>ULPZ01013815.1_pt1 | contig 106945 bp, 84 predicted proteins | sample 1953991 | NCBI WGS metagenome assembly ULPZ01 (sample SAMEA4835642, study PRJEB28245) | human gut metagenome | biome: gut microbiome; material: fecal sample | place: Denmark | collected 2008
CGCGGAGAAAATCACGGAAGCCCTCGTCGCAGTACGCGCCCATGCGGGTCTGCGCGGTGCGGAACACGCCGTTATCCGACAGCGCCGTCAGCACATGCGCCTGCTCCTGCGGGGTCATGGGGCAGTCGAAGACGTCGCGGCTGCCGACGACCACCAATCCGCCGGAGGACGCAACGTAGCCGTCAAAATCAGCGCAATGAAGAAGCGGCTTGAGCATCGCTTCGCAGCGGCCGGTGCAGAGGAAAACACGGCGCCCCAAGCGGCGGGCGGATTCGATGGCAGCGACGGCGGATACGGGCGGCGCGGAATGCCCCGGCTGGGTGAGCGTGCCGTCGATATCGAGGAAGATGGCGCGGTAATCGTGCATAGCGGATTTTTCGCTCCTTTTTTTCAAGCAGTTCTTTCCTTATTATATGTGCGTTGATGTTGCAGGGGGAATCGCGTCTGCGGACGCGACCAGAGGGCTTTCCGATCGCCCTCTGGACTCCTTCGGTTTCCTTCTAAGCAGGTTGATGGGGATTGCGGCAGAACCGATGCGGCTGCCGAAATCCTCACCACTACAATATGATATTATTCGCCCAAAACGCTGTTTTTCCTCTTGCCAGTTTCGTTTTTCCGGTGTATAATCAGCGGCGGAAGATTTCGCAAAGGAGCAAAATCATGGCATCCAAATCGCACGACCTGACGCACGGGCCGCTCGTCCAGCAGATTATCCTGTTTTCCCTGCCGCTGATGGCAACGAACGTGCTGCAAGTGCTGTTCAACATGTCCGACGTGGCGGTGGTTGGGCAGTTTGCAGGGCCGGAAGCGCTGGGCTCAGTCGGGTCTACCTCGATTCTTGTCTCGCTGTTCACCGGCTTCCTGATTGGCATGGGCAGCGGGATCAACGTCGTCGTCGCCCGGTATATCGGCGCGCGGCACGACCAGGATGTGCACGAGGCGGTGCATACCTCGCTGATTCTCTCGCTGATTGTCGGCGTCATCATCATGGCGCTGGGTTTCCTCTTCACCCCCGCGATGCTCTCCATGCTCGGCACGAAGCCGGTGCTGATGGCGGGCGCGGTCAGCTACCTGCGCATCTACTGCCTCGGTATGCCCGCTATGGCGGTGTTCAACTTTGGCAACGCGGTGCTTTCCGCCGCCGGCGACACGAAAAAGCCGCTCTACTTCCTCTCGATGGCGGGCGTCATCAACATCCTGCTGAACCTGTTCTTCGTCATCGTCTGCCATTTGGCGGCGGCGGGTGTGGCGCTGGCAAGCATCATCTCCCAGTATATTTCGGCGGCGCTGGTGATTTTATCCCTGCGCCGTTCAGGGAGCGTGGTGCGGCTGGAACGGTCGATGCTGCGGATTGAGCCGCACAAGGCAAAGCAGGTGCTGTCGCTGAGCATTCCCGCCGGTTTGCAGAACGCGATTTTCGCAATAGCGAACCTGTTCATTCAGGCGGGCGTGAACTCCTTTGACGAGGTGATGGTGGAAGGCAACGCCGCCGCCGCGAACGCCGATGCGCTCGTCTATGACGTGATGGCTGCCATCTACACCGCCTGCTCGTCCTTCATGAGCCAGAATTACGGCGCGGGCAAGCGCAAGCGCATCATCCACAGCTACTTCATCTCGATGGTGTTCTCCTTCGGCATTGCCCTTGTCATGAGTGCGCTGCTGGTCATCTTCGGGCGGCAGTTCCTCGGCATTTTCACAAACGTAGAGGAAGTGGCGCAAGCAGGGATGATTCGCCTGCGCATCATGGGCTGCTCCTACGCCTTCTCCGCCTTCATGGACTGCACCATTGCCGCGAACCGCGGGCTGGGCAAGAGCTTTGTGCCGACGGTTATCGTGATTATGGGCTCGTGCGTGTTCCGCATTATCTGGGTGTACACGGTGTTCGCGTACTTCCACACCATTGAGAGCTTGTACCTGCTCTACATCGTTTCGTGGGCGATTACGGCGGCGGCGGAGATGATTTGCCTGCGCCGCGTCTACCGTGAGCAGATGCAGAAGCTGCCGCCGGACATTGACGGCGTGAAAGCGACCGCCTGAAAGGAGCGATTTTTCCCGATGACCAGCATTCTGATTAAGGACACGACCCGCGAAGAACGCCAGCAGATTGTCGACGACGCGATTGGCAACATTTCCGCGTCCTGCGACGGCTGCGCGGAGGGCATCATCGAGATGTACCAAGCGTATATTGACGGCGAGATGGAACTGCGCGAAGTAAACGCGGCGTTTAACGCACGGTACGTTTCCGGCGAGCAGGGAGCGGCACGGCGCAGCTGCTTCGGGCGCGGGTGGTAATTGTGCGCAAAGGAATCCCCCTCGGATGAATGGCATCGGAGGGGGATTTTTATGTGCTTTTGCGGGGCACGCGCTTTGTCAGATTCGATGTGCATCCAGAAATTGCTGAAACTCCTCGTCCGTCATCTGTCCGAAGTCCACGTCCATCGGCTCGTACCCTTCCTGCGACGCATATTCGCGCACATCCGCCAGCGTCGGGAAAACCTCGTCCTGCTCGTCATTTTCCCACGCGCCCGTCTTTTCGTCGAGAACGCCCAGCTGCACGCGGTAGCCGCTGCCCTCGCGGTACACCGCCACGCGCGCCTCGGCGCAGAGCCACACGCCAACGAGGTTCGCGCGCAGGAGGTTGTCCATCCGGTGGATTTGCTGGTACTTCGCCCAGTACGCGAGCAGCCGCTTCTCGTCGTCCCGGCCGGAAATGAAACTCAGCACCATCAGCGCAATCGAAAGCACAAAGACAATGCCGCCCAGCGTTTCGTGGGATTCCCGCAGCGCACAGCCGGCAAACAGTGGAATCAGCAGCACCACCGTCAGAAGGTTATGCTTTTTGACGCGCGTCTGGATGGCGTGAATGTCCGCCATTTCGACGTTTTCCGGCACGACCACTTCGCATTTTCGCATCGTTTTCTCCCCCTCTGCATCGTTTGGGGCGATTGCCCCGTCTCCCTCATTGTACCACCGCCCCCGCTGCTTGTCAATCGAATCACAATCCCCCTTGCGCGGCGCGAAAATGCGTGATAGAATAATACTATTTCCAAATTCGCCTGCACCAGCTGCTCGTGCCTTTTCCCTTCTGGCGTCCGGTCGTTCCACTTAGCGTAGCGCTGCTACGCTGCGTTTCACTCCCGTTAGCCAGAATGAAAAATTCACTTCGCATCTTGGCGCATTCTCATTTGGAAATAGTATAAAGAAAGAAGTCGTTTCATCCCGCAGGAAGGAGGGGGACTCCCTTGAAATTGGAGCGGTTCGCGTATTTCCTCGCCGTCGCGCAGACGGGCAGCATCACCCTCGGCGCGCAGAAGAGCTTCATCACCCAGACCGCGATGAGCCAGCAGATGGCGGCGCTGGAAGCGGAATTGGGGCTGCCGCTGCTGAAGCGGAGCAAGTCCGGCACGTCGCTGACGGAGGCGGGGCAGGCGCTTGTGCCGATGGCGGAGCGGCTGGTTCAGTGCTATCAGGCGATAGAGACGTTTGCGGACGCGCAGCGCCATCAGCCGCGGACGCTGACGATTGCCTACACCGGGCCGATGGAGCAGCAGCTGCTTCTGCGGGCGATTCCAGCGTTTCGGGCGCATCATCCGGAGGTTGAGCTGCGCGTGCGGCAGCTGTCGATGGCGCGAATCGGCGCGGCGCTGGAGGCGGGCGACTGCGACATTGCGCTGGCGATTCCGGGCGAAATCCCCTTGCAGCAGATGAAGCACGTCACGGTGATGGAGCGCCCCATCTGCGCTGCCGTCGCGTCATCGCACCCGCTGGCGGGGAAAAATTCCGTCACCCTGCCGGAGCTGACGCACTTTCCCGTCATCCTCCTGCAGGCGGGCGCGAATCGCAGGGCGAGCAGCCAAATCGCCCGCTGGCTGATGGGGCTTGGGTGGACAAAGGACGCGCTGCGCTTTGCGGACACCATCGAGGATCAGCTGCTGATGATCAACCTGAATCAGGGCATTTCGTTCATGCCGCAGGGCAGCTATCCCGTCGGCATCCGCCTGATTCCCATCGTCAGCGACACGCCGATTCTCCACCACACCGAAGCGGTCATGCGCCAGACGACGCCGCTGCACCTGCAATTCGTCGAGCAGCTTCGTCAGGCGGACATGGCGGAGCGGCATCCATAAGTTCCGCTTATAACGAGAAAGAAAACGCTTGTTTGACATTCCTTTCACAATATACTATGATATTGCCATGAAAGGAGGGATTTTTCCCTATGAAAAAGCGTTTGATTTCCCTGTTTGTGGCGCTGACGATGCTGCTGTGCCTGATTCCGGCGGCATTCGCGGCGACCTTCAACGCGGGAACGTACACCGCCTCCGCCAACGGCATGAACGGCGCGGTGACGGTTGAAGTGACCTTCTCGGACAGCGCCATCACCGATGTGAAGGTGACGGAGCAGGCCGAAACGCCCGCGATTGCATCCGGCGCGCTGGAGCAGATTCCGGCGGACATCGTGGCGCATCAGACGCTGGCGGTGGACACGGTAACGGGCGCGACCATCACCAGCAAGGCGATTCTGGCGGCGGTCGAGGACTGCGTGAAGCAGGCGGGCGCTGACCCGGATACCCTGCGCACGCCGGTCGAAAAGAACACTGCGGACGTCGGCGACCGCACGGCGCACGTCGAGGTGCTGGTCATCGGCGGCGGCGGCACGGGTCTGGCGGCTGCCATGTCCGCAATGGACAACGGCGCGAAGGACGTGATGGTGGTCGAGAAGCTGTCGCGCTTCGGCGGCTCTACGTCCGTATCCGGCGCGGTCGTCGCGGCGGAAAACACCTACTACACGCAGAGCATCGGCTTGGAGCCGAACAGCGAAGTCTGGCTGGAGGAGTGGAAAGCATCCTCCGATTCGGACATCGGCGTGCTGGGCAAAGACCCCGGCTATCCGACCTACGAGCGCGTGAGCAACTACTTCACGCAGGTTGGCGAAACGGTCAACTGGCTGGAAGACGAGGGCGTTGCGCACTGGGTGACCTACCCCTTCTTCCCCAACGGGCGCTATCAGGTGCCGGATTACGTCATCGACAGCGAAACCGGCGCGGCTGACCCCGAAGGCGGCTACATGCTGATTGACCACATGGTGGACTGGCTGAAAAATCACGACGCTGACCTGCGCCTGAGCACGACCGGCACGAAGCTGCTGACCAACGACGCGGGCGACGTCATCGGCGCGACCGTGCAGGACGCAAGCGGTTCCTACGACGTGTACGCCTCCCGCGGCGTCGTGCTGGCGACCGGCGGCTTCGCGGCGAGCGAACCCATGATGCGCGAGTACCTGCCCCAGTTCGCCGACTGGATTGACCTGACCACCGCGGGCGCGGGCGACACTGGCGACGGGATGCAGATGGCGCTTGACGTCGGCGGCGTGTTCTACAACGACCCCTATGTCATCACCCTTGGCTCGACCAGCCGCAACGGCAGCATCGCGGGCTTCTGCATGTCCGTGAACCTGTGGGGGCGCATGGTTGTCAACAGCAAGGCGCAGCGCTTCTTCAACGAGGGCTACATGCCTTATCAGGCGACCGTCGCGCTGAGCCGCACGGAAGACGGCATCGCGTGGGCGCTGGGCGACAGCAAGTTCGCGGGCGCTGCGCTGCTGGACGCGGCGGTGGACGGCACCGAAGTCGTCAAGGCGGACACCATCGAAGAACTTGCCGCGCTGATGGGCGTGGACGCGGACACGCTGGTCAAGAGCGTTGAAACGTACAACACCGCCTGCGCGACGGGCAACGACACCGAATTCGGCAAGGACGCCTCCAACCTGACCGCCATCGACGCGGCGCCGTACTACGCGGTGCGCATCTACGTCTGCACGGGCGGCACGATTGCGGGCGTAAAGACGAATCTGGACTTCCAAGTCCTGCGCGAGGACGGCTCGGTCATTAACGGCCTGTACGCTGGCGGCGAGACTTCGAACCGCGAGATGTACGCCTACGCCTACTCTTCCGGCTCCGGTGTCGGCTATGCGCTGGCATCCGGCCGTCAGATCGGCATGAACCTGATGAAGTAAACACAAGCAGGGCATCGTCAAAACGGCGATGCCCTGCGTTTTTTGCTATTCAAAACAGGAAGTGCTCCCCTTTTCACCAGACCCGCCAGTGATGCCCGCAGTGCTGGCAGACCGCGACGCTCCTTGTCACCATCTCGTCGCGCCGGGGCGGCGGACGCTTTCCCTTCCGCTCCGCCTCCTGCGACCAAATCACCGGCAGGAACAGCAGCTTGAACGGCCATATCCACCAGCCAATCAGCAGCCACCACGCCAAGCTGTGGCGCGTAGCCCGGCGTTCGCGAACCAGCTCCACCCGCACGTCACGGCTGCGGCAGCGTGGACATTTCATGCAAAGCACACCCTTTCTTTTGTGGATTTGCACCCATTATACCGCATGTACGCCGCCTTTGCAATCACTTTTCCGGCATTTCGTACTGCGCGCGTTGAACGTGTCGAAGTCGCGACCCTTCCACGCCATCGGGATGGGTAGACGGCTCAGCTCCGAAAAGCGGATCAGGTACATCCGCATCAGGTCATGGATATACTTTTTTTGGGGTGACACGGCGCTCCTGCCCGTTCATTGCTGCGCGATATTCTCCGGCTTTTCTTCCGAATCGGGCACTTGCGGCGCAAAAGGCAGTTCCAAAAGCTCGTCCGTCGGGAAAATCACTTCTACCAAATCAGCCATGCTCTTCCAGAAATCGTCATGCTGCTTCTCAAAAAACCATCTGTCGTTTTGCGGCATTTCCGCCGCCGTATGCCAAATTTCGCTGCTGTCGCTCTGCATGTACTCCGTTTTTGTCAGGATAGCAATCGTCGACTCCCGCTTTTCTATTATATAATATAGCTGATATTCCTCCCCCGTCGCCGGGTCAAGTGCCGCCAATCCCTGCTGCATCCGCATCAAATTCGTTCGCCCCATTTCGTCCACGAAATCGAGGTCGATTTGGCGGATGAGCGCCATCTTGCCATTCACCATCTTCGGTACAAGCCCCGCTTTCTGGCAGACCTCGTACTGCTCCATCGTCCGGAAGCCCTTGATGACGTCCAGCGGATAGCCCGATTCGCGCTGAATCTGCGCCGCTTCGTTCATGGACAAGCCATTCAGCGTCGCGCCCTTCAGCCCGACCGCCTCCGTCACGCCGCCCGAAATACTGCCGCTGATGGCACCCCACTTGAAGTCCTCGCTGCCCGCCAAGGCTGCCTCGCGCGCCGCCTGCTGCATGTCGCCCGTGCGGACAGCCGTCGCGATGAACGCTGGCACGCCCGATTTCGCCGCGTCAAGTAGACCGTGGACAGCGCTGTCTTTGGCAGCCATCGCGAAAATCATGCTGACCGCCGGCGCGCCCACGCCTGCCGACACAACGGAAACCGTCACGCACACCAAAATCACGCCCGTGCCGATTGCCACGTTGCGAATCACGCGGTCGTAGGCATCATCGTAGTCCGTCCACGGCACGGCGACCGTCTCGTTGTTTTCACCAAGGGTGAAGATATACTTCTCGCCCTGAAACTGCGCGTTTAATTCGGAAAGCGTATAGCCGAAGTAGACGTTCTCCTGCGAGTTGAACGCCAGCTCGTCCAGATACTCCTGAGAGATATACACCGCCTGTACGTTTTCCACAAAATAGTCGCTGCTGTCCAAATCGGACACCAGCTGTTCGTACAGGCTGTTTTCCAGATACGGCAGCAGCGCCGCATCCCCCATCCGGCGGAATTCCGGTGCGCTTTCACCCAGCGCACAGCCCGCCAGCAGCACCAGCGCCAGCAGCAGCGAACATAGCCTTTTCATCCGCATTCCCCTCATTTCAGGCGCTCCAGCGAGAAGCCGTTGCGCACATACGTCTCCAGCAGCTCCTGCGAGCCGACGAAAATCGTTTTTGTTGTGGATTCACCCGTGTATCGGTTGCTGACCGAAATGGTGTAGATGCCCTCCTGCGTGTAGCGGTCGCCGTCCTTCGCGGGGCGGTTGAAGCGCTCATCCTCGATGACGCCGTTCGCCGTTTCCACCAGCACCGCGCGCCGAACGTTGATGTCCAGATACCGCGAGCGCGCCAAATCCAGCGAGAATCCAGCCTCCGCGACCGATGTGTTCTGCAGCTCCGCGCCCGTCAGCAGGTCAAACGGGTAGACCATGCAGTTGCCGTTGCGGATGGAGAAGCGCAGGAAAATCCGGTAATTGCCAAATTTGCTGGTGATGTGCGTCAACTCGCCGTCCTGCACCTCGTAATCCAGCGCCACCTCGTAGTCGCCCTCTTCGTGCAGCACAATGCGTGTATTCGCGCCCGTTGTGCCTTTCGCCAGCAGATAATCCGTGTAAACCGCCGGTTCATTTTTAGCATTCTGATAATCCGTGTGGCGGACAATCAGTGTCCCGCGCCCGAAGTTCGTTTTGGGGATGCCGAACTGCTGGTCATAGCCGTTCGCATCCGCCGCGAGAGAAAGCTGCGCGTTGCCGTTCAGCGCGTCGATATTCTGCTCCAAATCAAACCACAGGGTAACAGAATCGCCCAGCGTCTTGATGAAAACAGGCTGCTGATTTTCGTCCGCCGTCACACGGGTAAAGCCCGTCAGGAAGAATCTTCCCAGCCGCCAGCCAAAGTGCTTGTCGTCACCGCTGATGGTATCCTGCTTGGCATAGCCCGTGTCAACCCCAGCATTTACGGCATCTTCCGAGAAGTAATAGATGGATATGCCCTGCTGCTTGCAGCATTCGCGCAGACGCGCCATGCTGTCGGCGTACTGTCCCGCGTCAGCAAACAGCGCCATTGCGCCCGCGTAATCCCCCGCTTCCTGCGCCGCCACTGCCTTTTCATAGCGGCTTGCGCGGCAAAGCGCGTCGCTGTCCGCATAACCCGCAAGTTCCGTGTAGAGGGCAATCGCGGCATCGTAATTTCCGCTTGCCGCTTCCGCCTGCGCCTACTGATAGCGGTACTCCTTCGCCAGTGCCGCGCTGCCCGCATAGTCGCCCAGCGTATCCAGCAGGGCGGTGGCTTCGGCATAATCCCCCTGCTCCGCAAACTGCTTTGCCTGAACCTGCTGTTCATACGGGAACGCATTGCGGTCGGCGGACAAGTCCATCCACAGCGCCGGGCGAACCCCCAGTTTTTCCGTCACGCACTTCGTTCCGACCGCACCGCGGACATCCAGAAAGCACGCGTCGTAGCTTTCCTTGCCCGGCGAGCGCAGCCACCAGTCCGTTTCGCCGATGCCGATGGTGGTGAAGCCCAGAAACTTCGCCCCCCGTGACCGGGCATATTCCGTGCCGCTGACTTTCCGCTGCTCCTGCTCCGGAAGATACTGCATCACCTGCGCGTAGCTGAGCAGGAAAACGTGCGTTTCCGCCGGTTCAGCATCCGTATTCTGCCATTCCGGATTCCCATCCGCCGCCGTATCCGCCAGCGTCACCGGGGCAATCGCCGCCCACTCAGCATCCGTGAACGCCGCGTGAAAATCCGCCTGAAGCCACGCATTCAGCGCGCTTTGATTCCACGCGGCATCGGTTTTTTCGTCATGGAACGGCAGGCAGTCCAGCGCATAGCGGCTCATCAGCAGCGCTTTGCCGCCCTGCACATCCAGCACCTGCCACGCAATGGGCTCACTGCCGTTATCAAGATTGCCATCCTGTTCATATTGCCCGAACATGACCGTATCGCCGACCCGCGTTTCTTCCGCGTACCCCGCGCAAACCCAGCAAACGAGCGCCATCAGGCACACAGCAAGCAGCTTTTTCATTTTCCGTTCCCCCTCCGCCGTTTTCGCTTCCATTATAGCACAATACAGCTGAAATTGGTAGTATATTTACACCCGATTTTCCCCAAAACACCAAAACAAAAAAACGCCGCGACTCCTCTTGGGAATCGCGGTGAAGAAGTGGAGATGAGGGGAGTCGAACCCCTGTCCGAAGGCTCGCTTGCAGGACCTTCTCCGAGCGCAGACTGTGATTTGAAATTCCCGCACGATGACGCCCACAGTCAGGCTTCAGCGATTGGTAGCTTCATGTTACGGACGCATGGCAAAGCTTACATGCGCTCGTTCCCCGCTTGAATGGCGCTGGGAACCGGTCAAGCGGGCAGACCGGGCCAGCGTCGCGCCTAATTAGGCAGCGAAAGCGTACTGATTATTGTCAGTTACATTTAAGTTCCCCGTTTTATCGTGGTCAGGGGCCACGGCTCGCTTATCCCGCCCTCGACAACCCCCGTCGAAACCGGATCATCCCCATGAATGAGATGGCGCTTCCGTTTGGGGCAGCGTTGCCCCGCTTTTTTGGGTAATTTGCTGCTTGATTTTGCTTGTCGCAGAGAGTTTCGCGTCTGCGGACGCGACCAAAGGGCTTTCCGATCGCCCTTTGGAAACCTTCGGCGCGGTCACTCCCATGTTGCTTGGTTTCTTTTGTTGCAGGAGGTTTCGCTCCTGCGGGAGCGACAGGGGGCTTTCCGATCGCCCCCTTGACCCCTTCGGCGCGAACACTCCCATGCTGCTTTTGGGGTAAAGTTACAGCAGGAAGTTTGTTTGCCCGGTTTTGTATCGTATGTGCAAAGGTTGTGCCGAGGTCACTTGTTGTGTTCCCTGAGTGCGCGGCGGATGTCGCGGTCAGCGTCGCGCTTGGCGATGGTGTCGCGCTTGTCGTGTTCCGCTTTGCCGCGGCAAAGACCCAATTGCAGCTTCATCCGCCCGTCCTTCAGGTAGATTTCCAGCGGCACAAGCGTGTAGCCCTGCCGGGAAACAAGCCCGTCCAGCTTGCGGATTTCGCTCTTGTGCATCAGCAGCTTTTTCGGGCGCATGGGGTCACGGTTGAAGATGTTGCCCTGATCGTAGGGGCTGATGTGCATCCCCTCGACCCAGATTTCGCCGCCGCGAATCTGCGCCCACGACTCCTTTAGGTTCACGCGTCCCTGCCGGATGCTTTTGACCTCCGTGCCGAACAGCGCCAGCCCGCACTCATATTTCTCCTCGACGAAATAATCGTGCCACGCCTTGCGATTCTGTGCCACGGACTTAATTCCCTTCTGATGCGGCACGTTCCTCGCCTCCCTTGCGCGTCTGCCTGTTTCAGCAGGAACTATTATAGCATATTCGTTTTTTTATTGCAAGTCCCAAACTTCCATGCTATAATAAAAAGGAAGATTTTCTGTGGTACAGGAGGAAGGACAGGATGAATGATCTTCACGAGATGGCGGCAAACAGCCGGGAGGCGGCTTGGACGCTGGCGGCTTCTGCGCTTAAAACGCGAAACGCGGCGCTTCTGCGGATGGCGGAGGTGCTGGAAAATCATCAGGCGGATATTTTTGCGGCGAACGCGGCGGATATTCATCAGGCGGAGGCGGACGGGCTGGCAGCGCCCCTGCTTGGCCGGCTGAAATTCCGCGAAGAGAAGCTGCGCGCCGTGACGGACGGACTTCGCGCGCTGGCTGCTTTGCCCGACCCCATCGGCGCGACGACGATGACGCACGAAATCACGCCGGGGCTGAAAATGTACCGCGTGACCTGCCCGATCGGGGTCATCGGCGTGATTTTCGAGAGCCGCCCGGATGCGCTGGTGCAGATTGCGTCGCTGGCGCTCAAGAGCGGCAATGCCGTGCTGCTCAAGGGCGGCCGCGAGGCGGAGCGGACGAACGTCGCGCTGTGCGGCGCGCTCCGGGAGGCGGCGGCGGATGTCGGGCTTCCGGCGGATTTCGCGCAGCTGCTGCATTCCCGCGAGGATGTCGCCGCCATGCTGAAGGAGGACACGCTCATCGACCTCATCATCCCCCGCGGCAGCAAGGAGTTCGTCCGCTATATCATGGACAACAGCCGCATTCCCGTGCTGGGGCACTCCGACGGCATCTGCCACGTTTATGTGGATAAATCCGCCGATGTGGAGATGGCGGTTTCGATTGCCGTGGACAGCAAAGCGCAGAATGTGGCAGTCTGCAACGCCTGCGAGACGCTGCTCGTCCACCGCGATATCGCCGCTGATTTTCTGCCCAAGCTCCTGCCCGCGATGCAGGAAAAGCACGTCCGGCTGCTGGGCGACGAGGCGACCCGCGCGATTATCCCCGTGGAAGCCGCGACGGAAGAGGACTGGCGCACGGAGTATCTGGATTATGTGCTGTCCATCCGCGTCGTGGATTCGCTGGAAGCCGCGATTGCCCACATCAACCGCTACGGCAGCCATCACACGGACTGCATCGTCACCCGCGATGACGCGGCGGCGAAGGAGTTCCTGACGCGCGTGGATTCCGCCGGCGTGTACCGCAATGTGTCAACGCGCTTTGCGGACGGCTTCGTGTACGGCTTCGGCGCGGAAGTCGGCATTGCGACGGGCAAGCTGCACGCGCGCGGCCCAATGGGGCTGGACGGTCTGACGACCTACAAGTACAAATTGCTGGGCGACGGGCAGCTGATGGCGGAGATGAAATCCGGTCAGCGCGCGTACACCCACCTTGTGCTGCACGAGGACTGCCCGCTATGACACAAGGCATTGCGTTTTTTGATTTTGACGATACCCTTGCCCGCGGCGATTCCATCCTCCCCTTCCTGCTGTACTGCATCCGCAAGCGGATTTCGCCGCGCCGGCAGCTGGTCAAAGCCGCGGGGGCGTTCCTGTACTGGAAGCTGCGTCCGTCGCGGGCGTCGCGGGCGAAATCCGCCACGCTGTCGTTTTTGAAGGGGCGTTCGGCGGACGAAATGCTCGATGTCGCCCGCGCGTTCTTCCGCGATGAATACCTGCCGCGCTTTTATCAGGATGGGCTGACGGAGCTGTGGAGTCTGCGCTCGCAGGGGATGAAGCTGGTCGTCGTCAGCGCGTCGCCGGACGTGTACATGCGCGCCCTGCCGGAGTTCATGCCACTTGACGCGGTGCTGTCCACGCGCTGCGAGGTCGGCGGCGACGGGCGCTACACGGGGCAAGTCGGCGAAAACTGCAAGGGCGAAGAGAAAGTCCGCCGAATCGAGCAGTATTTGAAGGAAAACGGCTTCGTGCTGGACATGAAGTGTTCCTCCGCCTATGGCGACTCCCCGTCCGATGCGGACATGATGGCGCTGGTGAACCGCGCGGTGCTGGTGAATCCGAAAAAAGCGCTTTTGCGCCGGCGGCCGGACGGCATTGTCGTCCATTGGACTTAATGCGATAAACAGAAAGGTGAATTATTGACTATGATGCGTCTCCAGAAGTTTCTTGCCCTCTCCGGCGTGGCGTCGCGCCGCAACTCCGAAAAGCTGATTGCCGACGGGCATGTGGCGGTAAACGGGAAGGTTATCACCGAAATGGGCGTGCAGGTGGATGAATCCGCCGACGTGGTGACGGTGGATGGCAAGGTTTGCAAAATTCAGGAAGAAAAGCACTATCTGGCGTACAACAAGCCGATGGGCGAGGTGACGACCGTCGCCGACCCCGAAGGCCGCCCGACGGTGATGGACAAGTTCCGCGATTACCCGGTGCGCCTGTACCCTGTCGGGCGGCTGGACTACGACAGCGAGGGTCTGCTGCTGCTGACCAACGACGGCGACCTGATGAACAACCTCCTCCACCCCAGCCGCGAGGTAAGCAAGGAGTACCTGGTGAAGGTGTCCAACCGCGTGACGGACGAGGAAATCCGCCGTCTGCGCGCGGGTGTCCGGCTCGACGACGACCGCATGACCTCACCGGCGGACGTGCACCTGGTGCGCTACGAGACGTTCGCGTCCGTGCTGCTGGTGACGATTCACGAAGGGCGCAATCGGCAGGTGCGCCGCATGTTCAGCGCGATTGGGCACGAGGTCGTCGCCCTCAAGCGCGTCGGCTTTGCGACGATTAAGCTGCACGACCTGCCGCGCGGCCAGTGGCGCCGCCTGACGGACGTGGAAGTACGCAAATTGAAGGAGCTGTGAGCATGAGCTACGAGCTTCGCAGCGCCCGCTGGATTGCCGCCGATGTGCTGCGGCAAGTGGTTCAGCCGGGTGACACGGTGGTGGACGCGACGCTGGGCAACGGGCATGACACGCTGATGCTCTGCGAACTGGTGGGCGAAACGGGGCGCGTCATCGGCTTCGACATTCAGCCCGACGCGGTGGAACGCACGCGGCAGCGCCTGGCGGATGCAGGGATGCTGTCCCGCTGCACGCTCTACGCCGAGGGGCACGAGCATCTATCGGAGCGGGTGACCGTGCCGATTCGCACCGCGACATTCAATCTTGGCTGGCTGCCGGGCGGCGACAAGCGCATCACGACGCACTGGGAGACGACGCGCGCGGCGATTTCGGCGGCTTTGTCGCTGCTGATGAAGGGCGGCGTCTGCACCATTTGCGCCTATCCGGGTCACGCCGCGGGCGACGAGGAACGCGCCGCGCTCATGGCATACCTGTCGGCGCTGCGCCCGCAGGAGTACAACGTGCTGCACCACCGGTTTTTGAACGCCGGGGCGGGCGCGCCGGAGTGCTTTGTGGTGCAGAGGCAGTAAATACACAAGGATGTGATGACATGGCTGATTTGACGCTGGCAGAAGCACAGGATTTGATTCAGGTTCTGAAAAAAATCTTGGAAAGCAGGAAATTCTTTTTGCCCCAAAGCGGACAGCAGGTAAAACTTGAATTAGCCTCTGTGTTTTCCGATAAAGATCGTTTTACCGTTGTCGCAAACCGTACTGGCAGAATTGTAAAAGACAAGTTTACTTTATTGCTGCTCTATGGCAAAGACAAAGGACTTTTACGAATTGATGCAGTAGGTGCTGACCATGTTAATCCTGACGGCACAGTTGTTCCATGCCCGCACATCCACTTCCAAACAAAAGATAGCGGAAAGTGGGATGCTTGGGCAGCGGAAATTCCTGCCGTATTCGGAAATGTCGAGGACAGAGTGGAAACTTTCAGGACATTTCTGCAATACTGCCATGTCCACAACATTGCAAGCATAGAGATATGCGAGCAAACGGAAATGGAGTGAGTGTATGAGCAGCTCAGTTTCCTTTGATTTTATCGAGAACTATCTTTCATGGATTCGCTCGAAATCCTCTCAGAAAACCATTGGGGATTTTGAGGAAATCACCACCCCGTTTGTGGATTCCCACAACGACAAAATTCAGTTCTATGTGAGTCGCTCGCCAAACGGCTTCTCCCTGACAGACGATGGCTACACGCTGAGCGACCTCGAAATGTGCGGCTGCGACGTGAAGTCGAAGAAGCGCAAGGCTTTCATCCAGCAAATCGCGGAATCGCTGGGCGTTTCTATCAAAAACGGTGAAATCACCGCCGAAGCGACCGAAGCCGACATTGCCTGCAAGCAGCATATGATGATTCAAGCGATGCTGAAAATCAGCGACATGTTTCTTACATCATCATCCAGAGTGAAAAGTCTGTTTTTTGAGGAAGTCGACTCTTTTTTCAGCCAATACGACATTCGTAACACGCCGTCCATCATGATGATGGGGCAGTCTGGGCTTTCGCACCGCTTCGATTTTGTGATTCCCGCGTCTAAGAAGATGCCTGAACGCATCGTCACAACGCTGAATGCCCCGTCGAAGCAGAATGTGCAAGCTGCGATTTTCGCGTGGAACGATGTCATGAAAACGCGCTCGACGCACAGCCGGGGCTACATCATCCTGAACGACGCGAAAAAAGCGGTGAACCCTGAAATCGTCGCCGCTATTAAGAGCTATGAGCTGGTTGCGGTGCCTTGGAAAGAGCGCGAAGCGTACATCCCCGAACTGGCATCCTGATGCGGCACACAAAGGAGGTTTTCCCCATGCACACCCCCGCCCCCATTGAACTCATGAACGTCTGCCGCCTGCGCGACGATGCGAACCGTATGCTCGTGCAAGACCGCACCGACCCATCGTGGCCGGTGCTCTGCTTTCCCGGCGGACACGTCGAAATCGGCGAAACGTGTGCGGATGCCGTCGTCCGCGAAATGCAGGAGGAAACCGGGCTGACCGTCGTTTCGCCCCGGCTCGTCGGCATCAAGGAGTGGATGAAGCACGGCGGGCAGACCCGCGCGCTGGTGCTGTGCTATGAAGCGTCGGCGTACACAGGCACGCTGACCTCCTCCGCCGAGGGCGAAAACCGCTGGATGACGCGGGCGGAAATCGCCGCCCATCCGCGTGGGAAATCGCTGCTGGACTTCCTGCCCGTGTACGAAAATCCCGACGTGACCAGCATGTTCTACGTGCCCGACGGTGACGGTTGGACGGCGGTTTACCGCTAATACTTCATATAGGCTTCACATCCGTGTGCTATCATCCCCCTAAATCCCCCGAAAGAAGGAACACAACCCGTGAAAACACCCGTGACGCACGAGCGCCTGCAAAACCACCTGACGTATTCATGGTGGAAGTATGTCCTGATGATGGTACTGGTCATCTTTTTCTGGAGCATCCTCTTCACGACGACGCGCTACCGCCCGCCGGAAGAAAAGAAGGTCATTGTCGGCGTATACGGCGCGGGCAATCAGACGGCGCTGGACGCCTACATGGAGGACGTTCGCCAGCTGCTCCTGCCCGACATGGAGGAAATGAACACGCAGTTCATCATGAGTGACGAGACCTGGGGTTCGTCGGTGCTGATGACCCGCATGACGGCGCGCGAGTGCGACATTTACCTGCTGCCGAAGGATCTCTTTCAGACGTATGCTCAGCAAGGGGTGTTTGTGGCGCTGGAGGAAACCATGCCGGACTTAGTGAGCGAGCTGGAATCGCGCGGCATCAGCCTGAGCCGCGGCTGGCGCACGGACAGCGACACGGGCGAAAAGCACCTGTTCGGCATCCCGTGTGCGGATTTGCCGTATCTGGACACGTTCCTGTATCCGACTGCGGATTCGTACTACGCATGCATTTTCCGCGCCAACGGCAACGAAGAAAATGTTCAGGCGTTCTTTGACTACTTCATTCGCGATATGCTGAATGAGCCGTCGGCGGCAGAAGACGCGGACGCGGCATAAGGCGATTCTTGCATTGCACTGCAAATGTGTCGCAGTGGTTTCGCCTCTGCGGAGGCGACCAAAGGGCTTTCCGATCGCCCTTTGGAAACCTTCGGCGCGTGCACTCCCATGTTACTTGGTTTTGTCTGTTTCTGGTGTTTTTTTCTTCCCTGCTTTTGGGAAATCGGTACATGACCGACCTCATCAGCACCATATAATAGGAAGTTATTCGCACAAGGAGGAATCTCCATGCAGCATTGCATTTTGGTCAAGTGGACGCCCGACGCGGGCGACAAGGACGCGCTGGCGAAAGAGGCGGAGGCGATTTTCGCGCAGGCGGTGGCGGACGGCGTGGCGACCGCGCTGACCATCCGCCGCAACGTCATCAACCGCCCGAACCGCTATGATTTGCTGATTGAGCTGACCATGACGCCCGACATGCTGCCTGCCTACGACGCAAGCGAACCGCATCACCGCTGGAAAGAGACGTTCGGCGCGCGCATCCAGCAGAAGGCGATTTTCGATTACGAGTGATTTCCGCTGATTCAGGCTGTTTCCGGATGTTTTTTCCGTGCATTTCCACGCATACGGCAAAAATTGACTTGCCAATCCTCTCCCGGAGTGGTATCATGAAAATGATACTGCTCCTGTTTTGGTGGGCAGAAAAAGGAGGGAAAAACACATGAGTAAGCGTCTCCTGCGCTCGCTGCTGTCGCTGATGGTCTGCATGGCGATGCTGCTGAGCCTTGCGCCCGCGCTTCTGGCGGAATCGGCGGATGCGCCGTCCACCGAGATGGCGGTCGGCGCTGTCATCCACGGCTTTGAAGTGGTGGAGAACGGCGAGTTCGCACTGCTGAACGCAAAGACGACCGTCCTGCGCCATCAAAAGACCGGCGCGACGGTGTTCTTCCTCATCAACGAGGACACGAACCGCGCGTTCGACATTTCGTTCGTCACCCCGCTTAGCGACGACAAGGGCATCCCGCACGTCTTTGAGCACTCCACGCTGGACGGCTCGAAGAAGTACCCGTCGGCAAGCCTGTTCTTCAACCTCATTTACCAGACCTACAACACCTACATGAACGCCGCGACGTATCAGGTCATGACGACTTACCCCGTTGCGTCCCTGTCGGAAGCGCAGCTGCTCAAGTATGCGGATTTTTACCTTGACAGCTGCTTCAACCCCATGATTTATGAGGACGAGTCCCTGTTCCGCTCCGAGGCGTGGCGCTATTCGCTGGAAAGCGCGGACAGCCCCCTGACCATCAGCGGTACGGTGTATTCCGAAATGCAGGGCGCTGCCTCGCTGGAGACTTCCGCGTCCTACAACGCGATGAAGGCGGCGTTCCCCGGCAGCCACATGGGCTACAATCAGGGCGGCGAGCCGACCGAGATTCCGTCCATGACGTGGCAGGAGGTCAAGGATTACCACACCGCCTACTATCATCCGTCTAACTCCCTGACGACCGTCTACGGCGCAATTGACGACCCCGCCGCCTTCCTTGCGCTGCTGGACGAGGCGTTCTCCCCCTACGAGGCGAAGGCGTTTGATTTCTCCACGCCTGATTATACCCCTGTGACCTCCCCCGTGGAGAAGGTCTGCCAGTACCCTGTCTACGAAGGCACGGAGACGGAGAACGCTGCCGTCACCTACATCACCTTCATCTGCGAAAACGCGACTGAGGAAGAGCAGAACGTGCTGGATCTGCTGACGACGCTGCTGAGCGATTCCTCTTCCGCGCTGGTGAGCAATCTGGTGGATGTGCTGCCTAACGCTGACATCAGCGTCTATCTGGAGACGACCGGCCCCGAACCCGCGGTCGTGTTTGCCGCCACCGGCATGAACGAGGGCGACGTGCAGACGCTGCGCGAGTGCATCTACGCCTCCGTGCTGGAATTTGCCGAAAACGGCGTTTCGCAGGACATGCTGGACGCAATCGCTTCTTCTCTGACGATGGAAACCGCGCTGATGTCCGAAGAAAGCGACCTCGGCGTGAACATGGCGCAGAACATCGCCTACTGCTGGGCGACCACCGGCGATGTGCACGCCTACGAAAAGTCAATCGCGAACATGGACAACTTCGAGAAGTACCAGACGGAAGGCAAGTACGCCGAAGTTGCCAAGAAGTACCTGACGGAGGACAATCAGCGCGTCATCACCGTGACGACCGTCCCCGCGCCGGGGCAGCAGGAAGCAATTGAAGCCGATTTGGCGGCGAAGCTGGCGGAAACCAAGGCCGCCATGTCCGCCGAGGAAATCGACCAGCTTGTGGCGGACACCGCTGCGCTGGCCAGCGGCAGCATGGATGATACGTCCGAACTCGTGGCGCAGCTTCAGGCGGTCACGGTGGATAACCTGCCCGAAGAAATCCGCACCTATGACTACACCGACGTGACCGACGCAAGCGGAATCCGCCGCATTGACGTGACGGCGGACGTGGACGGCATCGGGCAGACGTACATCCTGCTGGACGCCGCCGCGATTCCGCAGGAGGACATCCACTGGCTGAACCTGTACCTCAACCTGATTGGCTCGCTGGGCACCACGGAGCATTCCTCGGCGGATGTTTACGCGCTTCAGAGCCGCTACCTCTACGACGGCGTGGTGAAGCTGGCGGTGCTGAACACGGACGACGCGCAGGGCTTCCGCCCCTACATCCGCGCCAGCTGGAAGGCGACGGACGCCGATATGGCTGCCAGCTACGCGCTGCTCAACGAGCTGCTTTTCGAGAGCGAGTTCACCGACACGGCGCTGATTGCCTCCAACATCGCGCTGTTCCGCCAGACGATGAAGCAGTCCTATGAGCAGGAAATCTACATGACGCAGCTGTACCGCGCCGTGTCCCAGTCGGACGTGGGCTTCAACCTCTACACCTACGCCACGGGCGTTGATTACTACCACTTCCTGTCTGACGCGCAGGCGCTGCTGGAGAGCGACCCGGAGGCGTTCGCCGCCAAGATGAAGCGCATTCAGGCGCTGCTGCACAACGGCGCGAACGCGGTAATCGGCTTTGCAGGCAACGCCGCCTCCATCAAGAACAACCGCGCGGCGGCAGACAGCTTCCTCGCTTCCCTGCCGATGGCGGAAGTCGTGCCGCAGACGTATGACCTGCCCGTTCCGGCAAGCGCCGAGGGCATCGTCATCAACAGCACGGTGAACTTCAACCTGGTGTACGCCACCTTTGAGCAGATGGGCGTTGAAGGCGGCTACTCCGGCGCGATGGACGCCATGTGCAGCCTCGTCAGCGATGGCCTGCTTTATCCGCTCCTGCGCGACCAGTACGGCGCGTACGGCGTATTCCACGGCGCGGATGAAGACGGCATGTACATCATCAGCTACCGTGACCCGAACGTGGCGCAGACCTTTACGGTTTACAACTATGTGCCGATGCTGCTCCAGCAGCTGCAAATGTCACTGGATCAGGAGACGCTGGATGGCTACATTCTCTCCTCTTACAGCTACTACGCGCTCTCTTCGGGCGAGCTGACCGGCGCGCTGTCGGTGATTACCGACGTCGTCAACGGGGATGACCCGTTCCGCCGCCTGCAGTGGATGCACGAGCTGAAGCAGCTCAAGGTGGAAGATATCGTGGCGTTCGCGCCGATGTATCAGGCGCTGCTGGATAACGGCTGCATGAGCACCGCCGGCAGCCAGTCCGCGCTGAACACCATGCCCGCGGGCACTTACGAGAACATCATCAAGCCCTAACAAAAAGCGCGTCGCTCCGGCGGCGCGTTTTTAATTATGAATTAAAAACGGCCTTCCCGCGCTTTCGTGGCGCTGGAGGGTCGTTGGGGCTGGCTTTCATTCCGCCTCGTCCGCAGAATCAGCCGTTTCGGGATGCTGGATAGCCGTCAAAACATCAATCATGTTTTGCAGCATCTCTGGGTTCAGCTCGTACATGACGGACTTGCCGATGCGCTGATTGTTGACCAGCTCCGCATCAATCAGCAAGCGCATATCATGCGACAGCGTCGGCTGCGTGACGTTGAAGTGCTTGAGAATCTCACTCGCGGACATTTTGCCATTCGCCAGCATCGTCACAATACGGTAGCGCTTCGGTTCAGCCAGTGCCTTGAAAACGCGGCAGATTTTGTTGTTTTCGCGCGCCATTGTGCCTGTTCTCCTTCCTGATGAAATTCGGAAATCCCTATATGCTTATTATAATAGAAGTATCTATTTTGTCAAGATGTTCACGGTATATCTTCTCCAAATCTGGCGAAAAACCAGCCGTTTTTATTCTAGGTAACACCGCACAAATGAGGTGGTCGGCTGGCGAATGGATTTTTCGTCAGATGCAAATGCAAATTTCGAAGGTTTACTGGATGTAAATCGAGGAATTTGCATGCCGCAGATGGCGGAAAAGACATCGCCAGACGCGCCGCCGAATTGTGCGGTGGTGCCTCTATTTTCATTTCGGCTAACGAGGCTGAACCGCGGCATAGCACGCCGCGCGAAGCGGAATGGGCGCGCAGGGCGCAGGTGAATCTTGCCATCGGATGATTGGCGGGCGTTTTTTAAGCAAACGGTTGCAACACGGGGAAAATCCTGCTATAATAGAATCGGTTTTTCCTCTGCGAATTTGGCAGCCGCATCGGCTGAAGGAGATAACTCATGCAAGGCAGAAATCCATCCACCGCCATTCCAGACCCCGACCAGAAGCGCAAGCAGCGCCTGCGGATGCTCCGCAACTGCACCATCGTCGTGCTGGTCGTCGTGCTGATTGTCCTCGCCGTCAACCTCGTGCGCTACTTCACGCGCAGCCGCTCCATCGGCGTATATTCGCTCCCCTGCTTTGCGCATCAGGATGTGACCGTTTTCCGCGACGGCGTGGTGTACTACGACGGCGAATCCATCCACTGCGTCGGCGCAACGGGCACGGTGCTCTGGTCGTATCCGGTCGGGTCGGGCGCGTCGTTCAGCGTGTCGGACAAGTACCTGATTGCGTGGTCGGGCACGCAGCTGTTCATCGTCAACGAAAACGGCCGCCCGACGTACAACGAGCCGATGACCAGCGAAATTCAGTTCGCGCGGATTGGCAACACCCGCGCGGTGATTGTTTTGGGGGACGAAATCAACCCCGAAGTGATGATGGTGGATTTGAACGGTCAGCTGCTGGACAGCGAAAAAGGCGTGTTCGAGGGCAAGATGCTGCTGGACTGCGGCTTCTTCGGCACGGGCGAAGAGTACTGCTGGACGCTGAGCGCGGATGTGTACAGCCCCGCGCTGGCGACGTACCTGCACACCTTCCAAGTGAACAAAATGAACACGGGCAACGTCAATTTGGGCGACCACCTCGTCTATAAGGTGTTTTACACGGGCAGCAAGCTGTATGTTTTTGACACGCAGCAGCTGACAACATACGACTACCGCGGCGTGCAGGACACCAGCGGCAGTCAGCTGATTTACGGCTGGCGGCTGATGAACCACAGCCAATCCACGCGCGGCACGCCGCAGATGCTGTTCGCCCCCACGAACCAGACCAGCAGCGAAATGGCGATTACGGAGCTTCGCGTGCTGGCGGGCAGCGTTGACAACCACATCACCCTGCCGACCACCTGCGTCGGCGCGGCGATTGACAGCCGCCGCATCTATGCCTTCTCCCCCACCTACCTGTTCACCAGCACGCTGGAGAGTCAGCGGTTTGTGGCATACGCCGCGTCGCTCCCGGACGGGCGCAGCGTCACCTCTCTGATTGGCATCACGTCCGGCGGATACGCCATCGTAACCAGCGGAACAGAGGTGTACAGCATTACGCTGCCGCAGTAAATTAGAAGCGGCGGGTTCTCTCCTGATTTTCGGAGGAACTCGCCGCTTTTTGCTTATTTCAATCTTGATTTTGTCTGCTGCTCCCGTCGCCTCTGCATCATTTGATGGTAAAAGAGCAGTCAAATAAAAAACTTTCGATACAAATCAACTATAGGAGTGTGCACCGAAGGGGTCGAGGGGGCGATCGCAGACTTCGCCTGTTTTCGTGCCCCCTCGTCGCGTCCGCAGACGCGAAACCCTCTGCGGCAGCACAAATTTCCATATAAGCGTCACAATTATAGTTCTTCACGGAATCTTGGGGAAAAGCAGCTTGGGGGCGCGTCTGCGGACGCGCAAAGTTACTGGCAGGGACGCTTCGCTGCCTGCGCCTTTGTTGAGTGCGTTTAGATGCTGGTCGCCCGTGGAACTGTTGGGGCGTTGCCCCAAACCCCACAAGGGACGCTGTCCCTTGACCCTGCAAGGGGCAATTGCCCCTTGACCCCTTTTCGCGATTGAGTTGGTCGCGCTTTCATACTCCTTCCGCGTGCAGCTATTTGGTGCTTCGCCTAAGCCCTTGTTTGCTCCCCAAACTTTCCGTGAAGAACCACAATTATTGTGACAGTGCCTCCTTCAGCCACGCCAGCAGCTTCCCCGAATCATCCTGCCCGTATGACCACACCGCCGCGCCCTGCAAGCCCTGCTGCACCGCCCATTGCGCCTTGTCGCGAATCGACTGTTCATCCTCGCCGCTGACGAAATTCTCGCCGCCGACCCAGTACGCCGCCTTCGCCGCGCCGTCATAATACCGCGTGTACCCTTGCGATTCCAGCGCCAGCAAATCCGGAAAATTCAGCACCTTCGTGCCGCTGATGCCCGCCGTTTGCGTCACCGCGCGCCCGCTCACCTGCCGCCACATCCGCCCATACGCCGGAATCCCCAGCAAGATTTTATCCGCCGACAAGCCGCCCTGCGTCAGCGTGCGCACCGCCCGCGCGCCGGACTGCCGGGTATTGTCATCCGGATACAGCGCCGCGTGATGCCCCGTCTTGCGGTCAAAGCCGCACAGGTCGTACGCCATCACCACCACTTGATCCGCAAGCGCGTTCAGCCGTGCCGGGTCAATCGGCTTCAGTAGGCTGTCCCCCGCCCCGACGGCGACAGACAGCGTGTGTTTCTGCCCGGTCTCGGCGGTTCGCTTGTCAAGCCCGTCGCGCAGGAGGGTCAGCAGCGCGTACCAGTTTTCTACATCCTCCGCGCGGCTCTTGATGCCCCCCGCCGACGTGCCGGGGTACTCCCAGTCAATATCCACGCCGCGGAAGCCGTTTTCGTCCATCAGGCGGAGGATGCTGTCCGCCAGCCGCGCGCGTCCATCCGCCGTCGCGCAGGCGTCGGAGAAGCCCTCCGCGCCCCAGCCGCCGACCGCCATCACCCCGCGGATGTGCGGGTGCCTGCGCAGATACGCGCGAACGCGGTCAATCGCCTCCCAATGGCTGCCGACCGCTTCGCCGTCCCGAATGAGGGCGAAGGCGTAGTTGATTTGGTTGATGTTCGCCGCGTCCGAATCGCGGAAGGTCAAATTCGCGCTGTCGAGCGCATACACAACGGTCATCGGGGGATTTTCCGCCCGCGCCGCCGGGATAAAGACGCTTGCCGCAATGATGGCGGCGGACAGCACCGTCAGCATCACCCGGCTGAGCCGCCTCCCCTTCGTCTCTTTCGTGCGCGGCATCTGCTTGCTCACCGCGGTTCACTTCCTTTCGCTCCGCCATGATAGCATGACGCGTGCGGCTTTGTCACTGTCAGAATTCGCCACATTCCGCCGAATTGCCGAAACTTTCCGGCTTTTTTTGCTGTTCCCCTTGACAGCGCGGCGTTTTCGGTGTACTCTTTTGGAGGGAAATACATGGGGAGGCAGAACGATGATTCTGATTGGCATCTGCGGCGCAAGCGGCAGCGGAAAATCCACCTTGGCGGACGCGCTGGCGAACCGGCTGGGCGACCGCTGTCTGGTCATCCAGCAGGATTGCTACTACCGCGACCATCCGGATTTGTCCTTTACCGAGCGCGCAAAGCTCAATTACGACGAACCCGGCATTTTCGACCACGATTTGCTGCTGCACGACATGAACACGCTCATCAGCGGTCAGCCCATCACCCGCAAGGCGTATGACTACACGCAGCACCGCCGCGCGGACACCGATGAGCTGATTTACCCGCACGATGTGGTGATTCTGGAGGGCATCCACTGCTTCTTTGACCCGCGGCTAATGAAGCTGATGTTCCTGAAGCTGTACATGAAGGTGGACGCAGATATTTGCCTGCTCCGCCGCATCGAGCGCGACATCCTGGAACGCGGGCGCAGCATCGACAGCATCTCCGACCAGTACCGCGCGACGGTTCGCCCCATGTTCAGCCAGTATATTGCCAATTATGTGGAATTTGCGGATATCATCGTCGCGGGCGGCGGCAAAAATGCCCGCATCGTGGATATTCTTGCCGGGTACGTCTCCGACGAACTCAGCAAGCGCGCCTACGAGGCGTAACATCCACATAAATAGGTAAAAGGAGAAACGTTTTATGCCATCGAAGGTTTATTTTACGCGCAATATCGCTCCCGAAAGCGTGCTGAAGCTCTACGAAGCCTGTGGTCTGGAACTGTCGGGGAACGTCGCCGTGAAGCTGCATTCCGGCGAAAAGGGCAACCAGAACTTCCTGCCCCCCGAATTTTGGCGGCCGATGATCGAGCGTGTGCACGGCACGGTCGTCGAGTGCAACACGGCGTATCCGGGTAGCCGCAACACCACCGCCGCCCACTGGCAGACCATGCGCGACCATGGCTGGTCGGACGCCTTCACCGTGGACATCATGGACGAAGAAGGGCCTGATTTGCAGCTGCTCATCCCCAATGGCAAGGTCATCCAGAAGAACTACGTCGGCAAGCACCTGACGCGCTATGACTCCCTGCTCGTGCTGAGCCACTTCAAGGGGCACCCGATGGGCGGCTTCGGCGGCGCGCTCAAGCAGCTGTCCATCGGCGTGGCATCCTCCCACGGCAAGGCGTACATCCACGGCGCGGGCGACGCGAAAGTCGGCTTCGGCGCGGATCACGACAGCTTCCTTGCGTCAATGGCGGACGCGGCCTCTTCCGTCGCCAAGCGCTTCGCTGGCAAGGCTGTTTACATCAACGTGATGAAGAACCTGTCTGTGGACTGCGACTGCTGCGCAGTGGCGGAAAACCCCTGCATGGCGGACATTGGCATCATGGCGTCGCTCGACCCGATTGCCATCGACCAAGCCTGCGTGGACATGGTGTACGCCGCGACGGACGATCCGGGGCAGAAACACATGCTGGAGCGCATCGAGAGCCGCCACGGCATCTACACCATCGAATGCGCGGCGGAACTTAGCTTCGGTTCGCGCGAGTATGAGCGGATTGACCTCGACTAAGTGCATAAAAATCCCCGGCTGGAAGCGGAATTGCGCCGCTTGACCAACCGGGTTTTTTGATTCACTTTTTTTCCTCCGCCAGCGGAATCAGCACCGTCATGATAAACCAGCCGTCCTGCTGCTCCAGCGTCATGCAGCCGCCGTATTTCTCCGCGGCTTTGCGGATGCTCTTGATGCCGTAGCCGTGACTCTCCTTGTTTTCTTTCGTCGTCACGGGCTGACCGCCGTTCAGGTCAATCGCCTTATCTGTGCAGTTCTCCACGCGAATCAGCAGAAAGCGGTTCTGCGTGCGCACGGTCAGCTTAATCAGCCGCATGTTCTTGTCGGCGATTTTCTCCACGCACTCGATGGCGTTATCAATCGCGTTGCCGAAAATGGAGCAAATATCCATCATGTCGATGAAGCCCATGTCGTGCGCGTCGGCAAAGCACGTCATCACGATGCCTTCCTCGGCGCAGCGCAGGCTCTTGCTCGTTAGAACCGTGTCCAGAATCGCGTTGCCCGTGTTCATCTCCGCGTCGCGCAGCGTGACCACTTTTTCCATCTCCGCCAGATACGATTCGCGCTTACTGGCGCTTTTTTCGTTGCGGATGAAGTCGATTTGGTGCTTCAGGTCGTGGTAAATCTGGTGCATCGCCTTGTTGTTCGCATCGAACTGCCGGTACTGCTCATACTGCCGATTCAGCAGGTTCTCCATCGCTTCCAGCTCGTGGCTGAGGTACAGCTCCGACCGCGCCATGTCATACGCGAACAGCATGATGACGCCGCCGAAATCCACCAGTGTGCGGGAATAGATGATGCCTGTCCCCAGTGTTTCGGTAAACACGTTGTTCGTAAATGCAAAGTTGAAATTACTCAGGCAAAACGCCGCGAGGGCAATCGCGCTGCCGCTGATAAGCTCCTGCCGCGTGACGCTTGTGCCACTGCGCAGGATATGATGCTTCTGGTTCAGCAGGTAAATCGCGGAAAACACGATGATGTACGTCCCCGCCATCACCAGCCAAGTGCCCCGCGAATCCACCGAATCCGCCATCAGCAGATAATAGTTGATTTGCCACTCCAGCGACGCGGCGAACTCCGCCGTGATGAAAGCGTGCGCCCAAATGTAACCTGCTTTCATCAGCTTCAGCTTGCAGCAGCAGACAATCATTGCCAGCATTGTACCCATGCATGCCGCCATCAGCAGCATCCATGTCAGCCCGCTCTGCTCCTGATTCAGCAGGTTCAGCCCCAGCAGGAGCGCCAGAAAGCCAATGCAGCAGCCAATTTGCTGCCAGCTACTTTCGCCGAAGCGCTTTTTCTGCGGCAGGATGAAGAGCATACACGCCAGCCATTCGGCAATCGCCGTATGGATACGCGGGAAGAATCCAACTTCGAGGAACGCTACCATTTAGGCTTTCGCTCCTCCCAGATATTTCGTCAGTGCCTCCATAAACGCCTTATGGCGTGGGCGTGAGATGGTCAGCGCCTGCCCGCCGACGATGGCGCCGCCATTCTCCACGCGCTCCACATGCCGCAGATTCACCAAATAGCAGCTGTTGCAGCGGAAAAATCCGTATTTTCCAAGCAGTTCCTCCATCCCGCGCATACTCTGCCGCAGGCGATACACCCCCTTTTCCGTGTAGATGCTCACGGCGTGGCCGTCCGTCTCGACGTAGGTTATTTGGCTCACATCAAGGCGTGTCAGCCCCGTGTCCGTCGGCAGGGTGATGTAGCGCTTCGGCTTCTGGTCAAGCAGGCGCTCCACGCTCATCAGCACCTGCCGCAGCATGAGGAAATTCACCGGTTTGAGGATGAAGTCCAGCGCGTGGACGGCGTATCCGCGGATGGCATAATTCGCCAAATTCGTGATGAACACCAGATACACGTCCTCGTCACGCTCGCGGATGCGTTCCGCCGTCGCCAAGCCGTCCAGGCGCTTCATTTGGATGTCGAGGAAAATCAGGTCGTAGTCCGCCGCGTAGTCTTCCAGTATCTCATCGCCATCGGCAAACAGGCGGATTTCCACGTCGTTCTCGCGTCCCTGAAAATATTGCAGCACATAGGTTTGCAGCTGCTGCCGCACCTTGTCGTCGTCCTCCACGATGGCAAGCCGCACCGTTACTCCCCCTTATTGCAGTTCCTTCCGGGCGCAGTCGATGGCGGCGCGCAGCGTGTCGTCCATGTCCAGATAGCGGTACTGCCCCAGCCTGCCGCCGAAAATGACGTTCCGCTCCCCCGCCGCCTTCTGCCGATACTGCTCGTACAGCGCGCCGTTCTTCGCGTCGTTCACCGGATAGTACGGCTCGTCGCCCTGCTTCCAGTCCGCCGGATATTCGTATGTCACCACCGTGTGCGGCAGATTCAGCACATCCGCCTGACCATAGGCGAAATGCTTGTGCTCAATCACGCGCGTGTAGGGCACGTCGGCGTTCGTGTCGTTGATGACGGCGTTGCCCTGATAGTCCTGCACCGGCAAATTCTGCGTCTCGAACCGCAGGGAACGGTAATTCAGCGCGCCGAAGCACTGGTCGTAATACTGGTCAATCGGCCCGGTGTAGACAATTTTGTCCGCAATTTCCGCCAGTTCCGCCCGATGCTGGAGGAAATCGACATTCAGGCGCACTTCGATGCCATCCAGCATTTTCTCCACCATCGCCGTGTAGCCCGCGTCCGGGATGCCCTGATAGCGGTCGTTGAAGTAGTTGTTGTCATAGGTGAAGCGCACGGGCAGACGGCGGATGATGAAGGCGGGCAGCTCGCGGCAGGGGCGGCCCCACTGCTTCTCGCTGTATCCGCGCACGAGGGCCTCGTAGATGTCGCGCCCGACGAGCGAAATCGCCTGTTCTTCCAGATTCTGCGGTTCGCCCGTGATTTCCTTGCGCTGCCGCTCGATGATTTCGCGCGCCTCATTCGGCTTCGTCACGCCCCACATGGCGTAAAACGTGTTCATGTTGAAGGGCATGTGGTACAAGCGATCTTGGTATTTTGCCAGCGGCGCGTTTGTGAAGCGGTTGAACGTGGCGAAGCGGTTGGCGTACTGCCAAACCTCCTCGTCGTCGGTGTGGAAGATGTGCGCGCCGTAGCGGTGGACGGCAATGCCGCCGACGTCCTCGGTGTAGATGTTGCCCGCGATGTGGCTCCGCTTGTCGATCACAAGCACGCGCTTGCCTTTTTCCTTCGCCATCTGCGCGAACGCCGCGCCGAACAGCCCCGCCCCGACGACGAGATAATCATACTTCATATTCTCATTCTCCTTGTGGATGATACTTTCAGGTAATTTGCGATTCGCCGATACCCCAGCTTTGCTTTCTTTCCTGATTTTGGCGTTGGTGGATTGCAGTCTGCACGCAGCGGCGGATGAGGTCGTTCCCCCGCCATTGCTCATTAACAATCAGTTAAACCCATAAATTTTCCGCGTCACCTTATACCCCGCCAGCGCAATCCGCCGTCCGCCTTTTCCGGGCAGGTGCAGCACATGCCCCATCAGCCCGTGGCGCAGCTTCTTGTAAACATACGGGTTTTCTTCGCGAATGAACTTCCACAGCTCGTCCTTCTTCTGCTTGTTCTCCGCCGTACCGCTCTTGAGCAGCAGAATCGACGAAACCGTCGTCACAATTTCCAGATAGCGCCGCATGTACGCCTGCTTGCGCTTGTTCGTCACCTTGCTCAAATCCACCTCCGTCACCAGCATCCGGTTGAGCAGCAGCGCCTGATCAATGCGGCGGATCATCACATTCTCCTGCACGGACTGGTCTTCACGCCCGATGAAGTAGTGGTACAGGTTTTCATCCATATAATACATTTTCTTTACCATCGGCAGCGGCTGATAAACGTAGAGTTCATCCACATAGAACGTGTGCTTCGGCAGGTTCAGCCCGCACTTGTTCAGCAGCGCCGTGCGGTAGATGACCGAGTGCATCAGCAGATATTCGCCGATTTTGAAGCGCGTTTCATTCCAGTCGAACACGCGGTTTTGCGGCACGGCGTGGCGGTACTGCATGACGTGCTTGTGCTTCACGCCCACTTTGTCGTAGACGTAGTTGCAAATCAGCATGTCAATTTCTTCCTTTTGTTCCGTGAACGCGCGCAACTGCGCCAGCACGCGCTTCAGGCACTCTTCGTCCACCCAGTCGTCCGAATCGACGACCTTGAAGTACAGCCCGGTCGCGTTTTTGAGGCCAGTCATCACCGCGTCGCCATGGCCGCCGTTCTCCTTGTTGATGGCGCGGACGATGGTCGGGTACTTCTGCTGATATTCCGCCGCAATATCCGCGGTTTTGTCCTTTGAACCGTCGTTGACGACGAGGATTTCCACGTCCTCGCCGCCGGCAAGCAGCGTTTCGATGGCATGGCGCATATAATCCTGCGAATTATAGCAGGGAATGGCAATCGACAAGAGTTTCATTGGTTTCATCCTTTCTATATAGAAAGAGCAGCGCTTGCAAGGTCGTGCATCGGTGAGGATGCCGCCGTCCCTTGCAGGCGCTGCCCTTTTCACCAATCTACTGTCTTATTTCGACACGCGATTGGCAATTTCCTGCTGCTCCGCCTTCAGATTGCGCTCCACGCCGAAGAAAATCATCAGCACCGCGCAAACCGCGTAAGCAATCGTTTCAATCCAGATGTAGTTGACCGACGCCGCCGTGCCTGCATCCAGCATGCCGTTGAGCGCCTGAATAATCGCGCCGCCGATGGGGGTCGCCGCGACCATCAGGGAGGAGTAGATGCTCATCGTCAGGCCGTCGGTGCGGATGCCGTGCTTGTACTCCACATGGTCGATAACGTCCGCCAGCATCGCCAGAATCAGGTAGCACGCCGGAGACGAACCGAGGCACTTGAGCGCGATGCCGATGCCGACCACCACGAGGTTATTGCCGCCCAGCCCCGCAATCACGCCGCCGACAACGCCCAGCGCCAGACCCGCCAGCGTCAGCTTCTGCTTGGAGAACTTGTTCGCCAGCGGCACCACGAACGCCGCCGCAATCGCCATCGGCACCGCGCCAAGGATGGACAGGATGGACATATACCAGTCCGCGCCGAGCACATCAGAGCAGAAGTACGCCATCGAGCCGTTTTTCACCGCGCCCGCCCACTGGAACAGCAGATAGAACACGATGATGACCCACCACCACTTCTCGCTGGTGACCGCCTTCAGCTGCTGACCCATGGAGACGCTCTGCTTCTTTTCTTCCTTCGCGTTGCTTTCCATCAGCTCTTCGGTCACGCGCTCACGGGTGAACTTGAACTGGAGGATGACGGTCAGCGCCGTGAAGATGGCAACCGCCAGCATGATGACGAACCACTGCGTGCCAAAACCGGTGTAAACCGTTTCGCCCGCCTCATTCGTGGTGGAGAGGAACATCGTCATCAGCACCGGGAAGACCATCGAGCCTGCGCCCATCACGCCCAAACCAGCGAAGTTGCTCATTGACGCCAAGACGCTGCGCTTCTCGCTGTCACGGGTGGACACGGGCACCATCGTCGCGTTCGCGGTGTTGTAAATCGGGTACGCGACGGCGTAGTAGAGGTTGTAGGCAATGGCAATCCACACATAGCGCGCCGAGCCTTCAAAGGGCATGATGAACATCAGCACGCTGGCAACGGAAAGCGTCAGCGCGGAGAGCAGCAGCCACGGGCGTGCCTTGCCCGCCATGGTGCGCGTGCGTTCAATCAGCTGACCGACGATGAGGTTCGCCGCCACAATCAGGAAGGTGGAAACCAGCTGGAGGATGGACAGGTAGGCGCTGCTCAATTCCAGCGCCTTGCCGAGATAAACCTGAAGGTAACTGGTGAAGATGCCGGAGGACAGCAGCGCGCCGAACGGGCCAATCAGGTAGCCGAGCAGGGTTTCGGGGGTTGTCACCTTGTCCTTCGGGACGCTGGAGCGCGTCAGGGGGGACTGCCAGAAGGATTGTTTCATGGGGGACATGCTTCCTTTCCTTGTTGTGAGTTGCTTCCTATTTTATATAATTGCTTTCCGCAATTACTTCTTCTTTTTATCCGGGTTCAAATTCAGTTTCGGGCGGTGGCAGAAGTGGTGGATGAGCCGTCCGCACCCGCGGAAGAAATGCCCATTGACCATCAACAGCATATCCTCCGCCATTGCCATCGACACCATGCCGTTCATCATCTTCGCCATGCCGCGGAACGGGATGTTGTAGATAAACAGCAGGTTCAAATCCGGCTTGCCGGCGGCAGTCGCCTTGTTCTTCATGCGCGTGAGAATCCGATAGATCAGCCGTGCCAGCGGGTTCTTGGCGTAGCTGAGCTGCGTCACCGTGTCGTTGAGCGTCAGCGGCTGCGTCTTGTCCCAGAGATGCGGCGGAATCGCGTGTCCCAGCAGCGCCGCAAACTCCGCGTCGCTCACGTCCGTCACGCGCGCCGTGCGGTAGCTCTGCACCGCCAGCTGAGCATACGGATTGGGCGCGTTCGTCCCCTGCTCGGTATGCTTTGCCGTCAGGCGGATGTCGCGGCAGGATGCGCCAATCAGCAGCTCATATTCGCCGCCCTCCACCTCGAAGCGGTTCGTGCGGACGTTGAAGTAGCGGAACGTATAGCCGTCAAAGGGAATCGTGACGCGCTTCGTCTCGCCCTTCTCCAGGTGCACGCGCTGAAAGCCCTTCAATTCCTTCGCCGGGCGGAAAATTTCCGCGTTCGGCTTGTGGATGTACAGCTGCGTCACCTCATCGCCCGCGCAGTCGCCCGTGTTCGTCACGTCAAAGGACACGCCCTTGGCATCCGCCTGCACGTTGTCGTAGCGGAACGTCGTGTAGGACAGCCCGTGTCCGAAAGCGAACGCCGGGGTGACGTCCGCCGACTCGGTGTAGCGATAGCCGACGTACAGCCCTTCGCGGTATTCGCTTGTGGCTTCCGTGCCGGGGTAATAGTGGCTGACCGGCGCGTCCGCATAGTGGCGATACCACGTTTCCGCCAGCTTGCCGCCGGGGGTAATTTCGCCCACGAGCGCCCGCAGCACGGAGCGCGCCACCGCCTCGCCGCCCAGCCCCGCGTAAAGCAGCGCGTCGCAGTCCTGCGCCCAGTCCGTCTCGACCGCGCTGCCGCAGGAGAGCACCACCACAATCTTCTTGCACACGGCGCGCAGCTTTTTCAACAGCGCGATTTGGTTCTCCGGCAGGCGCATGTGCGTGCGGTCAAGCCCTTCCGTCTCAAAGCACTCCGGCAGACCGAGGTACACCACCGCGCAATCCGCGGTTTTGGCAAGCTGCACCGCCTCATCCGCCAGCGCGTCGTTCGCGGCATCAAGGCGCTCGAAGCCCTGCGCGAAGCCGACTCGCGCCGGGAAAAATTCATCCAGCAGGGGCAGCGTGTCATCCACCTGCGCGGCGTTGACCATGCTGCTGCCCGCGCCCTGATAGCGGGAGCGCGCCGCAAACTCGCCGATAACCGCCACGCGCGCGTCCTTCTTCAGCGGCAGCAGGTGCTCGTCGTTCTTCAGCAGCACAAGGCACTTTTCCGCCGCCGCTTCCGCCGCCTGATGCTGTTTTGCGGCATCAAACGACGTTTCGCCGGACTTGTGCTCTGCCAGCACGAAATCCAGCAGCTGATCCACGCGCTCATCGACGATTTTCTCGTCAATTGTGCCGTCCTTGACCGCCTTCACCAGCTGGCAGGGGCTGTCGTCGCCCGCCGCGGGCATCTCCAGATTCATGCCCTCGCGCACGCCCTCGACAATGCTGTTGCTGCCGCCCCAGTCGGTCACGACCGCGCCGTCAAAGCCCCACTCGCCGCGCAGAATATCGCCCAGCAGATGGCGGCTTTCGTTGGCGTACACGCCGTTGACGCGGTTGTATGCCGTCATCACGAAGCCCGGCTTGCCCTCTTTGATGGCAATCTCGAAGTTCGTCAGGTACATTTCGCGCAGCGTCCGCTCGTCCATCACGCTGTCGGAGTGCATCCGCAGCAGCTCCTGCGCGTTCGCCGCGTAGTGCTTTGCGCAGGCGGATACGCCCTGCTTCTGCGCGCCGCGGATGAAACCCGCCGCCAGCTTGCCGGAGAGGTACGGGTCTTCGGAGTAATACTCGAAGCTGCGGCCGCACAGGCTGGAGCGCTTCGTGTTCAGCCCCGGCGCAAGCAGCACATCCACCCCCTGATTGGCAGCGTCGCGCCCGACAACCGCGCCCATCGCCTCGGACACCGTGTCGTCCCAGCTGCACGCCAGCGTCGCGGCGGAGGGAATGCACGTCGCCTTCGTCGATGCGTTGAGGCCCAGATGGTCGCCTTCGCCCGCCTGCTTGCGCAAGCCGCTCGGCCCGTCGGAGAGCGTGATGGCGGGAATATTCAGCCGCGGAATCTCGCGCGTGTGCCAGACATCTTTGCCGGCAAGCAGGGCGCACTTTTCCTCCAATGTCATTTGGGAAACCAAATCACCGTGTTTCATGTTCATTCCATCCTTACGCGTTTGCACAGACCACCCACTGTGCTTTTTTCCTACTTTATTATAGCAACTTTTTCGGGTGGCGCAAGCAATCTCGCACAAACTGTCGAAATTCCCGCACAAGCTGTCATATTCGTCCTAATTTCGTGCGTTTATACCATTTCAGGTGCCGTTCGTCGCGCTGGGGCGATGTGCGAATCTGAAAGAAAGAGGGAATTACAGCGGAAAAATGGTATGCTTTCGGTGGATTTTGACGTGCGGGATGCGGGTGTTTTCCCGTTGACGCGGCAGGAAAATTGTGCTATCATAGCACCAATTGGAGGTGATTTTCCCCATGATGATGGACTTCGACGATTCTCCCCGCGCCCTCCCGCATCTCGCGCAGACAGAGGCGGATGTTAAAGCGGGGCATTCGCAGTCGCTGAAAGCTGATTTCGACAAAATCCTGCGCGAATTGGAGACCTGCTCGGAGAACGCCACCGGCTTGACGGACGACGAGAAAATCGACATGGTTGCAGCGAGGATTTTGAAGGAGTACAAAGCTGCTTTCGAGGAACTCGGCAAATAATCCCCCCGGCGCAGGGGCATTCGTCATTGCGCTTTTTTGCACCCAAAAAGGGACGCTCCTTTCCAGAGCGCCCCTCTTTTATGTTACCCCTTAGTTTGCCTTGACGTACTGCGCCATCATCCAGCCCGTCGTGCCCTTGTAGCTGACGTAGTACCAGCTGCCGGACCGCTCCAGAATGGTGACAGTTTCGCCCTTGTCCACACGGAGGATGATGCCGTACTTGGTGCTTGCACCGCGGCGCAGCGCCACGCGGACGCCCGTCACCGTGCCCGTACCGGACGTGCCGGAACCTCCCTGCGTAACCGTGATGGTCGGCGCAGTGACCTCAATCTTGTTGCCGTTGGCTTCATACACGATGACGCGCAGGATGTAGGAACCCGCGACAGTGGGCGTGTAGTTGAACGTCAGGTTATTCAGGCCGACTTCCGTCGCCACCACGGAGCCATCGCGGAACAGGGTGTAGTCGCGGCGGATGACGCTGCTCGTGCCCTTGTAGGCAGTCGTCCACGTCAGGTTGCGGTTTGTCACGCTCGCCGTCGTGCTGGGCACAACCGTCACAGGCGTGTAGTTCGACACCACCGTCGCGCTGGAGCGCTGGGTGATGGACTGCCCATCAGCGGAGGTAATGGTAACTTCCAGCAGGTAGGTGCCCGCCACCGTCGGCTGATAGTTGACGGAGATGCGGCCCGTTGCGGTTTCCGTGCGGTTGCTGTTGACAACCACCGTCGTGCCGCGGTAGACCTTGAAGTTCACGTTGTAGTTCGGCCGGCCGCCCGCGAAGGTAATATCCCACGCAAGCGTCTCGTAGTTGTTCAGCTTCGAGGCGCTGGGCTGCACGCTGGCAATCGTCAGCGGCGCGTAGCCGACAGTGATGTTGTAGACGATCAGGATGTCGGGATAGCGCTTGGAGGTAATCAGCAGCGTCGCGTAGCCGTTGTTGACGCCGGTAATCACGTTGTCGCGCAGGGAAATCGCGCTGTTGGTGTTGGCGATTTCGATGTTCGCCACGTCGCCCGCCTCGGTGTAGATGCCGTGGTCAAGCGTGAAGTTTTCGCCCACGCGGATGGTCTTGTTGACGACCTTGCTCACCGGTGCGGGGGCAACGAAGTTCATCTCGCTCAGCGTCGCGGGGGCAGCGTACATCGCCGTCGTCGCGCCGAGGGAGTCGCGAACTTCCATCTGCATGGCGTACTTCTGGGAGTTAATCAGGTTGATGTAGTTTTCCGTCAGGGTGAGGGTGAAGGTAGTCGTCATGCTGGTCTTACCGGCGGGCAGCGAGGTGTAGCCGTCGGAGAAGTCCTTCAGGACGATGGGGCTGCCGCCGCTCAGGCTGACGAGGCTGTACTTGAAGGTGTACGAGCCGCTGCCGCCGGAGACGGTCGCGCTCCACGAGAACACATCGCCCACATAGCCGCCGGAAATATCCTGCCCCGCGGAGAGGTTCACCGCGCTTAAGCCCTCCAGCGTCAACGAGCCGGATTCAGGCTGGGACATGACGTTCGACCACGGGCCGTAGCAAATGGTGCCGTTGGAGAACACGCGCACCGGGCGAACCTTGTAGTAGTAGGTCGTGCCGGCGACGAGGTTCTTGGCGACATAGGTCGTGCCTTCGGTTTCGCCAATCTTGGTGTACAGGCCGTCCATGGTGGTGGAACTGTACACATAGTACTTGTTCGCGCCCAGCACGGTGGTATCCCAGTCAATGGTCTGCTCCTGCTTGCCGGTGTTGCGCACCGCGCACAGGTTCACAGAGCCAAGCGCCGTGAAGTACACGCGCTCGCTGGAGAGGGAGAAGCAGTTGTAGCTGCCCACAGGGCGCATGGAGTAGATGAAGTAGTAGTACACTTCACCCAGGTTGATGCTCGCGTCCACGAAGGAAGTCACCGCGCCGGTCTTTGCCAGCAGGGTGTAGCTGCCGCTCGCGCCCGTCTTGCGGTAGATGATGTACCCCGTCGCGCCGGAGGATGCCGGCCAGGACAGCAGGGCGTTGTTGCCGCTCTGCACCACGGTCAGTTCCGGGCGATCCATAGGCGTGCCGCAGCCGACGTTGGAGTATTCAGAGTAGAACTTCTCGCCGGAGGAGAACACACGCACCGCGCGCACGCGGAAGTAGTAGCCCGTCGCCTTCTTCAGGCCGGTGGCGTTGCACAGCGTGCCGGTCAGGTCAGTGCGCACGGTGGTGAAGCCGCTCGTCGCATTGGTGGACATCTGCACTTCGTAGGTCTGCGCGCCGGAGACGCTCGACCAGTTCAGGCGGATGGTATCCGCGCCCAAGCCGCGCGGGTCTTGCAGCTTCGGCTTGGCAAGCGTCATGTAGGACAGCGTCTGCGAATCAGGGCTGTACACATACTTCGCCTGCTCGCCGTCGTAGGACACGTTCACCGCGCGCACGCGGTAGTACACCGCCTGACCGGGGGTCACGTTCGTATCCTCATAGTACAGGCGGTTGTTCGGCACGGAGCCGAGCAGCGTGTAGCTGGTTTCGCCGCCGAACTTGCGGTACACGTCGTACTGCGTCGCAAAGGCGACAGAACCCCAGCCAATGCGCACGCTCGTTTCGGACAGCGTCGTGCCGATGAGGTCCGTCGGCTGGAGCAGCACCAGCTCGCGGTAGGGATCGGGGCCGTTCACGTCGTCCGACGGCAGGATGCTGATGTCATCATCCATATCCGGCAGAACGATGTCGTCCTCGTTCACAGGAGCCTGCGTCGGTTCGTCGGGCGTCTGCACCTCGTCCGACGCCACATCCGACACTTCGTTCATGATTTCGCCCTGTGCGCCGTCCAGCGTCTCGCCGAATGCCACGCAGGAGAGCATCATGCAGAGCACCAGGAATACAGAAACCAGTCGTTTCATGGTCTGCGTCACTCCTTTTATCTGTTGGGGGAAATGGTATATGCCTTCCAGCAAATACGACGAATGAGCTGCCGATTCTGTTTCCAGCAATCTGGGCAACTTTCCTCTTATTCGCCGGGATGAGCCTAAAAAGTTGAATCGCAGGAAAGTTTCTCCTGCTTACGGCGATTTTTGCGCCGTTTCCTTTGCGCGCTGCTGCCACACGGCGCGCTGCTGATTTTCCACCTGCGCCCGATACGTCTCGTAATCCGGCGCCAGCTGCGTGCGCTGAAGATGATCCAGCTGCGTCCACTCGCGCGTGAAGGCGACATACGCCGGAATCATGCGTTCCGCCGTGTCATAGCCCACAACGCGCCCCTGATGCAGCCACATCACCCGGTCGCAGAAGTTCAGCATCTGCCATGGCGCGTGGGTGACGAAGAAAATCGTCTTGCCCTCCGCCCGGAAATGCCGCATCCGCGCCATGCACTTCTCCGCGAAGCTCGCGTCGCCCACGCTCAGCGCCTCATCCACAATCAGGATTTCGGGGTTCATGTGGGCGGAAATAGCGAATCCCAGCCGGGAGCGCATTCCGCTGGAATACGTCCGCAGGGGCTGGTCGATGTACACGCCAACATCCGCAAAATCAATAATCTGCTGCTGGATTTGGGCGATTTCGCGCTTCTCCATGCCCATCAGCATACACTTATAGGCAATGTTTTCGCGCCCAGTCAGCTGATCATTCATGCCGATGTTCGCCGCCAGCATACTGACCGTGCCGCTGACCTCGCAGAGCCCCAAATCGGGCCGGGTGATGCCCGCGATGATACGCGCCAGCGTCGATTTGCCGGAGCCGTTCAGCCCCGCCAGCCCGACGATTTCGCCGCGGTGGAAGTCCTGCGTCACGCCGCGGAGCGCCGGAAATTTCTTCACGTTCGCCCGAAGCCCCAGCAGCGCCTTCAGGCGGTCTTTTTCCTCGCCGTACAGGTCGTAGACCTTCGTCAGTTCCCTGCAGCGGACGATTACATCCGCCAAGCGCATCGCCCCCCTTTCTGCGGAATTTCTTCCTATTAAATGGCGCTGATTACAGCTGGTCGATGAAGCGGTTTCGCAGCCGCATATGCAGCGTGCAGCCCGCCGCCAGCAGCGCCAGCGCCGCCAGCCAGAAGTACGCTCCCTGCCCCGGCGATAACCAGAAGCCTTCGCCATACAGCAGGCACTTGCGGTAGCCCTCGATGATGTAAACCAGCGGGTTCAGCCGCATCACGCGCTGCAAGCCCGGCGACAGCCCGTCAATGGCCCACACGACGCTGGAAACGTAGAACAGCAGGCGCATCAGCGGCTGAAGCAGCTCGCCGAAATCGCGAAAGACCGCCGTCAGGCTGCTCGTCAGCAGCGCCGCGCCGATCAGCAGCACCCACGAAGCCGCGAGGTAATACGCCAGTTCCAGATAGTGCCACGTCACCGGCGCGCCGCCAAGCAGCAGCGCAATCAGCAGAATCGCCATCGTCCACAAATGCTCGTAGTACGCGCGCACAACTGCCTTCATCGGGATGATGGAGAGCGGAATGCGCACGTTGCGGATGATGGACGCGGCCTGCTGGATGGACGCGGACGCGCCGAGAATGGCGGAGTTGAGCGCCAGCCACGGCATCATGCCGCACATCAGCCACAGGTGATACGGGAAGCCGTTTTTTTCCTGCGTTCCCAGCCCGACGGAAAAGACGAACCAGTAAATGAGGATTTGCAGCAGCGGGCTGAGCAAGTCCCACCAGCGCCCCAGCAGCATCCCCGACCGCCGCGAGCGGTTCTCGTAGAGCGTCAGGCGCACGGTTCGCCGCAGGTTTTGGATGATTTCGCCCAGCGCCGTGCCAACCGCGTGTATCATCCGCCTGCCGCCTCCGCCAGCCCGTTCCGCTGAAGAAAATCACGGAAAACGCGCATTCTTTCCGGGTACGCCTTGTTGAAATCGGTATAGTCCGCCAAGTCGTAGTAGTATTCCAGCGGCTTTTCCAGCCGGAAGTCCTCCATCGGCAGCGTCGGCAGGCGGAACAAGCGGGTCATTTCGTCCATGCGGCTGTCCACCACCATCGTCAGCGCCGGAATGCCGCTCGTGATGGCAATCACGTTCCCGTGGAAGCGGCTGCCGAGGGAAAAGTCGTACTGCCTGACCCACGCCAGCCAATCCTCAATGTGGAAGAAAACGTGCATTTGCCGCTTCAGCCAGTCCTGCAAATAGCGGAACTGGTACTCGTCGCCGCAGCAGTTTTCCAGCGTCAGCGGGAATGCGTTCTGCTCCACAAAGCCGAGGTCGCGGTTCGCGCAGAAGGTCAAAAACTGCCGTTCCGGGTCGGACAGCGTGCCATAGAAGGTGCGGAAGTTGCAGCACGCGCGCATTTTCGGGTCGAACGGTTTCTTCTCCACGCGAAACTTCTCGTTCATTCCCTGATACAGGCTGGGCCAGCCGATAATGCGGAAGTTGACGATGCCGTTCTTCTCCAGCACCGCTGCGGTGTACTCGCCGCGAACGCCCAGCACAGCGCGCTCCGCCATCGTCCGCAGGAGCTTGACCGTGTCCGGGTGGAGCGTGATGTCCACATTGCGCGCCATGCTCTGCACGCCCACGCTGATTGGAACCAGCGGTTTATCGCCGATTCGCTTCAGCATCGTCCAAACGTGCGGGTACGTCTGATTCGGGGTCAGCCAGATCAGCTCGGTCGTGATGTAGTGGGTGATGTCCGCCCGGTCGCGGAACGTGTCCGACGTAACATCCCACAGCGGAATCATCACGGGGTGAAAGATGTCCTTCAGCGCCCGGATAAACACGAGATTTCCCGTATTATTTCCCAGAAAAAAGAAGCGTTTTGCCCACTCATGCTTCTCAAACGACACCCGATCATTCCAAAACAATCCAACCGCCATCCGCTTCCTCCTTCCTTGTGACGTGGGGAGACCCCAGAGGCTCTGCCTCTGGACTCCGCAAGGGCTCCGCCCTTGCCCTGCCAAAGGGTCTTCGACCCTCTGGACTCCCTTCTCGCGATTGAGTTGGTGACAACTGCATGCTGTGTCCGCGTGGTTATTGGAGGGAACGCAAGGGCGCTGCCCTTGACCTGCCAAAGGGTCTTCGACCCTCTGGACTCCCTTTTTCGCGATTGAGTTGGTGACGACTTCATACTTTACCCGCGTGTTTATTTGGGGGAACGGTGCATCCTCTTGCGCAGCTTCTTCCGAAACGTTTCGCGGTCGAACAGCAGGAAGCCAATCGTCCGCTTCACCAGCCCGGTCTGCTCCGGGATGAAGCCAATCATGCGGCTCGGTGCGTCCGCCGCGCCCATCTCGTGCGCCGCAAGCGCCGCTTCCGCCGACTGGTCGCACACCAGCGTCCGCAAATCCAGCGCGTTCTCCCCCGCGAACACCATGTCCTCGAACGGGATGTTCCGCAGCAGCTCCGCGTCCGCTTCGGGCAGCTGCCGCAGCGCCCCCTCGAAGGGCAGCGACATTGCCAGCTGCACGCCGGGATTGTCAAGCGACTGCATCACGCCCGTTCCGGCGAAGGTATCGTGGAAGTCGCGCACGAACTGCAGCGCGTGATGCTGGACGCAGGTCGACAGGAAATGCGCGGCTTCATTGCGCCCCTCCTGCGCGTACACCGGGACGACACGCTCATTCTGCCGCTCGAAGCCCACGCAAGGCGCCTCGTCGGAGGACAGCAGGAACTCGCGGAACGCGCCGGACATGGCGGGCGGCATCGGATAGAAGCAGTGCACAGGAAAATCATACGCAGCGGACAAGCGCTCGCTGTTCCGCCCGTCTGCATGGACGTAGTAGACCGGAACCGCGCGCTGCGTCAGCTGGCAGAGCGCCGCCTGCAAGCGCCCGCTGTACCCCATATCAAAGCACGCCGCGCCTTCCGGCAGTTTTTCCTCATAATACGCCCGTGCCGCGCTGTATGCCGCCTGATGACGGCAGCCGTCGTAGAGTTTGTCGCGGAAGAAGCGCAGAAACGCCTGCCAGCGCGTTTTCTCCTGAAACGGCGATTGCCACGGGAAACCCGCCGCCTCCGCCTGATGGCACAGTTCGCTTTCCGGCGCGTCAAGCGTGCAGAAGGACAGCAGCTTCAGCGCTTTTTCAGGCGTGTAGACCGCCCAGCGCACCGGCAGCGCCGCCCAGTCGGTCGGATTCGCCATCAGCGCGGGCAGCAAGCACCGCCGCGACGCGGGAATGTAGTCTGTTTCGACAGCATCCGCGTCCGTGCGCAGCAGCTCGACTGCCTGCCGCAGCAGCGCGCCATCCCGCGCGAGAAACACCAGCCGCTTCACGCCATCCGCCCGGCAGCGGCACAGCAGCCACTTTGCCAGCGCCAGCAGGTGTGTGCCGACGGCGTAGTACCCCAGCCGGGACGGATACGCTGCAAACGCGGAATCCGCCGTCGCGGGGGCATAGCCATCGTCAAAGAAGCGGTTTGCCGCCAGCCCTTGCGCGCACCTGAGCGCCAGCGGCTGCATGGCGTCCGCCGTCGTGAAGCCCGCCAGACACCCGTGTCCCAGATTCGCCATCTGCGTGCAGTCCGCATCCATGAAAACATCCGCCGGGCGCGGCAGCAACAGAGCGTGCAAACCCGCTTTTTTCGCGGCTTCCACGTCGATTTTCGCATTGTCGCCGATGTGCAGCACGTTATCCGGCTTCACGCCCAGTTGCGCCGCCATCTTCCGGTAGAGCGCGCCGTTCCATTTCAGCGCGTTCTGCTCGTTCGAGAGGAAGAAGCCATTCCAGCCGCGGACGCCGCATTTTTCCAGCATCCGCCGAATCGTGTCCGCGTCAAGGTACATGTCCGACGTCAGCACGACGCGTTTTCCCGCCGCTTTCGCCAGATTGAACAGCTGCACGCCGATTTTGCGCGGGCGGCAGAAATGCACCTCCGCCTCCCGCTCGTTGTAGGTCATTTGCCCCACGCAGTCGTCCGACACGCCCAGATTCTGCATCATGGCGCTATAAATGTTCCACATCGTCACGTCAGCTTGCGTTTCGGGCAGCCACGCGCGCGCGCAGCTTTCCGCCTCTATCCGCGCCTGTGCGAAGGAGGTCATGTTCCGCCGCGCCGCCCGCTGCCATTTGCCTTCCAGCGTGTGGAAGAGGTCAATCGGTGTGCGGAAGGGGCGCAGAATCAGCGTATCGAACACATCCAGCGAAATCACCGGGCAGTCGATGCCGTCCAGCCCCAGAATCGCGCGCTTGATGCGCTCCGTCCCGTCCCGCCACGGGGTCATCGGCTGGTCGAACCAGAAGATTTCCGGCAGATTCGCGTCCTCATCCAGCGAAAAATCCGGACAGAGCGCCGCCGTCAAGCGGCTGATTTCCGGCTGATTCGCCGCCTTCCGCGCCTGCTCCGCCCACATCCGCGCATACCACTTTCGCGCCTTTTGCAGCTGCTGACGCGCTTGATTCGCCCCCTGCTGATGCAGAAATTCATCCGCAAAGGCAAACACCTGCGCAATATCGGCGTAATTTTTGCGGAATTTTGCCGGATTTCCCGCCGCCCCCGTCGAGGACGACGGATGTTCACAGTAGAACACGCCGTCGCCGCGGTGCCGCCCGAAACCCTGCGCGAAGAAATACAGCACGACGGAAAACGCAATGTCCTCCGTCATCACAATGTGCTTTTTCGCCAGCGGCGCGTAGTAGGGTGCGCACCGCAGCCACAAATCGCGTCGAATCACCTTGTTCCAAATGGTATGGAAGCTATAGCACGTCATCGCCTGCTGGAAGAACGCATCCCGCACCGCATTGCCGCGCAGCTCGTCCTCCAGCACGCAGTCCGCATGAACCGGGCGCACGAAGCGGTCGCCGTTTTCGCGCTGCCAGACCGTGTCGCCCATCACGAGGTCAAAGTCGTTCTCTTCCGCCAGCGCGACGGCGGCACGGTAAAAATCCACCGACACAAAATCGTCGCTGTCCAGAAAAGCGAGGTACTTGCCCGTCGCCGCGTCCGCGCCGGTCATCCGCGCCGCGAAAAGCCCGCGGTTCTGCGAATGCGTCAGCACCCGAAAGCGGCTGTCGCGCCGGGCATACTCCGCTAGCACCGCGCCCGCGCCATCCGGCGAGGCATCATCCACCAGCAGGAACTCCGCATCCCGCAGCGACTGCGTGCGCAGCGACTCCAGACACGCGGGCAAATCCCGCTTCGTCCCATATACCGGAACGACCACAGACAGCGTTGCAGCCACCGCGCTTCTCCTTTCTGCCCATCCGAAAACGAGTGATACTTGCCGATTTTGACATGTACATTCTACCATATTCCCGTCCGATTGGCAAGCCTTTCGGGGGATTTTTGCACGACCCAAAAACGCGGTCAGACAGCTTTTTTCGCCATCTGACCGCAGGATGCCCTATTTTGCGGATAATCCGCTTACCATGTGATATCCTCGCCCGTCAGCGCCTTCCACGCCTTGCGGATATCCTTCTGATGCCGCACGCCGTTCTTCGGGTCGAGCTTCGCGGTTTCCTCCATCGTGCGCGGGAAATGGACGCACAAATGCCCGTCGAAGTCGTTATCCTTGATGCTGCCGGACAGGTGGGGCATACAGTGCATGGAGGCCAGCACCCATGTGCCGCTGGGCAGCAGGACATACACCGGCTTCTCGTCCCACGAGAACTTGCCGCCCCACGCCGCCTTCATAATCGCGGTATCCTGCGCCGTCAGCGGCTCGGAGTCCGCGTGACGACCCAAGGAGTAGAAGCGCAGACGGAAGGAGGAACCGCTTCTCGGCTCATAGACCAGCACCGTCTGCCCGCTCTTGATGGTCGGCTTGATTTCCGTGTACCACATCTGCAGCTTAATTTGGCTCTTTGCCGGGCCATTGCCGAAGGAGCCGCCGTTATTGCCCGGTTCTGACTTGTTATCGTCTGGCAGCGCGGTATCGCCGGTCACGCAGTCGCCCGTGTACAGCTTCGTCTGCGTGTTCACGCCCGCAATGCCGTCCGGGGCAAGCCCGTTGCGCTTCTGGAATGCCAGCACCGCCGCGCGGGTCGTCTCGTCATAAGTGCCGTTGATGGTCACGGTGTAGCGCAGGTTGCTCAGCGCCTGCTGGAGGCGCAGCACCGCGTCGCCCGTCGCGCCGACTTTCAGGTTGGTGTACACCGTCGGCGTGGTGGAATCGACCTGCTTGCCTTCCGCCGTAATCGCGTTGACGGAGTAGAGGATGGTGTACGTCGCCGTATCGCCGTTGCCGGAGCCGTTCAAGCCGTTGCGCAGCTGGAACGCGCGCATGGCAGCGACCGTGTTCGCGCCGTACTTGCCGTCCACCTTGTCCGTCAGGTAGCCCAAATCCTTCAAGCGCTGCTGAACGCTCTTCACGTCGTCGCCCGTGCAGCCGGAATAGAGCAGGCGGGTCGGACGCGTCACGCCCGTGGTCGGGGTGGACGTCGGCGTGCTGATGGCAGCAAGCGCATCCGAAGAATACAGCTTCTTGTAGGTGCGCTTGCCCGCCACACCGTCCGCGCTCAAATTGTTGCGCAGCTGGAACGACGCAACCGCCGCCATCGTGCCCGTGCCGTAGTTGCCATCCACCGTGCCCGTGTAGTAGCCCAGCGCCTTCAAGCGGCTCTGCACGCTCTTCACGTCATCGCCGGACGAACCTTCGCGGAGGGTGCGCGTGGGCACGATGCCGAAGGACTGCGTGGGGGTCGGCGTGGGCATGGCTGCGGAGGGATCAGCCGCAACCGCATTGCTCGAATAGAGGATTTTAACCGTGTTCGCGCCGACTTTGCCGTCCGCCGTCAAGCCGTTGCGCGCTTGGAACGCCTGAACCGCCGCCACCGTCGCCGCGCCGTAGATGCCATCCAGCGCGCCGGAGTAGTAGCCGAACTTGTCCAGTCGGCTCTGCACGCTCTTCACGTCGTCGCCGGACATGCCGGGGCGCAGGATGCGCGTGGGTGCGCTTTCATCTACCGGCTTGGGCGAGGGCGTGACGGAGCTGCCCGCGTCAATCGCGGTGCTGCTGTACAGCGCCTTGACCGTGTCCTCGCCGCAGATGCCGTCGGACGTAAGCCCGTTGCGCGTCTGGAAGCGGCGAATCGCGCTTTCCGTCGCCGTGCCGTACACGCCGTCCGCCTTGCCCGTCAAGTAGCCCAGCGCAATCAGCTTCGTCTGCACGCTCTTCACGTCGTCGCCCTTCATGCCCAGCGTCAGCTTGCGCTCGCCCACGCCGTCGGGCTGCGACGTTTCCTTCGCGCCGATCGCGCCTTCGGAGAAGAGGCGCTTGCGGGTGTTTGTGCCCAGAACGCCGTCAGCGGACAAGCCGTTTTTCTTCTGGAAGGCAAGAACCGCCGCCTTCGTCGCCGCGCCGTACTGCCCGTCGGAGATGCCGGTCAGGTAGCCCAGCGCCGCCAGACGATCCTGCGTGTACAGCACATCCTGCCCGCCCATGCCCTCGCGGAGCGTGCGGGTCGGGATGCCATAGGCGATGTTGTCCAAATCCGCGGTGGGCTTGGGCGTAATCATCGGCTGCGTGACGTTGCCATTGCTGTCGAAGTAGCTTTCCAGCTTGACGAGCGTGTTCCTGCCCGCCTTGCCATCCACCGTCAGCCCGGTCGCCTTCTGGAACGCCATGACCGCCTCAAACGTGGACTGCCCGAACACACCGTCCACCTTGGAGATGGTGAAGCCCAAGTCCTTCAGTGCCTGCTGCAATACCCGCACGCGCGAGCCGCTGGAGGTGTACTGCAATTTGCTGTAATCGCCCTTGAACAGCCCCGTCGCGGTCGAAGAGGAGGACGACGAATTGCCGTCAATGTCAATGCCCGTCTGCTTTTCCAGCAGAGCAATCGTCGCGGAACCGGCGATACCGTCCACCGTCAGGCTGTTCGCCTGCTGGAACGCGCTCACCGCCGCCTTCGTGCCGCTGCCGAAGCTGCCATCCACCGTGCCGGAGTAGTAGCCCAATTGCGTCAAGGCCTGCTGCAAGCGGCGCACACTGTCGCTCTTGTCGTTCTTCTGCAGCTTCAAGGCTGCCGCGCTGCTTGTGATGACCAGCGTCAGCATCAGCACCAGCGCCAGCACACGCACGATGCTCTTTTTCATAGCATTCCCCTCCAAATGTTCCAAAGTACCTGCGGCTATTGTATCAGAAAATCACGCAATTGTAAAGAACTATTACGCATTTGTTACAAGTTGAACTTCTCCAGTAATTCCATCGGGTGGGCGATCAGCACCTTCGCGCCGTTGTCCAGCAGCTCCTGCGCCGTGTGGAAGCCCCACAGCACGCCCACTGGGTTCATGCCCGCGCTGCACGCACAGGTCATATCCACCTTTGTGTCGCCCAGATAGAGGAAATCCGCCGGGGCAATGCCGAGCTGCTCCGCCACCAGCAGCGCGCCCGCCTTGTCCGGCTTCACCGGCACGCCCTCCACCTGCCCGCGCACGACGCTGAACGGCACATCCGGGAAGAAGTGGCTGATGACGTTCTTCGTATCCGCGTCGGGCTTATTGGAGAGCACCGCCAGCTTCAAGCCGCGCTCCGCCAAGGCGTGCAGCAGCTCCGGAATGCCGTCGTAGGGCTGCGTTTTCACCTGCGTATGCTTCTCGTAGTACGCCTGATACTCCGCCTGCACCGCGTCCGCCAAGTCCTGCCGGTCGCGAACCGCCCGCTGCGCCAGAATCTTCGCGCCGTTGCCGACGAGGTAGCAGTATTCCTTCGTCTCCCAGCCGGGCAGCCCGTGCAGGCGCAAGGCACGGTTCATCGCCGTGGCAATGTCGTCAATCGTGTTCGTCAGCGTACCGTCCAAATCAAACAAAACCGCCTGAATCATCAAAAAAATCTCCTTTATGTGATGAATGGATTTCGCGCCGCGCTGCCATGCTAAGGCAGAAAGGAGCGATGAACATGGATAAAAAACGCAAGGATTCCGTCATTCGCGCAACCGTCGACCGTGCCGCCCTGCTGCGCGGGGTGCTGATGCTGACGGCGCTCGCCCTGCTGCTCTGCTTCGGCTTGAAGCCAAGCCGCGCCGCCGCGCCCGACGCCGAGGACGGCGCACTGACCGCCTCCGACGCCTCCGCCCGCCTGAGCGCCGAGTGCGAGCTGCTCCAGCGCGTCACCTTTTCCCCCTGCGGGCACGAAATGACGCGCCGCCAGCGCCTGCCAGCCGAACTGGCCGGCATGACGAAGGACGAACTCGCCGCGAAGTACGACCAGTGGGTCATCACGTCGTTTTCGCCCGCGCAGGTGAGCATGGAACGCGCGCTTGCCCTCTACTGCCCGGAGCATGTTGTGCTGATGCCGGACGAAAGCGGGCAGCTGTGCATCTTCCGCAACCGTTACGGCGACGCGCTGGCGCTGGTGCGCGAACTCGGCGTGCCGCTGAGCGACTTGCCGGACGATGTGCAGGAGGAGGTTCGTCCCGGTCTGGGGTTTGACGACGAGGTCACGCTGGAGAAGTGGCTGGAAAGCGTGCAGTCGTAAATCCCCAACCCCATTGTACGCCGATTCGCGCCGCTTGTCCAGCGGATTTCGCGGTTTTGTTTGCTTCCAGCGAAGAAGTATGCTATAATGATAGCGAACTTTCGCGATAGAGGTGAGCGCATGGCACGAATCGGCATCATGACCTTCCTGCACAATGACAATTACGGGTCGATTCTTCAAGCGTGGGCGCTGCAAAACGCCGTCCGTTCCTTGGGGTACGACGCGGAGCATATCGACTATGTTCCCTCGCAGACGGAAAAGATGAAGAATCTGCTGTGCAGCGGCAATTCGCCCCGCCTGATTTTGGACGGCATGAAAAAGCGCAGCGCGGCGCGCGGGCTGAACGAGGGCTTTGATGAGTTCCGGCAGACGCAGATGATTTTGTCGCCCATCTGCCGCGACCAGAGCGCGCTGGCGCATCAGGCGCTGTCATACGACGCGCTGATTTGCGGCTCAGACCAGATTTGGTCGCCGACGTGGCTCAATCCGGCGTATTTCCTGAATTTCACGAAGAAGCCGAAAGTCGCCTACGCGCCGTCGCTGGGCGTATCGACGATGACGGACAGCGCGAAAGGGCGCAAAATCGCCGCATTGATACGGGGGTTCGCCGCCATCTCCGTCCGGGAGGAAGAGGGCGCGGCGCTCCTGCAAGCGCTCATCGGCAAAAAGCCCGCCGTCATGCCCGACCCCGTGATGCTCCTGCCGCGCGAAAAGTGGCTGGAACTCATCGGCGGCGATATTCCGATGGGCAATGATATTCTGTGCTTCTTCCTGGCGGACAATCCCGCGTACTGGACGCAGGTGGAGCAGATTCGGCAGAAAACAGGTCTGGGCGTGCGCGTCATTCCGCGGACGGAATCAGCCCTCCAGTCCGCGTATCCACTGGCAAAGGGCGTGACCCCCGCGCAGTGGCTTCGGCTGATTGCGGGCGCGAGCATGGTGCTGACGGACAGCTTCCACGCCGCCGCGTTTTCCCTCCTGCTGCACACGCCCTGCACAATTCTCCGCCGCTACCGCGAGGACGACCCCGAAAGCCGCAACAGCCGCGTTGACCAGCTGCTGCGCACGCTGCAAGTCGCCGACCCCACACATCCGGATTTTTCCGTGGTGGACGCGCAGCTTGCCATCCAGCGGCAGCGGGGTTTGGACTTCCTGCAATCCGCCATCAGTCAAGCAGTGTCGCAAGCGACACCGGCAAAGGCGAAGTAAGCGACAGCCACTCCCCCGTCATCGGGTGATGGAGCGTCAAGGCGCTGGCGTGCAGCGCGAACCGCCCCGGCAATTGCGGAATTTCCGTGCCATAGAGGAAATCCCCGACGACCGGACAGCCGATGGACGCCATGTGTACGCGAATTTGGTGCGTGCGCCCGGTTTCAAGCACCAATTCCACCAGCGCGCGCGTTTTTCCGCGCTTCAGCACGCGATAGTGCGTCACCGACGGCTTGCCGCTGGGCGTCACGATACGGCGGATGCTGGCGGCGTCCTCCTTGCCGATGGGCGCGTCAATCACGCCGCAGTCGTCATCCGGGCAGCCCTCCACCACCGCCTGATACGTCCGGATGAACTCCGGCGTATGCAGAAGCGCCTGCAAACGGTGCTGAATATGCGCGTCCTTGGCGACAATCATCAGCCCGCTTGTGCCCTTATCCAGCCGATTCACCGGACGGTAGACGAAATCCGCCGGACAGCGCAAATGAGCGTACAGCGCGTTTTCAAGCGTGTCGTCCGGGTGCAGGGCACTGGACTGGCTCGCCAGCGGGGCGGGCTTGTCAATCACGAACAGCCAGTCATCCTCATGCGCAATGGCCAGCGGCAGGTCATACGGCTTGACCGCGTACGCCGGGGCGTTCTCCCGGAAGCGGATTGCCACCACCTGCCCGGCGCGCACAAACGCATCCACCGGGGTCACGTCGCCGTCCACCGTGATGCCGCCGTTCCACTTGGCGGACTTCATTGCCGTGTAGCTCACGCCCATCACGCGGCGCAGCACATCGCGCAGGCGCATTCCGTCCAGCTCCGGCAAAACCATATATTCCAACAAAAGCACCTCTTTTCAGGAGATGAAACCGATGAATGACATTCTTGCAATCCTCTCCGGCGGCGATTATGTCTCCGGCGAAAAAATCAGTCAGGAACTGGGCATCAGCCGCGCCGCCGTGTGGAAGCGAATTGCCCAGCTGCGCGAAGACGGCTGGCAGATTGAAGCCGCCGGCCGCCGCGGCTACCGCCTCATCCCCGGCGACAGCCTCGACCCCATTTTCTGGGTGAATCAGCTGACGACCAAGACGCTTGGACGTGCCATCAACCACTACGAGCACACCATCACGTCCTCCAACACGCTGGTGAAGCAGATGGCGGTGCAGGGCGCGCCGAGCGGCAGCCTTTGCCTGTGCGAATGCCAGACGGCGGGCAAAGGGCGGCTGGGGCGCACATGGTCAGCCCCCGCGGGGCAGGCGATCCTGATGAGCGTCCTCCTGCGGCCGAAGCTCCCGCCGAAAAACGCGCCGCTGATTACCCTCGCGACCGCGATGGCGATGGCGCACGCTGTCCGCGAAGTGACGGGCATTGACGCGCAGATTAAGTGGCCCAACGACCTCGTGTTCTCCGGCAAAAAGCTGTGCGGCATTCTGCTGGAAATCAGCGCCGACCTCGACCAGATTGAGTACGTTGTCGTCGGCACGGGGCTGAACGTGCTGCGCGGGGCATATCCGCCGGAGCTGTCTGACCGCGCCGCCGCCTTGGAGGAATTCGCCAATCCGCCCGTGCGCCGGGAGATTGTCGTCCACTACCTGAAGGCGCTGGAGGACAACATGACGCTGCTGGAGGAGCACGGCTTCCCCGGCATACAGGAAGCGTACCGCCGCCACTGCTGCACGCTGGGCAGCCGGGTGCACGTCATCGGCACGGAGATTGACTTCATCGGCACGGCGGAGGACATTGACGAAACGGGCGCGCTGCTGGTGCGCGACGAAAGCGGTGTATTGCAGCGCGTGCTGTCCGGCGACGTATCCGTGCGCGGGGTCATGGGCTATGTCTGAGCTGCGCGGCATCGGGCTGGATATCTGCGGCATTGCGCGGATGGCACAGCAGCTTGACAACACGCATTTCCTCCAGCGCATCCTGACGAAAGAGGAAATCGCGTATCTGCGCAGCCGCGGCGCGTCGGCGGCGGACACGCTGGCGGGGCTGTACGCGGCGAAGGAAGCCATCGTCAAGGCGCTCGGCTGCGGCATTGCCTTTCCGCTGACGGAGATTGCCATTTCGCACACGGCGCAGGGGCAGCCGACGGCGGTGCTCTCCGGCGAAGCGGCATTGCGCTATCCGGGGCATCTGCTGCTGACGATTACGCACGACGCGGGCGTCGCGGCGGCATCAGCACTCTATTTGGAATGAAGGAAAGCCTGCTCATGCGGTGATTGGCGTGGGCAGGCGGTTTTTTATCTTGGTGGAAAAAGCAGCTTGGGGGCGCGTCTGCGGACGCGCAAAGTTACTGCGCAGGGACGCTTCGCTGCCTGCGGCTAAGGCGGCAGGGTTGAGCGCGTTTAGCATAGTTGGATTGACAGTGTAACAGTTGGGACGTTGCCCCAAACCCCAGCAGGGACGCTGTCCCTGCACCCTGCAAGGGGCAATTGCCCCTTGACCCCTTTTCGCGATTGAGTTGAGTTCTCTTCCTTACTCTGCCCGCGTGCAGCTTTTTGGTGCTTCGCTTAAGCGATTATTTGTCCGCCTTCAGCCAGCTTTCCCAAATGTCGGGCTGGTAGCCGATGGTGCATTTTTGTCCGCTGCGGACGATGGGGGATTTCAGCAGCCACGGGTTTTCCTGAATCGCGGTCATAATCACGCTGTCAATGTTGCAGTAACACGCGGGATGCTCCTTCGCGCGCTTGTCCTCGCGGTCAAGAAGCCCCTGCATCCCCACGTCCTTCGCCATCGTCTGCAATTCGCGCTCGCCCAGCTTGTGCTTCTTCAAATCCATCACCTGCACCTGCACGCGGCGCTCCTTGAAGAAGCGTTCCGCCTTCTGCGCATCGAAATTCTTCTTGCTGATATAAAGCTGAATCACGCCTTGTTCCTCCTTACGTCGTCGCCCAAGAATTGCAGCAGCATACACTGCTTTCCATCCAGCAGACGGGATGTGATGCGCTCAGTGTAGCGGCGGCGCAGCTCCTCCACGTTCAAATTGGTGCTGATGACCGTGCCTTTACCGCGCAGCTGCCGCTCGTTGATGAGGTTGAACCACTGCACGATGGTGATGTTCTCCATCAGCGGCTCAACGCCCATGTCGTCAATCATCAGCACGTCGGTATCCATCAGCGTGTCCATTTCCTCCTGTTTGCCGGAGAAGTACGCGCGGCGGGCGACGTCCAGGAAGCGGTAGGCGCTGATCATCATCACGTTGAAGCCGCGCTCCAGCAATCGCTTCGCGATGGCGTGCATCAGGTACGTTTTGCCCAGACCGCTCTGCCCCATCAGCAGCAGATCCATCGTCGCGGCGTTGGGATACTTTTCGGCATACTGTTCGCACTGGTGGCGCAGCATGTCCATCAATTGCCGCTGGCTGTACTTTTTGCCCGGCAGCGGCTGGTCGGAGAACACATTCGGGTCAAACGCGGCGAACGACTGCTCCGCCTTTTCGCCCAAGCCGACCTCGCGGTACAGCCGCGCATAGAAGGCACTGCGCAGGCACGGGCACATTTCGCGAATCGGCTCGCCGACGTAGCCTGTGTCGCGGCACTGCTTGCAGCGGTAGACGGGGTCAAGATAATCCGCCGGGAAGCCGCTTTGGCGGAGCAAATCGGCGATGCGCTTGTTCATCACGTCCATGCGGGCGGGCAGGTCATCCGCCGCCGCTTTGCCGTTCAGGATGCCGCGCACGCCGCCGAAAATCAGGTTCTGCCGCTCGGCGAGGTACTGCCCAATCTCCGGGCAGCGGGTGATAACCTCCTGCCGCCGCCGAAGCTCCTCCTGCGAATTTTTGAGGCGCTGCTGCTCGTACTCCTGCTGCAGCGCCTGCATGATTTCCTTACGCATGGCTTTCCTCCCACTCCTGCATCATGGCGTCCATGGCATCCTGTGTCGGCGTGTAGGTGCGCTGGGTGTACTGCTGCTCCCCGACGACCTTCGGCGCGTGCGCGGCGGGTGCGGTGGATTGGCTCGGCTGCTGCTCGAAGCGTTCGCGCTCCGCCTTGGCCGCTTCCATCGTCGTGATGCCTTTTTCCCGGAAAACTTTCAACATCTTGTTGAGGTATGCCATCGGTGATTTCTTCCCTGCCGCCCACGGCGCGCAGCCCAGCACAAACATCTGTGCGAACCGCCACTCCTCCGTCCACTGCTTCACAAGGGCACGGTCGGCGGCGTTCGGCTTCGTCTTTTCGTCCAGCTGCATCGCCTGATACAGCACAATCAGGAACTCGTTCTGCTCGTCAATCTGCCGCATGTACGCGTCAATTTCCGGCAGCGTGCGCAGGCTGCGGTTCTGCCACGCCATCAGCGTCTGCATCACGTCCTGCAGCGTCGTCATGCCCCATTTGGCGCACTGCTGCGCCGCCAGCAGAATCACCGGGTCAGGGTACATGGTCTGGAAGCTCTTGTACGTCGCTTTCGTCGTGTCGTTGATGGTAATGCTGTAATTGCCCAGCGCGCGCAGGAATTGCTTGATAGGCTCGTTTTCCTTCCGGCTGTCCTCGATATCGCCCGACACATCCTGCTCCGTGCGCACATTCCCCTGCTCGTGCAGCCGCTTCAAAATCCCGTCCAGATACGCAAACGACGGGTTGCTGCTCTTGATGGTTTCATCCACCGCGCGCAGGATTGCATCCGGCGTGAACTGCCAGTCCACCAGCCACTTGCTGTACATCGTCTGCTCCGGCTCGGTCGGGTAGCGGCGCAGGCCCAACTTCTCCAGCACCTTCTTGCTGCCGCTCCAAACGGTCTGGTCGCGCCGGAAAATCTCCTGCGCCTCCTCCACCGTCTGCACCTTTTCGTCCGCCAGCCGCATCGCCATCTGCTCGGCTTTTTTCATGCTCACGTTCTTGCCGTGCTTCTGCACCATGTGGCGCATCATGGCAATCACCACGTCCGGCGGCAGGCGCATCTGCTCCACCCACTCGTAGCATTGGCTGACGTCCTTGCCATGCAGCCGGCGGTCGTTGTCGAACACGCCGTAGATGGCTTCCGCGAATTGCTCATATGCGGGGTCAATCTGCGCCTGTGCGCCCGTCATCATCACCTGATAGATGTTCTGATAGCGGTACTGCGGCGGATTATCCGCCACGCGCTGCACCAGCCCCTTGCGCTCCCAATAGCGGTATGCCGCGCGAATATCATCCTCCGTCATGTTCAGCTCCCGCGCCATTTGCTGCAAATCGCTGATGGCCTCGTGATGATAGCACGCCACCAAGCCGAAGAGGTACACGCGCACCGCGTCCCCCGACGCTTCGGGCAGATAATTAAGGATGAACTGGTTGGGCAGCGGCGTTACGTCAAACAGCGCCGCCTGCTCGTCAAAGGAAAACATCGCCATGCAAGCCGACCTCCGTACCATCTTCCGACAGGTTTCCCTCCTATTATACCATGCTTGCTTCAAGCCGTCAAATGTGGTATAATGGAATTTGTTCATGCGGATTTCTGCATAAAAAAGGCACGGATATACATCATCAGGAGGTTTCTCACCTATGGGGCGTACAGTAGTCATTGCGGAAAAACCGAGCGTGGGGCGCGATATTGCCCGCGTGCTTGGCTGCCAGAGCAGCGGGCGCGGCTGCCTGACGGGCGGCGACTGGGTCGTGACGTGGGCGGTCGGGCATCTGGTGACGCTGGTTGAGCCGGACGAGCTCGATGAAAAGTACAAGCGCTGGTCATTTGATACGCTGCCGATTCTGCCCGCCGAAATCCCCTTGAAAGTCATTGCCAGCAGCCGCGATCAGTTTGCCGTCGTCCGCAATCTCATCAACGCGCCGGAAACCGACCGGCTCATCTGCGCAACCGACGCGGGGCGCGAGGGGGAGCTGATTTTCCGCTACATCTACGAAAAAGCGGGTTGCAAGAAGCCTTTCGACCGCCTGTGGATTTCCTCCATGACGGACGAGGCGATTCAGGAAGGCTTCCGCGCCATCCGCAGCGGCAGTGACTACGACGGCTTGTACCGCAGCGCGCAGTGCCGTTCACAGGCGGATTGGCTTGTGGGCATGAACGCCAGCCGCGCTTTTACCCTGCGCTATGACGCGCTACTGTCCGTCGGGCGCGTGCAGACCCCGACGCTTGCGATTCTGGTCAAGCGGCGGAAGGAAATCGAAGACTTCAAGCCGGAAGAATACGCGACCGTCACGGCGGATTTCGGCGACTACCGCGGCATGTACTTCCGTGAGGGCTTGGAGCCGGACACGCACATCCCCAAAATCGACGACGCGAAAGCCCTCGCCGCGCAAATCAAGAATCAATCCGCCCCAGTGATAAGCGCCGAAACCACCCGCCGCCGTGACCTGCCGCCCCAGCTCTACGACCTGACCAGCCTCCAGCGCGACGCGAACCGCCTGCTCGGCTTCACCGCCGACAAGACGCTCAAGCTCGCCCAGTCCCTCTACGAAACGCACAAAGCCCTCACCTACCCGCGCACGGACAGCCGCTATCTGCCGCCTGACATGATTCCGCGCGTTGTGCAGACGATGAAGGTGCTGCCGGAAAGCTATCAGGCGCTTGTGCCGGGCGCGCTGCCGGATGGAAAGCTGCCTGTCAGCAAGCGCACGATTGACGAAACGAAGGTCACCGACCACCACGCGATTCTGCCCACGCCGAAGCGAATCAATCTGGACAGCCTGCCCGAAGATGAGCGGCAGCTGTACGATATGGTCGTCCGGCGGATGCTGACGGCGTTCTATCCCGCGTGCGAGTACGACGCGACGAAGGTCATCACTGGGGTCGGCGAGCACCGATTCCGCACGAACGGGCGCGTCGTGCTGCAAAACGGCTGGCGGGATGTGCCGCCGCTGGCGAATCCGCCGAAAGCCGGGCGCGCGAAGAAAAAATCCGCCGACGCCGAGGAGGAAACCGCCCTGCCGCCGCTATCCCCCGGCGACACGCGCACCGTCCGCGCCGCCGAGGTCAAGAGCGACCAGACCAAGCCCCCGGCGCAGCACAACGACGCGTCCCTGCTCTCCGCGATGGAAACCGCCGGGCGCGAATCCACCGACGAGGAAATCGCGCGGCAGATGAAGGGCAGCGGCATCGGCACGCCCGCGACCCGCGCCGCCATCATCGAGCGGCTGATTCAGGTCGGGTACGCCATCCGCAAGGGCAAGACGATTCTGGCGACGGACAAGGGCGTGCAGCTGATTCAAATTGTGCCGCAGGAGCTGTCCTCCCCTGAAATGACCGGGCGCTGGGAACTGGCGCTCGACCAAATCACCGACGGCAAGCAGGACGCGGACAAGTTCATGGACAGCATCCGCAAATTCTCCACGTTTCTGGTGAATTTCGCCCGGAATAACCGCGCCGACGTGATCTTTCCGGATGATGGGCGGCGAAAGAAGCGCACGCAGTCGATGGTCACGCGCGGCACGAAAATTGACGGCTGCGTCTGCCCGGTCTGCCGGAAGGGCGGCGTGCTGGAAAGCCCGCAGGCGTTCTTCTGCTCCCGCGCGGCGGACGGCTGCCACTTCACCCTCTGGAAGGACTGCCTGACGCGCGGCGGCGGACCGATGCTGACGGAAAAGCTGCTGCGCCTGCTGCTGGAAAAACAGGTTGTGCGCGGCTCAACGGGCGCAATCACCCTGCTGGACGGCGCGATTTCGTTCTTCCCCAACGGGTCGGATCGCGCCAGCGCCTGCCGCCCGCTGACGTACGAGAAAAAGCACCGCTGATACGCCTTGCTTTTTTTCGCTAATGCGTGTACAATAGAGTGTGTTTCTAAAATGAGACCGGTGCAGTTTCGAGCAGATTTTCTTGCAATTCAAGGATGAAAACCGAAGGTTTACTGGCGGTAAATCGAGGTTTGAAGACGCAGAAGTGCATGAAAAGATGCCGAAAATGCTGCCGGGCGAATTTAGAAACACACTCTAGGAAATGGAATGGAAACGCCGGTTTTTTTCCGGCAGAAAGAGGTCTTACAATGGCTGCAAAGCTCCGCACGCGTGAGGAAATCCCCGCGCAGTACAAATGGAACTTGTCGCACATTTACCCTGATGATGCCGCGTGGGAGGCCGCTTTGGCGGATGTGCTTGCGTCCGGCAAGAAGTTCGCCGCGTGGGAGGGCAAAGTCGCCGAAAATCCCCGTCAGGCCATTCGCGAGTATTTCGACTTGAATCAGCAGGCTGAGCCCGTTTTCTCCTACGCGTTCCTGCGCGGCGAAACGGACAACGGCGACCCGGTTGCGCAGGGACTTCGCGCCCGCGCGTCCCAGATGGACGTACAGCTGTCCACCGCGATGTCCTTCTTTGAGCCGGAGCTGCTCTCGCTGGATGATGCGCTGCTGGCGGAAATCGCCGCTGATCCGGCAATGGCGGATTATGACGCGTTCCTGCGCAACCTGATTCGCCAGAAGCCGCACACGCTGCCTGCCGAGCAGGAGAAGCTGCTCGCCATGATGGGGCAGGTCGCCCAAGCCCCGAACCACATCTTCGGGATGCTGACCGACGTGGATATGTCCTTCCCGCCCGTGCAGATGCCCGACGGCACGACTGCTGAGCTGACCGAAGGCACATATTCCCAGTTTATCCGTTCGGAAGACCGCGAAGTCCGCAAATCGGCGTTCGACGGCATCATGAACACCTACGGCAGTTTCGGCAACACCATCGCCGCAACATACAACGGCAGCGTGCAGAACGACGTGTTCCAGGCGCGCGCCCGCCATTACGCCACCGCCCGCGATGCCCGCATGGAACCGCTGGAAATCCCCACGAGCGTCTACGACAACCTCATCAGCGAAGTGCACGCCGCGATTCCGGTGCTGAATGAGTATCTGGCGCTGCGCAAAGCGCTGATGGGGCTGGATGAATTGCACATGTACGACCTCTACACGCCGATGGTCAAGGATTTCCACATGGAGCTGAGCTACGACAAGGCGTTTGACCTTGTGCTGGAAGGCCTGAAGCCCATGGGCGAGGACTATCTGGCCAAGCTGCGCGAAGCCCGCGTCGGCGGCTGGATTGACGTGTACCCCTCCAAGGGCAAGTCCTCCGGCGCGTTCTCCTCCGGCAACCTGCGCGACGTGCACCCCTATGTGCTGCTGAACCACAACGATAATTTGTCGGATACGTTCACCATCGCGCACGAGTTGGGGCACTCCATGCACTCCTTCTACTCCAACACCAACCAGCCCGCGCCCAAGAGCGATTACAGCCTGTTCGTGGCGGAAGTCGCGTCCACCTGCAACGAGGCGACGATGATGCGCCACCTGCTCAAAACGTTCGCGGACGACAAGAAGGCGCTGGCGTACCTGCTGAACCACTTCCTGGAGCAGTTCCGCACGACCGTGTTCCGTCAGACGATGTTCGCGGAGTTTGAGCTGATTGCCCACACGATGGCGGAGCAGGGGCAGCCGCTGACCCGCGAGAGCCTGTCCAAGGCGTACTACGAATTAAACCAGAAGTATTACGGCGCTGTCTGCACGGTGGATGAGAACATCGCCAACGAGTGGATGCGCATCCCGCACTTCTATCGCTCCTACTACGTCTATGTGTACGCGACGGGCTTGTGCGCGGCGGTTTCGCTCAGCGACAAGATTCTGTCCGAAGGCGAAAGTGCCGTCCGCGACTACCGCAAGTTCCTTTCCGCGGGCTGTGCCGTGCCGCCGATTGACGCCTTGAAGCTGGCGGGCATCGACATGAGCAGCCCCGAACCCATCCGCCGTGCGCTGGGCGTTTTCAAGGACACGCTGGCGCAGTTCAAGGCGGTTATAATGGCGTAATACGATTTTTAGCTTCGCCTGAGCAATCTGCTTGCACCTTTTCCGCTCTGGCGTCCGGTCATTCCATTTAGCGTAGTGCCACTACGCTGCATTTCATTCCCGTTAGCCAGAACGAAAAATGTGCGGCGCATCTTTGCTCATTCTTAGCTAAAAATCGTATAAACAGGAGGTTTACCATCCATGATGCAGGGTTACGACAAGGATGCGGCGGTTGCGTTCATCACCCGCTGCATTCGCAAGGCGGATCACCCGGAGCTGGCGGAGGACATTCCTGCGCTCGTGCCGCAGATGATTGACGCGGACATGGCGTACATGCACGAAGCGGGCGTTTTGGACGACGACGGCTACGCGGGCGACGCGTACTACGAGGACGACGAAGCAATTGAGTACATTGTCGAATCACTGGCGGCGAAGAACGCGCTCGACCCCGAACAGGCGGTCAAGCTCGCCGCGCTGGTGGACGACTACCTCGATGCCCAGCAGATGTTTTTGGAATCGCAGGGTATGGTTGAATACGACTGATTTTCGGGGAATGCAAATGGGGGCGCACTGTGTGGCAGTGCGCCCCATTCTTCTGTGCTATTTAAATTGCGCTCATCGTTATTTTTCGACAGTTATCGGGCAATCTTCAATATGTCTATTCAGTGTTTTTTCGCTGATATGCGAGTAGATAGCATAGTGAAGCAAATCTTTCTCGTAGATAACCTCCGCTACTCTCACGAAGTCTGAAATCTCATCAGCAGCAGGTTCGATTATTTCCGATGAACCATCATCGAAGTAAATTTTGAATGCGAGTTCTTGTGCTTTCCCTATAACACTCAATACTTCTGCATCTGCCTTAGTCAAAAGTCTCCCTGATCTTCCGGGAAGAGCCTGAAGTCCAACCGTAATTCTTGCACTGTCCGCCAAAATTATAATCTCGGTAATATTTCCAATGCTCGATCCATCTTCCATTGCTGCTACTACCAGCAGTTGGACAGTTTGTACAGCTTCTGTATCGCCATCTGCCATCAAACCAATAACCACGTAAGCACCATCATATTCTTTTACATACGAAGCCTGATAACTCCACGTTTTTTCAAACTTGTCATAGCTGTACCCGTCCAGCTTTTCCAGCACGGTATAGTCGAATTTCTGCTCCTCCGCTAATCCGACACACCCGCACATCATGACTACCAGCATCAGCACCGCCAGAAACCGTTTCATTCGTTTCTCCTCCTTTTTTCGGGTTCACCCCGTTGCAACTATTGTAACCTGTTTCAGGTTATTTGTCAATACTCTGTTTCAGGTTATAATAGAATATTACGCGAGGTGATGTTGATGCGGTATCGTCGATTGCGTGATTTGCGCGAAGACCACGATTTGAAGCAAATCAACGTCGCCTCTATGCTCAACATGTCACAAACTGGTTACAGCAAATACGAAACCGGCGAAAACGATATTCCGACGCACATTCTCATCCAGCTTGCAGATTTCTATCACGTCAGCATCGACTATCTGCTCAATCAAACCGATAATCCGGAACGAAACAAATGACGGATCTCTTCCATCAACGGAATGAGCCGTCATTTTTCATTCCACGCAAAAAGAGCGGCCTGCTCTTTTCAGAACAAGCCGCTCGATATTTACGCAACCGTCAAATTACGCGTGGGGGCCAGCTTCAACCAGCGCCTTGCCAGCGTCGTTGCCGGTGTACTTGACGAAGTTCTTCTCGAAGCGAGACGCCAGATCCTTCGCCTTGTTCTCCCATTCGGAAGCGTCGGCGTAGGTGTCGCGGGGGTCGAGAATCTTGGAGTCCACACCCGGCAGTTCGGTCGGAACCTCAAAGTCGAAGTACGGAATCTTCTTGGTGGGCGCCTTCAGGATGTCGCCGGACAGAATCGCGTCGATGATGCCGCGGGTATCCTTGATGGTGATGCGCTTGCCAGTGCCGTTCCAGCCGGTGTTGACAAGGTACGCCTTCGCGCCGTTCGCCTTCATCTTCTTGACCAGCTCTTCGCCGTACTTGGTCGGGTGCAGTTCGAGGAACGCCTGACCGAAGCAAGCAGAGAAGGTGGGGGTCGGCTCGGTGATGCCGCGTTCCGTGCCAGCGAGCTTCGCGGTGAAGCCGGACAGGAAGTAGTACTGGGTCTGTTCGGGCGTCAGGATGGACACGGGCGGCAGCACGCCGAACGCATCAGCAGACAGGAAGATGACGTTCTTCGCGGCAGGCGCGGCGGACACCGGGCGCACGATGTTCTTGATGTGGTTGATCGGGTAGGACACGCGGGTGTTCTCGGTCACGGACTTGTCGGCGAAGTCAATCTTGCCGTCCTTGTCGAGGGTGACGTTCTCCAGCAGCGCATCACGGGTGATGGCGTTGTAGATGTCCGGCTCGGAGTCCTTGTCGAGGTTGATGACCTTGGCATAGCAGCCGCCTTCAAAGTTGAACACGCCGTTGTCGTCCCAGCCGTGCTCGTCGTCGCCGATCAGCAGACGCTTGGGGTCGGTGGACAGGGTGGTCTTGCCGGTGCCGGACAGACCGAAGAAGATGGCAGTGTTCTTGCCTTCCTTATCGGTGTTGGCAGAGCAGTGCATGGACGCGATGCCCTTCAGCGGCAGGGAGTAGTTCATCATGGAGAACATACCCTTCTTCATCTCGCCGCCGTACCACGTGTTCAGGATAACCTGCTCACGGCTGGTGATGTTGAACGCCACGCAGGTTTCAGAATTCAGACCGAGTTCCTTGTAGTTCTCGACCTTCGCCTTGGACGCGTTGTAAACCACGAAGTCCGGGGTGAAGTTCTTCAGCTCTTCTTCAGAGGGCTGGATGAACATGTTCTTGACGAAATGCGCCTGCCACGCCACTTCCACGATGAAGCGGACAGCCATGCGGGTGTCCTTGTTCGCGCCGCAGAAGGCATCGACGACGTACAGCTTCTTATTAGACAGCTCCTTAATCGCCAGATCCTTCACGGACGCCCACGTGGACTCGGTCATCGGATGGTTGTCGTTCTTGTAGCCCTCGCTCGTCCACCACACGGTGTCCTTGGAGTTCTCGTCCATGACGATATACTTGTCCTTGGGGCTGCGGCCGGTATAAATGCCGGTCATGACGTTCACAGCGCCCAGTTCGGACACCTGACCCTTTTCATAGCCCTCGTTGGTGGACTTGGTTTCTTCTTCGAACAGCAGATCGTAAGAAGGATTGTGCACAACCTCGGTCGTGCCGGTAATGCCATACTTGCTCAGATTCAGCTCTGCCATGTAGAACCTACCTCTTTCTTTAAATTGGTGGGACAATACACTGCGGATTCAGGGAAAATCCCGATTCTCCGCATCTATATCATACACCACTTGCGCGGTAAAATCAAGATGTACTTTGGCAAATTTTCTGCGAACAGCCTGACACTTGATGCTTTTTGTCTAAAAACACGAAACAAAGTCGCCCGAAGGGGTCAAGGGGGCGAACGGAAAGCCCCCTTGTCGCGTCCGCAGACGCGAAATCTCTGAAAACACAACAAGGTCAGGGGCAATTCCGCGTTGGATTCGCCCCTGACCCTCTGCCAATTAGACAGGCATCGTCTTGTCAGCCTTGTTCAGCATGGTAGAATCCACCTTCAGCTGCTGGGCAGCGCGATACTCGAAGAACTTCGGCGCGACCTTCGGGAACATGGCGTAGGACAGCACGTCTTCCTCGCACTGATACCATTCGCGCATTTCCTCACGCAGCTTGTCGAGTTCCGGCGGAATGTCGTCGGCGTAGCGATGGGTGATGACCTTCGTGTCGCCGATGCACTTCTTGCGCACGTCCTCGTTCACCTTGCCCGGCAGACGGCCGTAGTGGCCCGCCAGCAAGTCCTTGGATTCCTTCGGCACCATCTTGTAGCGCTCGCCGCCCAGCACGTTCATCACGGCCTGCGTGCCCACGATCTGGGAGGTCGGCGTGACCAGCGGCGGATAGCCGAAGTCCTTGCGCACGCGCGGCACTTCCGCCAGCACGTCGTAGTACTTGTCCATCTGGTTCGCCTGCTTCAGCTGACCAATCAGGTTGGACAGCATGCCGCCCGGCACCTGATACTGCAGGGTCTTGACGTCCACGCCCAGCACGCGCGCCGGGTCACGCCAGCCGTCCTTGGTCAGGCGATCCGCCACCGTGCGGAAGTGCGCCGCCAGCTGCGCCAGCAGGTCGAGGTCGAAGCCCGTGTCGTATTCCGTGCCCTTCAGGGTCGCAACGAGGGATTCGGTCGCCGGCTGAGATGTGCCGGAGCCCAGCGGGGACAGGCAGGTATCCACCACGTCCACACCCGCTTCGATGGCCTTGAGCAGCACCATGTCGCCCGTGCCGGTGGTGTTGTGCGTATGCAGGACGATGGGCAGGTCGGTTTCCTTCTTCAGGCGCTTGACGAGGCTGTACGCCTTGTAGGGCAGCAGCAGGTTCGCCATGTCCTTGATGCAGATGACGTCCGCGCCCATCTTCTGGATGTCCACGGCGAGCTTGACGAAGTAATCCTCGTTGTGCACGGGGGATTCGGTGTACGACATGGCGATTTCCGCCGTGCCGCCGTACTTCTTCGTCGCCTTGACGGCGGTCTGCATGTTGCGCAGGTCGTTCAGCGCGTCGAAGCAGCGGATGATGTCAATGCCGTTTTCGACGGCCTTCTTGACAAAGAAATTCACCACGTCGTCCGCGTAGGGACGGTAGCCCAGCAGGTTCTGGCCGCGCAGCAGCATCTGCAGCTTGGTGTTGGGCAGCGCCTTGCGCAGCTTGCGCAGCCGCTCCCACGGGTCTTCGTTCAGGAAGCGCAGGCACGCGTCGTAGGTCGCGCCGCCCCAGCACTCCAGAGAGTAGTAGCCAACCTTGTCCAGCATTTCGCAGGCAGGCAGCATCTCATCGGTACGCATCCGGGTTGCGGCCTGAGACTGGTGGCCGTCGCGCAGGATGGTATCCGTAATTTGAACCTTTGCCATAGGACGAATTTCCTCCTTCAGTTCGGTCAGAGGCGGAGAAGCACTCCCCCTGCCCCTGACCGGATACGTTGGATACGTTTCCATCTGACTGCTGATACTATTTCCAAATGAGCATACGCCAAGATGCGCCGCGGATTTTTGCATTCTGGCTAACACGAATGAAACGCAGCGTAGCAGCGCTACGCTAAGTGGAATGAGTGGACGCCAGAATCAAAAAGACGCAAGCAGATGGCGTAGGCGAATGCAGGGAATAGTATCTATTAACCGAACATGCTCAGCAGCACACCAGCCGCGATGGCAGAGCCGATAACGCCAGCAACGTTCGGGCCCATGGCGTGCATCAGCAGGAAGTTCGCGGGATTGGCCTTCTGACCTTCCTTCTGGGACACACGCGCCGCCATCGGGACAGCGGACACGCCGGCAGAGCCGATCAGCGGGTTGATCTTGCCGCCGGAGAGCTTGTTCATCAGCTTCGCCAGCAGCACGCCGCCCGCCGTACCCATGCCGAACGCGACAATGCCCATCGCGATGATTTCAAGCGTGCGCACCGTCAGGAAGGTAGAGGCAGTCGCCGTTGCGCCGACCGTGATGCCGAGGAAAATCGTGACGATATTCATCAGCTCGTTCTGCATCGTCTTGTTCAGACGTTCGGTCACGCCGCATTCCTTCGCGAGGTTGCCCAGCATCAGGCAGCCGACCAGCGGAGCAGCGGACGGCAGCAGCAGCGCAACCAGAATGGTGACGACGATGGGGAAGATAATCTTCTGCGTCTTGGTGGCAGGCTTGAGCTGCTCCATGACGATTTTGCGTTCCTTCTCGGTGGTCAGGGCGCGCATAATCGGCGGCTGAATGACAGGCACCAGCGCCATGTAGGAGTACGCCGCGACCGCGATCGGGCCAAGGAGGTGCGGGGCGAGCTTGCCGGTCAGCCAAATCGCCGTCGGGCCGTCCGCGCCGCCGATGATGCCGATGGCGCCCGCTTCCGCAGCGGAGAAGCCGAACACGGCATACGCGAAGATAAACGTCATGAAAATGCCCAGCTGCGCCGCCGCGCCCAGCAGCAGCGTCTTCGGGTTAGAAATCAGCGGCCCGAAGTCCGTGCCCGCACCAACGCCCATGAAGATAAGGCACGGATAGATGCCCAGCTTCACGCCGAGGTACAGGTAGTCCAGAAGACCCGCGGAAATCGTCTTGCCCGCCGTCGCCAGCATCGCGCCGGTGGCGGTGTAGACCGCGCCGTTCTTCAGGAAGGCGTCTTCCAGAATGATGGAAGCCGCGTTGCCGTTGGCGGCGAACTGCGCCAGGATGTCAGCAAAAGGCACCAGCTTCGTCGGGTCGTCGATGGTAACAGCGTTGACAAAGTGACCCAGCACGACATTGTTGCTGGTCAGAATCTGACCGGCGGCATTGACCATGTAGCCCACGGAATCAACAAAATCCTTGCCGTCTATCAAGACCGCGCCGCCGAACAGCGCCCAGTTGGCATGACCGCCGGCGAAGAGTTCTTCGTGGAAGATGTCGCTGCCCAGCAGGTTGGTCAGCAGCATACCGAAGGCAATCGGCAGCAGCAGCAGCGGCTCAAATTGCTTGACAATGGCGAGATACAGCAGTACGCAAGCGATGGCGACCATGATCAGCGCCAGCGGGTTCGTCAGATACTGGTAGATACCCGAGGTCGTGACGAGCCCCATGAGGGTTTCGCCCACATTGATTCCCATTATATCAGCTCACTTTCCTTCGGGATCGGTAAATACGTCGGATTACGCCAGCACGACCAGCGTGTCGCCCGCGCCGACCGTCGCGCCCTTGGTCACAACGACCTGCGCCACTTTGCCGTCCTTGGGGGCGGGAATTTCGTTTTCCATCTTCATGGCTTCCAGCACGCACAGCACCGTGCCCGCCTTGACCGTGTCGCCAACCTTGACCTTCACGTCCAGGATGTTGCCGGGCATGGGCGCCTTAACGGGTTCGCCGCCCGCCACGGGAGCCGCCGCAGCAGCCTTAGGCGCAGCAGCCGGAGCCGCCACGGGAGCAGCAGCCACAGGGGCAGCAGCACGCACGGGCGCAGCGGTCTGCACGCCGCCGACTTCTTCCACATCCACCACATAAGTCTGACCGTTGACCGTAATATTGAAGGTACGCATGATGGGATTTCCTCCTGTCAAAATCGTTCAATTTGTTGTCATGTTCAAGCCGATACTATTTCCAAATGAGCATGTGCCAAGATGCGCCGCGAATTTTTCTTTCTGGCTAACATGAATGAAACGCAGCGTAGCAGCGCTACGCTAAGTGGAATGAACGGACGCCAGAAAGGAAAAGGCGCAAGCAGATGGCACAGGTGAATGCAGGAAATAGTATATTAGAAGCGGCTGTACACCTGTTCTTCGCGGCCAGCCTTCTGCCAGGCGGGCGCATTCTGCACGCGGCGGACGCGGCGCACCGTGAAGGCGCTGCCATCCTCCATCATCATCGCCACAGCGGCGGAAATGACCGCAATCAGCTCGCTGTCATCCGCCACAGGCACTTCCTCCACCACGGGCGCGGCAACCGGCGCGGGAGCGGGCGCTTCCGCCTGCTTCTTTGCCTTCTTGCCGCTCTTGCCGAGGTTCGCGGTGGCATTTTCCATCAGCTTGATCAGACCAATCAGCAGCACCAGACCGAAGAAAACGGTCAGCATGCCGATGAGTGTGACGATCAAGCCGAAGCCCAGATTATTCAAAAAGCCCATTTTTTACACGATCCTTTCCTCAATCACAGCGGCAGGTTGCCGTGCTTCTTCGGGGGATTGGATTCGCGCTTGGAGGAGAGCATCTCCAGCGCCGCAATGACATACTTGCGCGTTTCGGCGGGATCAATCACGTCATCGACCATGCCAGCCGCGGCAGCCGCCACGCCGTCCGCCACATCCGCAGCGAACTTCGCTTCCAATTCCGCACGGGACTGGAGCGCCGGCTTCTTGTCCGCCTTCAGGTCGTCGGTGTAGAGCACCTGCACCGCCGCTTCGGGGGTCAGGGCGGAAATCACCGCGCCCGGCCACGCGTAGGTGACGTCAGCGTTGCTCTTGCCGCCCATGGCGACATACGCCTGACCGATGGCGTTGCCGGTGACGATGGACACCTTCGCCGTCGTCGCTTCCGCGTAGGCGTAAAGCAGCTGAGTGGTCGCCTTGATGGTCGCCGCCTGCTCGTCAACCGCCGGGACAGCAACGCCCTTGCTGTTGATCAGGGACACGACCGGCAGGCTGTAGCAGTCGCACAGGCGGATGAAGCGCGCGGCCTTGCTCGCGGACTGCGCCGTCAGCACGCCGTCGTTCTCCTTGCCGTTGCCAACCACCAGACCGACCGGACGGCCGCCCACGCGGGTCAGCGCAACGCGGATTTCCTTACCGTAGTCCTTGAAAAGCTCCACATACGCCGCGCCGTCCGCCATGGCAGCCAGCTGGCTCTCCGCGTCCGCCGCGTCCAGCACGGGCAGAATGCGGTTCATGTCGTCGGTATCCACAATCGCGGCATCCTCCGCGTTGCAGCCGGGCAGATAGTCCAGCACCTGCACCGCCAGAGAGATGGCTTCGTCCTCGTCCTTGGCCGTCAGCGCGACGCCGCCCTGCGCAGCCATCGTCTTCGCGCCGCCGACCGCCTTGGCATCCACCGTCTTGCCGGAAATGGCGCTCATGACCTGCGGGCCATAGACCATCAGCTGACCAACGTTTTCGGCTTCAATGGTGATGTCAGCCAGCTGGGCGATCATTGCCGCGCCGCCGACCACCGGGCCCAGCACCAGCGCGATGACCGGCACCACGCCGCTGAGCTTTGCCAGACGGGTGAAAACGGAAGCGTAGGCGTTCATCGCCGCCGCGCCCTCGTCAATGCGCACACCAGCGCTGTCGCACAGGGCAATCACGGGCGCGCCCGTCTTCTGTGCCAGATCCAGCACCTTGACAATCTTCTGCGCCTGCATCTGCCCCATCGCGCCGCCATGCACCGTGAAATCCTGCGCGAACACGTACACAGGGCGATCCTGCACCGTGCCGCTGCCGGTCACGACCCCGGCGTAATCCCCATTGCGGGATACCAGCGCGTCCGTCTCCACGAAAGAGCCGGCGTCCAGCAGCTTCGCCACCCGTTCACGGGCGGTCAGCTTGCCAGCCGCGCGCTGCTTTGCGATTCGTTCCGCGTCTCCCTGCAGGATGCTCTGCTTTTTCGCCAGCACCTGCTTCAGGTTCTGCTCACTCATGTTCAAAACTCCCTCCATGTCATGCCCCTTTCGGGGCGGGAAAAGTTGAGGTTACAATTTAGCCCGACTTTTCTAATTCTACATGTCCCCCCTATTTCCTGCTGCCCGGAAAAATTTTGTGGTTTTTCTGAGGATTCCTGCGGGATTTTTGTGAAAATCGTCCGAACCGTTGAAATTTCGTCAAAAAATGCACCCGGCGGTGTTGACAGAAAGCCGACACTGCGTTCGGGCGCATCAGAGGTTACATTGATTTTGTGGATTTTTGCCGTATTGTTACATGCTGATTTCGGATGGTTATCAGGCTGGATTCTCCCGCTGCTCCCGTCGCCTCTGCGGAGGCGATTCTGTTACTTTCTGGCGCGCCAGAAAGTAACCAAAGAGCGCCCAGAGGGGGCTGAAAAGTGAAAGAGCGGGGATTTCAGCCCCCTCTGGACTCCCCCCGCCGCTCATGTTTATTGAGGGAAAGAGCGGCGGTTGGCTGCCCGGTTTGACTTCGCTCCCCCGCTCCCTCTTTTTCCGAAGGAACGTCGGCTGACTGCTGTTTTAGGGTGGATACTCCCCAATTTCCGATACGCTTCCAGAAATCAGCCGCTCACCCCTTCACGTCCTCCTGCACCATCGTGTTCGCCTTGCCGAAGGTCGTTTCCAGCGCCGCGAGGAAGGATTCGTCGCTCTGGTCGGCTTTTTTCTCCTTCACCGCGCCGATCGCCTCAAAGCGGCATTGCATCCCCGATGCCTGCGTCAGCGCCGACGCAATCGCCGTGCGCTTCTTCTCCTGATTCATTAGCCCGACGTACAGCTCCTGCCCCATCGGCGCCTGCCAGCGGTAGGTGTCGCCGTCGCACCCGGCGTATTTGCCCATCGTCAGCATCGCGAATGTGCCGGGATCGGAGCGCTTCAGGATGTTCATGGCTTCCTTCCACGCGTCCGCGTCGGTCTTGCCGGTCGGGGTCATCACGACAGGCGCGGCGGGTTTGGGCGCTTCCTGCTTCGGCTCGGATGCAGGCTTTGCCGCCTTTTTCGCGGGCTGCGCAGGGGCAAACGCGCCGCTTTGCAGCTTCTCCTGCAAGGCGGTCAGCTGCTTTTCCAGTTCGCTGATGCGGTCGTTGAGCGCCGCCGTATCCGCCTCGCTCGTCCGCAGGCAGCTTTTCAGCGCGGCGTTTTCCAGCACGATTCGCGGCGACGACGCCCAGCGCAAATCCGTTTCCACGCGCATGAACAATTCCAGCATGTTCATCAGCCGCGTCGTGGTGAATTTTTCCGCCTGCTGCGCGTACTCCTGCGCGTCCTCCTGCGTCAGGTCAAGCAGGGCGCTCAGGTCGTCCGGGCTGCACTTGGCAATCAGCAGCGCGCGCAGGTGCTGGCTGACGTCCTTGGCGAACACCATCGGTTCGCGCCCGGCGCGCATCAATTCGTCAATCATCCGCATGACGGCGGACGCGTCCTCTTTTTCCAGCGCATCGGCGAAGCGGAACAGGAAGCTGCGGTCGCTCGTGCCCAGCACATTGCGCACAAGGTCTTCCGTCACCTGATTGGAATAGCCCAGGCACATGTCCAGTATCGACAGCGCGTCGCGCATTCCGCCCTCTGCGGCGCGGGCGATGAGCATCAGCGCGTTCTCCGACGCTTCCGCCTTCGCGCCCTCCGCCGCCTGACGCAGCCGCCCCGCGATTTGGTGCGCCGGAATCCGCCCGAAGTCGAAGCGCTGGCAGCGGCTGAGAATCGTCGCGGGCAGCTTCTGCGGCTCGGTCGTCGCGAGGATGAAAACGACGTACGCCGGCGGCTCCTCCAGCGTTTTCAGCAAAGCATTAAACGCGGAAGTGGACAGCATGTGTACTTCGTCGATGATGTAGACCTTGTATTTCCCCTGCTGCGGCGGATATTTGACCGTCTCGCGCAGATTGCGGATTTCCTCGACGCCATTGTTGCTCGCCGCGTCGATTTCCATCACGTCCATCGACTCGTCCGCCAGCAGGCGGCGGCAGGATTCACACTGCCCGCACGGGTCGCCGCCCACGGGATGCTCGCAGTTGATGGCGCGCGCGAGGATTTTCGCGGTGGATGTCTTGCCCGTGCCGCGGCTGCCGCAGAAGAGGTACGCATGGGCGACGCGCCCGCTCATCACCTGATTGCGCAGCGTGGAGATGACCGCCTCCTGTGCCACCATGCTGGAAAAGTCTTTGGGTCGCCACTGGCGGTAGAGTGCCTGATATGCCATAATTTCTGTTTTACTCCTTACAGTATGCGATTATTGCAGAGGATTTCGCGTCTGCGGACGCGAGGAGGGGGCTTTCCGCTCGCCCCCTCCACCCCTTCGGCGCCGCCACTTGTTTGGGAAGCTCCAATAATTTCAAATCATTCGCTTAAAGACGATAAATTCTTCCCCGCGCGCGACCAGCACGCCCTGATCGCCTTCCGCCGCCAAGCCGTAGTCCTCGCCCGGCACTTCCAGCTCCATCCGCATTCCGTTCACCTTCTGGAAGGTCATATAGTAGATGGTTTTCGGCGCGCCGTCCTCCTGCGTCACCAGCGTGCGCTTGCCGACGACGCTCGCTTCCATGCTGTCAATCGGCGCGCGCGCATCGTCCGCCTCCACATGCACCATGCTCGTGATTTTCGCCACCAGCATCAGCACCAAAATTGCGCCCAGCACCGTGCCCAGCATCGTCAGCACATTCCGCAGCATTTCTGCATCCATCCGTTCTCTCCTCCGTTTGCTTCATCATGGGCATTATACCATAATCGGCGCATATGCACAAGAGTCGCCGGGTAGAAAAGCAGTTTTTCGCGCAAAATAAGCGAACGTGTATTCTGAAATCTGCCCCAAATGCCGCCTGAAAAAAAAGTTTGCAATTTTCCCGAAAAAATTTCAAAAAACCCCTTGCATTTTTCCGAGAACTATGCTATAATACTTTCTGTGCTCAGCGCTTCACCGCCTGACACAAAGAGAATAAGCGCTTGGGGCATTAGCACAGTTGGTAGCGCGCGACATTCGCATTGTCGAGGTCAGGAGTTCGAATCTCCTATGCTCCACGGATGGTCAAGGTTGAAAAGCCTTGACCTTTTCTTTTACCTATTTTCTGACTGATACACGAAAAGGAGGGCTTCCCCATGTCCGAAGCAGAAACCCGAAAGAAAATTGCGGAACTGGAATCACAAATCAATGCCCACAAGCAAGCTATTCAAGAGCATTACCAAGCAATTTCAGCATTAGATGTTAAAATCGAGTCGTTGCAACGTCAACGCGATGAATTGCAAACTTCGCTGGCTCCTTCAAAAGATTATGCTGATTACTATGATGCCATAATTTCTTTTCTTTCCTCTGCAGAACACTGTTGGAATGTGTATATCGACAATGAAACCCCTACTCGCCAGATAATGACAGATATACACTGCAGTCGGACGAAAACCGAAAAAGGTGAAGTGTCCATTGATTACGCACTCCTTAACTGTCAGATTGTTCTAATTTCTAAAACACAATTGTTCCATATAAATTGTCCCTTCTATCGGATAGAGCCAGCTGGAATTTTTACTGCCACCGAATACAAAAATAACAGCACCGGTGTTTTCAAGATAGCTGTTCCTTCGAGCAAGACTGTTTTGTTAAAAAGCGGCAAGACTGCTCATTTATTTTCAAAGCCTTTTATTTTGCGCGCACAAACCGATGATAGTTCTTACGGAAAGACAAACGATTTTTATTGTGTAGCGTATGTTTGGTAAATAATTTATTTGTTTTCGTATCAACACAAAAGCACCGGACAGAGCCATCGCGCCCCGTCCGGTTTTCTTATTCCTCTTCTCCCCCGATGGCTTCCTTCAGCGTCCGCCAGCCCAGCACGGCGCACTTCACGCGCGCGGGCATGTGCGAAATATCCTTCAGCGCCCCGGCTTCTTCCAGCTCGTCGATTTCCTCCGCCGTCGCTTCGCCCTGAATCATCTTGCGGAAGATTTCGCCCAAGCGCAGCGCTTCTTCCTTCTTCCGCCCGACAATCATGCCCAGCATAATGTCCGCCGAAGCCTGCGAAATCGCGCAGCCGTCGCCGACGAACGCGCCGTCGCTAATCACGTCGCCATCCACCTTCAGCTTCAGCGTAATGTCGTCGCCGCAGCTGGGGTTGACGCCTTCCAGCTCGATGTTCGCGTCCGGCAGATCGTGCTTGAACTCCGGATGGATGTTGTGTTCTGTCAGAATTTCGTTATAAAAGTTCCTGTTTTCCATAGCCCATTCGCTCCCTGATTGTTTTCAGGCTGTCCAGCAGCCGATCCACCTCGTCCGGGGTGTTGTAGAACGCGCAGCTTGCCCGAACCGTCGAGGAATAGCCGAGGTGCTTGAGCAGCGGCTGTGCGCAGTGATGCCCCGCGCGGATGCACACGCCATCCGCCGCGAGGATTTCGCTCACGTCATGCGGGTGCACACCATCGACCGTGAACGTGACAATGCCGCTGTGTTCCTCAGGAATTGCCGACCCCAGCACATGGATGAACGGCATATCCGCCATCCCCGCCATCATGTGGGCAACCAGCGCCGTTTCGCGCTCGTGCATGGTGTCAAAGCCGACGGACTGCATGTAGCGAATCGCCGCGTGCAGCCCGACCGCGCCGGCGGCATTGCCCGTGCCCGCCTCAAACTTGTAGGGCAGCTCGGCATACGTCGCCCCGGTGCGCGTGACGGACTCGATCATCTCCCCGCCGGAGAGGAAGGGCGGCATCTTTTCCAGCAGCCTGCGTTTGCCGTACAGCGCGCCAATGCCCATCGGGCCGAGCACCTTATGCCCCGAAAGCGCAAGGAAATCCGCGTCCAGCGCCTGCACATCCACGGGGATATGCGGCGTAGACTGCGCGCCGTCCACCACGATGACCGCGCCGACGCGGTGCGCCATGTCCGCGATTTCGCGAATCGGGTTGACGCGCCCGATGACGTTGGAAACGTGCGTCACGGCAACGATTTTCGTTTTCTCGGTGATGATTTCCGATACCTTGTTCAGGTCGAGCCGCCCATCCATTTCGCAGTCGATGAATTTGAGCGTCGCACCCGTTTGCCGGCACACCATCTGCCACGGCAGCAGGTTGCTGTGATGCTCCAGGATGGACACCACCACCTCGTCGCCCGCGTGGACGTGCGGCAGCCCATAGCTGTACGCGACAAGGTTCAGCGCCTCGGTCGTGTTGCGCGTGAAGATAATCTCCTGACTGCTCTTGGCGTGCAGGAAATCGCGAACCGCCAAGCGCGCTTCCTCCACCGCCTCCGTCGCCGTGATGCTCAGCGGATACAGCCCGCGCAGGGGATTGGCATTCTGCGTCTCATAGAACGTCTTTTCCGCATCCAGCACGCACCGCGGGCGCTGCGCCGTCGCCGCGTTGTCCAGATACGCCGCTGTTTCCTGCATCAGCAGCGGAAAATCACGCCTGTAATCCGTCGTTTTCATCCATTTCCCCATCCAGTTCGTTCAGTATCGCCACGCGCGCCGTTTCGCTTTTCACCTGCTGCGCCACGCGGGCAATCGCCGCGCGCGAAAGCAGTTTTTCCGCCGTTTCGCGGTCGATGCCGCGGCTGCCGAAGTAGAAGCGCGTGTCGTCGTCCATCTCGCCGATGGTCGCGCCGTGCGTGCCCTCGACATTCTCCTCCGCGCAGAGGATGACCGGCACGGTCTTGTTCACCGCGTCCTCGCCCAGCATCAGCACCGTTTCCTGTTCGCTGCCGACCGACCCGGACGACCCGCGCTTGAAGTCAATCGTGCCGCGGAAAATCTTCTTCGCCGCGTCATTCAGCGCGCCGGACGCGTTGATTTCGCACTTCGTCTTTTTCCCCCAGTGGTTGACGACAAGGTTCATGTCCAGCGTCTGATTTTTCCGCGCCAGATAGCCGATATTCGCCGCAAACGACGCGTTCTCGCCGTCCAGCCCGATGCCCGTCTGCGCGTACACATCGCCGTGACCCAGCGTCACTTGCCGCAGCACAATCCGCCCGCTGCCGTGGCAGTGCCCGATGACTTCATCATACACCAGCGCGTTTTCGCCCGGCGCAACCAGCTGAATCAGCTCAATTTCCGCGCCGTCCTCGGCGGTCAGCTCCGTCTGCACATGCAGCCTGCCCGCCGTGCGAAGGGTCTGGAAAAGCGACTTTTTCGCGCCCTTTTCCGCCTGAATGGTCACGCGCTTGCGGGCATACGCCGCGTCCGATGCAATCAGCATATCCGCCTTTTCTGCGGATTCTTCCGGCAGCACGACCGTCGCGCTTTCATCCCAGTCAATCGTTGCTTCATTCACGCCCAGACGATTCCACGTCCGGCTGGGCAGCTGATTGATGGTCATTTTCTCCATTGATGGATGCTCCTTTCCGCTCAGCCGATGCTGCCCTTCATTTCAAGGCGGATGAGGTTGTTCATCTCCACCGCGTATTCCACCGGCAGTTCCTTGGACACGTTGTCCGCAAAGCCGCTGACAATCAGCGCGCGCGCGTCCTCTTCGCTCATGCCGCGGCTCATCAGGTAGAACACCGCGTCGTTGCTGATGCTGCCGATTTTCGCCTCATGCCCGATGGCGGCGTCGCGCGTGCGGATGTCCATCGCGGGAATCGTGTCCGAGCAGCTCTCGCTGTCGAGCATCAGCGACTGACAGGATACCGCGCTCTTGGCGTGCTTGGCGCTCTTCTCCACCACCACGCTGGAGCGGAACGTGCTGATGCCGCCGCTCTTGCTGATGGAGCGCGTGTTCATGTACGAACTGGTATTTTTGCCAACATGCACGACCTTCGCGCCCGTGTCGAGATTCTGCCCCGCGCCTGCGAACGTCACGCCCGTGAACTCCATGCGGGCACGGTCGCCCTTCAAGATGCTCATCGGATACAGGCAGCCCACATGCGACCCGAACGAGCCGGAAATCCACTCAATCGTGCCATCCTCCTCCACCAGCGCGCGCTTAGTGTTGAGGTTATACATGTTCTTCGACCAGTTTTCGATCGTCGAATAGCGCAGCTTCGCGCCCTTTTTGACGTACAGCTCCACGCAGCCGGCATGGAGGTTCGCCACGTTGTACTTCGGGGCAGAGCAGCCCTCAATAAAGTGCAGGCTTGCGCCCTCGTCCACAATAATCAGCGTATGCTCAAACTGCCCCGCGCCCTTGGCGTTCAGGCGGAAATACGATTGCAGCGGAATGGACACCTGCACGCCCTTGGGGACGTACACAAACGAGCCGCCCGACCAAACCGCGCCGTGCAGCGCCGCAAACTTGTGGTCACGCGGGGTGACGAGCTTCATGAAGTACTTGCGCACCATGTCGGCATATTCGCCGTGCAGCGCGCTCTCCATGTCGGTGTACACCACGCCCTGCGCCGCCACTTCCGCGCGCACGTTGTGGTACACCAGCTCCGAGTCGTACTGCGCGCCCACGCCCGCCAGCGACTTGCGCTCCGCCTGCGGAATGCCCAGCCGCTCAAACGTGTCCTTAATGTCCTGCGGCACGTTCTCCCAGTTGTTCTGCATCTTCGTGTTCGGGCGGACATACGTCGCGATGTGGTCGATATCCAGCCCGTCCAGCGACGGCCCCCAATCCGGCACTCGCATATTATTGTAGATTTGCAGCGATTCCAGCCGGAACTGCTCCATCCACGCCGGGTCGTTCTTCTCCTTGGACAGCTTCTCGACGATGGCGGGGGTCAAGCCGGCTTCCATGCGGTACGCGTCATGCTCCGCGTCGCGAATATCATAAATGCTGCGGTCAATGTCCGCAACTTGGCTCTTCTCTGTCATGCCGCTCCCCCATCAGCCCTTGAAGCCCTTTTCGTTGATTTCTTCCACCAGCGCCGCGTCGCCTTCGCGCACAATGACGCCGTTTTCCATCACATGCGTGCGGTCAACACGCAGCGCCTCCAGAATGCGCGTGCTGTGGGTGATAATCAGCAGCGAACCGTGCGTCTTTTCGCGGAACAGGCGGACGCCCTCGGACACCGTGCGCACCGCGTCCACGTCCAAGCCGGAGTCGGTTTCATCCAGAATGGCGAGCTTGGGTTCGAGCATCAGCATTTGCAGGATTTCCGCCTTCTTCTTTTCGCCGCCGGAGAAGCCGACATTCAAATCACGCTCGGCGTAGCTTTCATCCATCGACAAAAGCGCCATCGTTTCCTTCAGCTTCTTCTTGAAGTCCCACAGGCGGATGCGGCTGCCGCTCTTCTGCTCCAGCGCCGTGCGGATAAAGGCGCTCAGCGTCACGCCCGGCACTTCCAGCGGATTCTGGAAGGACAGGAAAACACCCTTCTTCGCGCGCTCATTGACGGGCATCGAAGTAATATCCTCGCCGTCAAACGTGATGCTCCCCCGCGTCACCTGATAGGCAGGGTTGCCGGTGATGGCATAGCCGAGGGTGGATTTGCCCGTGCCGTTCGGGCCAAGGAGGACATGGGTTTCGTCCGTGCCGACGGAAAGGTTGACCCCGTGGAGGATTTCCTTTTCGCCCACCTGAACGTGCAGGTCGCGGACGGACAGCAATTCAGCGTGTTTCATATTGCAAAAGCCCTTTCTCTGGCTGATTGATGAATCATTCTTGTGCGGCAGCTTATAACCTACTTCCGCAATAGGATTTTACTCCCGATTCCCATGCTTGTCAAGAGGAATATGCAAATTCCTATGGATTTTGGGTGTTTTGGAATGCGCGCAAATGTCCTCTCCGCCGCGCTGCCGCAGATTCCCCGAAAAAAAGCGCATCCCCTTCGCGTTTGGAAGAGGATGCGCCCCGTTTGTCAATCAGCCCAGCGGCTTGATTTCGGTGATTTCAAAGAACAGCGCGGTTTCGCTGCCCTTGACGTTGAGCACCTTCAGCAGTTCTTCGTCCGTCACCTGCTGGAGCACCATGCGCGCACCGGCGGTGATGTAGGGCTTTGCGCCTTCCTCGGTGGAGGGGTTCGCGGCGTAGACCGCCAGCGCTTCGCCCGTGCGGAGCAGGTTCTGCTTCGTCTGGTTCTCCGCCAGACCCATCTGGATGTAGTACTTGTCCTCGTTCTTCACGCACGCGAAGATGAACACGCCCGCGTTCGCCGTGCCGTCGGGGTTGGTGGTGCACACGAGGTACGTGCCGGAGAAGGAGTTGATGGCGTTCATCAGGTCATCCCCGGTCAGGGCGGAATCCGCGTAGTAGCTCGCGACGGACGCGGAGGTGAACGCATCGGTTTCTTCCGCCAGCACCGCCGTCATCGACAGCGACAGGACAAGCGCGCACACCAGCGCAAGCAGCTTCTTCATAAATAGAACCTTCCTTTCGCGCGTCCAGATTTTTCCCCGGAATCGCGCCTGTGATAGTTCTATTTTACACCCTACCTGCGTTCTTGTCAAGGTTTTCACAAAGCATTTTCCCCGCCCATTTTTAGGCACTCCAGCACCGTTTGCAGCATCTTTCCCGAATCCACCGGCTTGTTCAGGAACAGGTTCATGCCCGCCTCGCGGCTGCGCTGTTCGTCCTCGGAGAAGGTATTCGCGGTCATTGCTACAATCGGGATGGTCGCCGCATCCGGGCGCTGCATCGCGCGAATCGTCCGCGTTGCTTCCAGTCCGTCCATCAGCGGCATCATCACGTCCATCAGGATGCAGTCAAACGTACCCGGTTCGCTTTCGGAAAAGCGGCGAACCGCCTCCTTCCCGTTCCACGCCTGAGCGACAATCGCGCCCGCGCCCTCCAGTATGTACTGGCTGATTTCCATGTTCAGCTCGTTATCCTCCACCAGCAGTATGTGCGCGCCCTTGATGGACACCGCCTGCTCCGGCTTGGCGGATTCCGCTTTCGGCGGATTCGGATCTACGCGGAACGGCAGGGTGATGTAGAACGTTGTGCCGACGCCCAGTTCGCTCTCAAAGTGGATTTTGCCGCCCATCTGCTCGACAAGTTCCTTGGCAATCGGCAGTCCCAGCCCCGTGCCCTTGTAGGCCGTGCGCGCGCCGGATTCCTCCTGCGCGAACGCCTCAAACGCGTGCTGCTGGAACGCCGCACTCATGCCGCGTCCCGTGTCGGCACAGGTGAAAAGGAACGTCGCCGTCGTGCCGTCAAAGCCTTTCTCCTCGCAGGAGATGGTCACGCTGCCGCCTGGGCAGTTGTACTTGACCGCATTGCCGACAACGTTTTGCAGCACCTGATGCAGGTGCATCGGCGAGCCAATCAGGTTTTCGTGATTCCACGCCAGCGTCTTGCAGGACACCTGCACGTTTTCGTGCCACGCCTGCCCCTCCACCATCGTCACAATTTCGCTGACCATCTGGCGCAGGTTGAACGGCTTCTCTTCCAGCGTCACCGCGCCGGATTCGAGCTTGTTCATGTTCAGCACATCGTTGACCAAATCCAGCAGGAAGCCCGATGCGGTCATAATTTTCTCGCGGCACTCTTCCTGCTTTGCTTCGTCGCCCACATATCGGCGGCTGATTTCCACCATGCCGCGGATGCCGTTAATCGGCGTGCGGATATCGTGGCTCATGCGGCGCAGGAAGTCCGTTTTGACGATGTTGGCGCGCTCGGCGTCCTCCGCCGTCTTTTTCAATTGCAGCTGATAGTCGCGTTCGCGTTCCTTCTCCGCCGTCACGTCCTGCGTCACCATCAGCACCGATTCGAGCCTGCCGCGGCGGTCGTAGTTCTGCGGCAGCGTCGTCATCAGGTACACCTTTTCCTTCGGGTCGCGGAACTCCAGCGTCAGGTTCGGGTTTTCCTTCAAGCGCTGCGGCAAGGTCGTCAGGTCGCAGTAGCTGATGAACGCCTCGCGGAAATCCGGCGCAACGTTTTGAGCCGCTTGCATCTGCACCACTTCGTTCATGCTCCATGTGCGGTCCATCTTCATCAGTTGCTCCACCGGGTGCTTGATGATGCGCACCGTGCCGCGCTGGACGTTAACAAGGAACGTGAAGCAGTAGATTTCACTGATGGCGCTGATAATCCGCGCCTGCTCGCTGTTCCTCTCCAGTGCGCGGCGGGACTGCTGCGCGCGCAGCCACGCGAAGCAAAGCCAGATTCCCATGTAAATCAGCGTGCCGTAGAGGAGAATGGTGTTGCGGGAATTGTAGACGGCAAGATCCGGGAACATGGCGTACACCGAGTAGTTCTCAAACGCCGTGCGCTTGCCCGACCACGCCGTCATGCCGTCAACAATGTGCAGCCGCCCCGATTCGTCCCACTGCACACGGGGGATGCTGTCTTCCTCGATTTTTTTTACGTTGCGCCCGACGATTTCGGCGCTGCTGGAAGCAATGATGGTTTTGCCGTCCGACACGGTGACCGTGCCGTCCATTGCAAACGTGAAGCCGCTGAAGAGTGTCTCCAGCTTCATGTCGCTCTCGTCCTCTTCCTCGCGCTCGGCGTACGCCACCACAAGGCCCGGCGCGTCCTCGCGCGCGACGGCGGCGAAATCCACCGTGCGACTGCCCACCTGCGTCCGCGTCATGTACACCTTTACGGGGTAATCCACAATCTCCCGCACCGTCGGCTTTTGCAGAATGGCGTGCAGCATCGCCGCTGTGTCGCCGTCAATCGTCGTTTGGACGACGGCATTCATGTCCGCATCAAGGATGACGATGCCCGTCAGCCGCTGCGCATAGGCGTACTGGTCAAGCTGTTCGTTCGTTATCACCCCTGCTTCCGCGATGCGGGAGTTGAGCTCCGCCGTTTTGTCCAGCAGGCGGATTTCGCTCTTGGCGCGTTCGTTCGACATGGCGTTGAAATACTGTTCGAGCCGCGCCAACGCAAAGTCAAGCGTTACATCCATTGCATTCCAGACATTGCGTGTATCATGCCACGTCAGCACAACAAAGGATGTGACAAGCATTACCAGATACAGTGTCAGCGGCATCCAGAGCATGCTGATGAAGCCTCGCCGCTTATGAGAGGTTTCCTGTTTCATTTGCTTTCGATTCCTCCCATGCGGACGGTGCCGTTGATGCCGTATGCCGTCAAAATCTCCGCCATCGTGCCGTCCGCCGCCATTTCAGCCAGCGTCTGCTCCAGCTGCCGCGCCAGTTCCTCGTGCGTCCCCTTCTGGAACGCGACGCCGAGTTCCGCCGTGCCCAGCAGGGTTTCCAGCTTCCGGTAGCGCCCTTCATTCTCCGCAAGGAAGATGTTCAGCACGCACTCATGCCCGACAATCGTGTCCGCGTAGCCCTTGCGCATGACGGCGAACACCTCCTCCATCGACGAGAAGCTGTACACCGTTTTGACCTTCGGGATGCCCGGCTGATCCTGCCGAATCAGCAGATATTCCGCCCAGCTCGTCGCCTGAACCGCCGCGCGGCAGCCCGCCAAATCAGCCAAATCCGCATAGGCGCTGTCCGCGCGCACCACCGCCACCAGACGGCTGAACAGGTTGAGTCGCGCCCATGTGTACTTGTCCTCGCAATTGTTCATCATGAACCCGCTCCACAGGCAGTCCACCGTGCCGTCTGCCAGCGCTTCGTCCTTATCCTCCCACGCCACATGGCGGAAGACAGGCGCATACCCCATGCGCCGGAAGGCTTCGCGCGCCATTTCAACATCCACGCCCTGCGGCGAGCCATCCACGTTATAGTAGCTGTACGGCTGATATTCGTCGCTGCCGATGATTATTTTCGGCAGATTCTCCCCTTCCTCCGCCCACGCCGACGGCAGGAAGAGCAGCGCAAACAGGAGAAGCAGCGCACTGCTCCTCCCAATAAACCGACCAAGATTCCATTTCTGTTCACGCATGTTTTTTGTCCTTATGCCAGCTGCCGCACGGCGTCTATCACAATCTGCTGCTGCTGCGCCACGGCGTCGTAGAGGGCAGTGTCCGTCAGCGGCTTGCCCCCGCGCATTTCCTCCGTCAGCGCGAACGCGGCGCGGTACAGCCCGTCAAAACCGAGGTTCTGCGCCACGCCCTTGAGCGTGTGCGACGCGCGGAACGCCGTTTCCCAGTCCTGCTTGCCCACCGCTTCGGTCAGCTGGGCGTAAGTTTTGTCGTCGGCATACTTCTTCACAAAACGCAGCACCATCGACTCCTTGGGGATTCTGTTCAGGGTTGCGTCGTAATCGCCGCCAACTGCGGCATAAAACTCCTTGAGCGTCATGTGCATTTCCTTTCTTTTGCGTCCGGCAGCAAAAAAATGCCGTATAATGGAAAATGGTTATCCGAATGCAGAATTCCACTTTCTATTATACGGCGACAATGGGGATTGTCAAGCAGGTTACATTCATTGCAGCCGAACTTGCAACCGTTGTCTTGCGAATATTACGTTTTGGGGCGATAGACGCCTGTTTTTACTTTGCTGATGATTCTGTCGAGTGCTTTCACCTGTGTCCATTCTTCACCGCCGATTTGAACAAAGAATGCACGCATCTGTTTGCCCAATTCGATTGCTTCTTCCTCACGTCCCAGCAGTGCAAGTGCACGAACACGCGCCGACTCGACCACCTTTGCATCAATTTCCCCCATCTGCTGGCGCACAATCGGCAGCACCTGATTTAGGGCTTCATTTGCTTCCTTTCCCTGTTTTAATTCGAGCAAATTAGAGATATACGCCATTTTGAAACAGCAGTACAGTGAGTTGTTTTCACCAAATAGTTTCTGCACTTTTTTAAGCGCATCAACTACAGTCTCCTGTGTTTCCAACCTTCTCCCCATTTCCTGCATAATCGTCACATAATTGTACAGTGCCGTAAAATACGTTTTTGTGTTTTTCGGCGTATGCTCAACAGCAGCCTTCGCGTAAGAAAGTGCCTTGTCATATTCCTCCAGAATATGAAAAACCAATTCGCACCCTTCATAGAAGGCAAACGGCAAATTGTCAACATCCTTCGTTTTTTCTTCCAGTAGCTCCGCCAGTGCTTTGATTCGCTCTCTGGGCATACCTGCCAGTCCCATTGCACAAAGCACCTGCGCAAGCTGCCCAGCCGCATCAACCACGCGCTTTGGTTCATCCAACGCTTCCATAAAGCAGGAAATGGCTGCATCCAAATCTTCTTGCGGCACACTTTCCTTGTTCAGCAGTGCAATAGCAGTTTTCTCCGCTCTCATTGCCGCTGCATTCGGATGGTTCAGCGGAATCAGTTCGCCAATTCGGGCAAGGAATTTGCTGGTATTTTCACGCTCCATCTGCTGCGCCTGATTGCCACAGGTCAGCAGCATAAACTCTATATCATCTTCACAAGCGCTGGAAAGATTCGCAATCACTTTTTCGCCATCTTTCACCAAATCGCCGCCCAGAATGGAATCAAGTGCCAAACTGAAACATCCGTCCAAGAAGCGTCTATGTTCTGTCTTTTGAAGTTCACCTTGCTTCTTTTGTCGCCACAATTCCAGTCGTGCGGCAGGAATTTCTCCCCCATGAAGATTCAAAAGGTAAAATATCGCCACTGTCATGCCGCCCATGGTTTCCACAGGCGCATCATCGAAGTCTGAAATTGCGTACAGCGCCAGCGACATCAGCGGCGCCGTCCGATAATCTGTCTCGCGGTAATGCTCTTTGCACTCCTCGAACACCTCCGCCAGCCTCGGCACCTTCTCCATCGGCGGCAGCAGCGGCCGGAAGCTCTCCGCCAGCACGGGGTGCATGGCGTATCCGCGCCAGTTCGACGCAAGCAGGCCGTAATCCGCCGCGGTTTCGAGCGCGGAGAGCAGCTCATCCTCCGTGCCGAAGTCGCGCAGGAGGGTCAACGCGTCCCGCACCGGGATTGTCCACGCCGGAAACGTGGCGAAGACCGCCAGCACCTGCCTTTCGCGGTCGGTCAGCGCGTCGGTGGACACCATCTGGGCGATTCTCTGCGCAATCGCGCTGAATTTGCCGCCCGCCAGCCGCAGTCCCTCCGGGCTGATGCGGTCAAGCTCATCCAGCAGCTGCGCCATCGTCCAGCGCTTCATCTTCGCCAGATGCGCCAGCAGGATGATCGCCAGCGGATGCCCCGCCACGCGCGAAAGCACCTGATGCAGCGCCTCCGTTTCCGCGCTGCCCATGCCTTTCAAGTACGGGTCGTGCTGGACAAACAGCGCCCTGCTCGCTTCCTCCGACAGCAGCGGCACGGCGATATTCCGGAAGCCCTCGCCCAGCGGGAAGCGCGTCGTCACCAGCACATCGCAGCCCCAATGCTCTATCTCGCGCAGCCCCTCGTCCGCTTCCGGCGGCATATCGACGCTGTCAATCAGCAGCAGCGTCCGCCCCTGATAGGGCGCTTCCAGCTTCTCGCGCACTGTTGAGAGCACGTTCTCCTCCGCCACGCCGTCCAAGCCATCAAACGCCATGCGCAGGCTCGCCGTCAGACTTTTTTCGTACTGCACCCACGCCATGCGGCTGAACAGTTCCTCCTTTGCCAGCACCGCCAGCGCCTGCCGGGTCATTTCCGTTTTGCCGATGCCGCCCATGCCCGTCACGGCGATTTTGCCGCCCTGCCGAATCGCGTCCGTCAATTGCGGCAGGCACGAAGCCGCATCCATGACGTATTCATCCTTTGATAGCCCCTGACGGCACAATTCGCAGTTGCGCCCCGTCATCGACAGCGGCACGCGCCGCCCGAACGTGACGTGCGACGAAAGCAGATACAGCGCCTGCGCCGAGTGCTCCTGCGCATGGCAGAAGTCCAGCAGCTCGCGGCTGCCCATTTCCGGCCCGTAGAACGCCAGCAGCACCAGCCACGAGAGCGTCAGCATGTCCACAAACGTGCGCGGCAGCGTCTCCCTCGATTGCTGCAGGTTCTCAAACACCTGCTCGTGCTCCGGCTTCATGCACTCCTCGTTTTCCATCATCATGCGCACGAAGTCGGGCAGGGCGCGCGTGAGGGCATCCGGGTCATAGTGCGCGCTGCGCAGGAAATCCTGCACCTGCTGGCTCAGGCGAATCAGCGTCTCCCCGGACAGCAGCGCGTTCATCTCCTGCTGCAATTTGGGCGGAAGCGGCTGCACGCCCGTGCGGTTCATCATGTCGCTCAGCCGCCGCGAGCGCTGCGTGCCTCCAAAGAGCGACGCGTGCCATTCCGGCGGAATGATTCCGTCGAGCACTTGCGCCCAGAACTTCACCAGCGTCAAGCCCTTGCGTTCCGCCGCGGGAATCACCCCATGCGGATACAGCCCCGGCAGATTGTCCGTCAAAAAGCGATAGACGTTTTTCGGGGTCAGTACTTCCTTTGTGTTTGCACCGCTTTCCATTTTCCAATTCCACTCCCTCAACCTGATGCGATTTCCGAATGAAAACAAGCCAAAATACGCTGCGTATTTTTTTCATCTGGCTGCCGCGAAGTGGAATGCGCGGACGTCAAAGGGAAAAACATGCAGGCTGATGGCTCCTGTTGATTCAGAAATCGTATGAATTTACCTGTTTAATTATAGCGATTTCGGCAAGGATTGTCAAGTGTTTTTTCCATATTTGGCTATCATTTTCCTATTTTTTTCGGCAACAAAAAACTCCGGGACGCAATGCCCGGAGAAAGAAATGACAGCTTTTCATGTCGTTTCCAATTGTTTTGGCGCGGCACAAATTCTCCCGCCCTGCGGGATATGCATTTGCTCACTCGTAAGACACCGAGCGTTTCGACGCCGCGTCATCGGGGAAAATGACAATCAGCGTGCGTCCGCGCAGGAGGGCGATTTCCTCGCCGCTTGCATCGTAGTAGACCGTGCGGGAGGTCATGCCGTCGCGCTTCCAATAGCCGGAAATATGCTTGCCGCCCAGGAAGAAATCCGCATTGCCCTCCGCCGTTTCGTCGTTTTCGCCGATGACGTACATAATCGGCTCATTCTTGTTGTTGTGGTTGTAGTCCACGCGCGTGAACTGCACAATCACGTTCTGGAAGGCAACGGCGCTGTCGTCCGAATCACGGTCGGCGTACCAGTTCGTCTTGCTCGTGCCCATGTAGCGCAGGTAGCCGTTCCACTCCTTGCGGTAGACAAGGCGCGAGTTGTAGAGCTTCGCGCTGTCCCCCCATTTGATGTAGACGCGGGTGGCGCTGTCGCCATCGGGCGCATCGTCGGTGAAGCGGAAGGCGTGGTTCGGCGCGACGTGGTCTTCCGGCACGAGGCGGCTCATCGCGGCGACGTTTGCATCCACATCATAAGGGGATTTCGCGCCCGCGCGGCTGGTAAAGTAGCGCTTGAAGTTCGTGCCGCCCGTAATGCCGCTGAAGATAACGCTCCTCAGGTCCGCGCCGAGCCGCTTGATTTCCGCCTTCACGTCGCTCCCTTCCACCTCCTGCTGACCGTAGAACAGGAAGCCGCCGCCCCACTCCTCGCTCAGCCACACATGCCCAATGCGCGCCGAGCGCACGAAGCCGACCGAATCTGGGATCATATCGGAGAAAACGGCGGTGATGCGCGTTTCATGGCTCCTTGTCAGCGGCGTTTCGTAGAGGATATCCGCACACGCCACGCCCCACGGCGCACGGTTGCCCACGCCGCCGCCGTCATTGCCGATTTGCACCAGCATGGGCAGATAGCGCCCCGTCGCCGCCAGCCCCGCGTACCCCTCCGGCACATAGAGCTTGCTCAGCGTCCGCCCGGTCGTCGGGCTGATGCCGTCGGGCGTTTCATTCTCCCCCGCTTCCGTCAGGGGGATGTTTCGTGCTTCCTTCGGGTCGATGGTCGTTTCTGCCAGCGCCTGCGCCAGCAGAAGGCACAGTGCCGTCAACAACGCGGCGATTCGCTTCATCCCTTGCACCCCCGTTACTTCTTAATCGTCGTCACGCCGTCGTCGCAGCGGAAATACACTGTGTCCGGCTCCAGCGTCACGCCGTCCTTGGCGAACAGCTCATCCACCGTCAGCAGCATGTACCCCTGCTCGTAGAGCCATTCCGCCATCACTTTCGCGGTGTTTGGCGTGTTGTCCTTGATGTCGTGCATCAGCACAATATCGCCGTCGGTGAACTGCTTCTTGGTCTTGCTCATAATCAGCGACGTACTGCGCCCGCGCCAGTCGTAGGTATCCACCGACCACTGGATGTACGACCAGCCGACTTTCGCTTTGATCATCGCCGGATACACGCCGTAGGGCACGCGGTCATAGCGCGTCGGGATGCCGATGATGGAAATCAGCGCATTGTTGACCTTCTCCGGCATGGCGCGGAGGGTAGCGGCGCTGATTTTCCGCGCGTCGCCGTGCGTCCAGTTGTGGCTGGCGACGGCGTGACCCTCGTCGTGCGCGCGCTGCACCAAATCGGCGTAGGGCTTCATGTTCTTGCCAATCATGAAGAAAGTGGCGGGCGCGCCGACCTCCATCAGGCTGTTGAGGACTTTGGTGGAGTTGGTGCGCGTCGGGCCGTCGTCAAACGTCAGCGCGACGGTCTTATAATAGGAAAGATTGTCCGTCTCGATTTGTGCCTTTTCGGTCATGTACTCTCGGATGTCGGGGTAGAACAGCGTCGTCTCAATCAGCGTGTGATGCTCCGGATAGAACGCGTCCGCCGAGAGGTGAATGACCAGCGACATGCCGTGCAGCGTGAAGTCGAGATTCCGCAGTCCCTCGTCCGACAGCACCTGCGCAACGGCATCCGGGTCAGGTGTTTCATCCGGGAAATAGTAGTTGATTTGGGCTTCGAGCTTCTCGCGCAGAATCGTCCAGCCCTCGCTGCCTTCGGGGAAAATGTCCGTCAGCAGGATTCTTTCGCCGGTCGTCATGTCGAACGTGCGGCTGGTGAACTCCTGCGCAATCAGGTCGCGGTGGTAGGTCGTGCGCGCCTGCACGAGGAAGCTCATCCACGTCAGCCCCGTTTTGCTATGGCGGATTTCAACATCCAGCCGGCTATTCTTATCGCCGTTCGCTTTCCCTGCTTGGAGCGTCGGGGCGATTTTGTCCGCGTACGCCTGCGCCAGCCCATTGATTTCGTCATCGACGCTCGTCAATGCGGTTTTGACCGACCACAGCCGGATGCCGCTCTTGTTGCTCTGCTTGGAATCGGTATACTTCGCCGTCACGCGGTGGCACGCCTGCATTCCGCCCTCCGCCGATGCGGATGCGGGCAGCATCGTCAGCAGAAGGATAGCGGCAAGCAGGCAGGCAATGTACTTCTTCATCATCGGAATGCTCCTTTCCAATGGGATGCGGGGGATTTTTCCCGTAGAAACTGCAAATTTCGCGCATTTTCGTGCGAAAAAAGGGACAAACGCGCATCAATACTGCGTCGTGACCCCATCCAGGCAGCGCCAGTACGCCTGATTCGCTTCCAGCGTCACGCCGTCCTTGGCAAACAGCTCGTCCACCGTCAGCAGCATGAAGCCGCGCTCCTCCAGCTTCGGGATGAACATCTCCGTCGCCTTGGCGGAGTTGATTTTCATGTCGTGCATGAGGATGATGCCGCCGTCCTTGGTGCTGGCGGCTATGGTGTTGGCGGTGCGGTAGGCATCGGGGCCCTGATCGCCGCCGCTCCAGTCCTGCGCTTCCGCCGTCCACTGAATCAGCGGCCAGCCGACGCCGTAGCTGCCCATGCGCTGCCACTGTCCACCGGGTGCGCGGGCGTACGCCGGGGCAATGCCGATGGCGGCGATATGCGCGCGGTTGACCTTGTCGTACATGGCGCGGAACTTGCCGCCCTGCTCCTGATTCGCGTACAGGTGCTCGTAGAAGTGCGTCGCAATCGCGTGCCCCTCGTCATGCTCCTGCCGCGCCAGATAGGCGAAGTCGCTGACGCGGCTGCCGACGAGGAAGAACGTCGCGCGCGCGCCGGTTTTCATCAGCGCATCCAGCACATGCGGCGTAATCCACTGGTTCGGGCCGTCGTCATACGTCAGCGCGCAGAAGCGGTACAGGCTCGCGTTGTCCGTTTGCCGCTGCGCTTCTTCGGTCATGTACGCGCGAATCTGCGGATAGTACAGCGTCGCCTGCATCAGCTGCGGATGATTTTCGTACACCGACGGCAGCGGAATGACCAGCGACATGCCATAGAGCATGAAATCCGCCTGAGCGAGATTTTCGCAGAGCGCCTCGACCGCCGCCGCATCGGGCGTTTTGTCCGGATAATAGGCGCTTATCGTTTCCCGCACGGTCTGCGAAATCAGCTTCCACGCGGGCGAATCCGCCGGGAAAATGTCGGCAAGGGTGATTCGCTGCCCGGTCAGCATATCGTAGGTGCGCGTGGTGAACCGCACCTGCTGAATCTGCCGATGGTACTCCTGCCGCGCCTGCACCATGAAGCTCATCCAGCTCATTCCCGTCCGGCTGTGGAGGATGCGCACGGTGAGCGCGCTGTTCTGCGTGCGCTCCCTGCCCGGCTTTTGGAGCAGGGGCGACAGTTCCGCCGCGTAGCCATCCGCCAGCGCGTTCAGCTCGGCATCCACCGTGCCCAGCGCGGTTGTGATGTGCCACACGCTGATGGACGCGCCGCTTTGCGCGGTGGATTTCTGCTCGGTCATCGTCACCTGATGGCAGGGCTGAATCGGCGTGCCGTCCGTTTCGGCGGATGCGACCGTCACCATACACAACGAAAGAAGCAGGCAAATCCATCCCAGAAGCAGTCGTTTTTTCCCTTTTTTCATGGGCGGATGCCCTCCTTTCGCGCAGTGTTATACTATTTCCAGATAAGAATGCGCCAAGATGCGCCGCGAATTTTTCATTCTGGCTAACGTGAATGAAACGCAGCGTAGCAGCGCTACGCTAAGTGGAATGAACGGACGCCAGAATGGAAAAGGCGCAAGCAGATGGCGCAGGTGAATCTGGAAATAGTATTACCCCTCCGCGTCCGACAGCCCCGTCAAGCCCTCCTGCGTCCGCAGGTTGATGTAGCTGCCAAACACCTGCTCCACCTTCTGCGGGTTCTCCTCGACCACGAACGTCATGCCGCCGTCGTCCGTCGGCTCGATGCGCGTCACCAGCACCTGCTCCTCGCCGTCGGGGTTGTCCTCCATCTCCAGCAGCACGGCATATTCGATGTCGTCCAGCGGAATCACCGCGCCGAAGCGGAAGCGCATCACCGTGCCGTCAGGGGCGGTCAGCTCAATCAGCGGTTCGCCCATTGCTTCCAGTTCGCTGCGTTCGTCGTTATTCGTCATCGCCGCTGCCCTCGTTCACCAGCTGGAGAAACTTGTCGAACACCGCCTGCTGAACGGCCTCATCTTCCACCTGAATGTAGCTTTCCGTGCCGTCTTCTTCCTGCGCGACCTGCATGATGAACACTTCGCACTGCCCGTCCTCCGGCGCATCCGCCTCGGAGAGCGCAATGTACAGTTCACCCTCGTACTCAATCGTCGCCAGGTGCTGGAAGCGAATCGGCGCGCCCGTCTCGTCGTCAATCAGTTCAATGATGTTGTCCTGTTCTTCCATTTTCGCTGCCTCCTGTTGCTGCTGGTTGCGGCAGGTGTCCAGATACTGCTGCAAAATCACCGCCGCCGCTACCTTGTCCACATTGTGCTTGCGCTCCGCCCGGTGCATGTTGCCCTCGATGAGTGCGTTCGTCGCGGTCACGGTCGTCAGGCGTTCATCCTGATAGACGACCGAAAGCCCCGCTTTTTCCAGCTGTTCGCAAAACGCTTTGACCTTTTCGGACTGGAAGCCCGCCGTGCCGTCCATATTCAGCGGCCAGCCGGAAAGCACCTGCGTCGTGTCGTAGCGCTGGCAGATTTCCACCACCTTGCGCACGTCCGGCCCGTAGCCGACGCGGTAGATGGTGTCGATGGGCGTGGCAATCAGGCGCGACGCGTCCGAAACCGCCACGCCGATGCGCGCGTCGCCGATGTCCAGCGCGATAATCCGTTCGTTCATGTTTCTTTACTCCGCGTACTTTTCCGCGCCCTTGCCCGCCACCGCCAGGCACGGCTCGGCGGTCAGCAGCTTGTGCGCCACGTCCATCACCATTTCCGGCGTCACGGCTTCGATGGCGGCAATCGTCTTTTGGTGGTCAGTCGGATGGCCGTTGAGCAGCGTCGAGCGTCCCATCGCCTGCATCCGGCTTCCGGAGCTTTCCAGCCCCATCAAATAGCCCGACCGAAGCTGCGTTTTGCTGTCGCGGAACTCCTTGTCCGTCATGCCGTCCTTCAGGAAACGCTTGAGTTCGCTGTCGATTTCCTCCAGCACCTTATCGCCGTTTTTCGGGCTGATGCCGGCGTAAATGCCGTATGTGCCGATGCCCTGATACGAGTTCGGGTAGGTGTAGATGGAGTACGCCATGCCCAGTTCTTCGCGGATGCGCTGGAACAGCCGGGAGGACATCGCGCCGCCCAGCACGTTGTTCATCACCGCGACGGAATACACGTCGTCCGTGCCGTACGCGAATCCCGGATAGCCAAGGCAGATGTGCAGCTGCTCGGTGTCCTTTTCCTTCACAACGCGCCGCCCGGTCAAAACCTGCTGTTTCGGCACAACGAGTGCGCTTTCGCCGCCCTGCCAAGTGCCGAAGTATTTTTCCATCAGCGCCTGCACCTGCGCGGGGTCATAGTTGCCCGCCAGCGCCACCACCGTCTCTCTCGGCAGGGAGTGCTTGTTCTTGTAGTCCATCAAGTTGGCGCGGGTGTACGCCGCGACCTGTTCCGCCGGCCCCAGAATCGGCTGCCCCAGCGACTGCGTGCCAAACTGCGCCTTTGCCAGCAGGTCATGCACCAAATCTTCGGGCGAATCCTCGTCCATCGAGATTTCTTCCAGCACAACGCCGCGTTCCTTGTTCAGCTCCTTCTCGTCCATCGTCGCGTTCATCACCATGTCGGCGATGATGTCGATGGCGAGTTCGATGTCCTCGTCGATGACCTTGGCGTAGCAGCAGGTGCAGTCCTTGCCCGTGAAGGCGTTCAGCTGCCCGCCAACTGCGTCCATTTCCTCGGCAATCTGCCGGACGGTGCGCTTCGTCGTTCCCTTGAAAATCATGTGCTCAATGAAGTGGGACAGGCCGTTTTCTTCCGGCGTTTCCATCATCGAACCCACATGCATCCACGCGCCGATGGACACCGACCGCAGATGCGGCAGGCGTTCCCCCAGCACACGCAGGCCATTGGGCAGCACCCATTCATCACGCATACATTCATCAGCTCCCGCTACGTTTTTCAGTATGCTATCCATTTGATTCCTTTCTGATGCACAATTGCATCGTTTCGTACGATTCCCCCGAAAAAGCAGAAAATTCGCAAAAGCCCGGTGCAATCGCAGGGACTTTTGCGAATTTCTTCATATTATTTCATTCTGATTCCGCATAAAGGGGCATCCCTCTAAATTTAACTTTCGATAAAGTTCAAGTAAGAGAGTGTGCATCCGAAGGGGTCAAGGGGGCGATCGGAAAGCCCCCCTTGCGCGCCCGCAGGCGCGTCTCCCTGCAACAAAAGCGACCTTTTATGCAGAAAATTCAACCAAATCAGCAATCAACCACTGAAAGGTTGTCGGAAACGCGATTAGTTCCGACCATCCCGACGCGGAGGACGCGCGCGGAAGCCTTCCGCACGACGCGGGGCAGCCGCGGCGGTGTTGTCGTAGGTGATGTCGTTGCGCACGAGGTTCACACGACCCTGCGCGTCGATTTCCGCGACCTTCACTTCCAGCGTGTCGCCAATCTTCACGACGTCCTCGACCTTCTCCACGCGGTGGTTCGCCAGCTTGGAGATGTGAATCATGCCGTCCTTGCCGGGCAGCAGCTCCACAAACGCGCCGAAGTTCATGATGCGCACGACCTTGCCCGTGTACACCTCGCCAACCTCGATGTCCTTCGCGATGCCCTCGATGATGCGGCGCGCCTTGTCGGCTGCTTCCGCGTCGGGGGTGGAGATGAACACGCGGCCGTCGTCCTCGATGTCAATCTTCACGCCGGTTTCGGCAATAATCTTGTTGATCATCTTGCCGCCGGGTCCGATAACCTCGCGAATCTTCTCCGGATTGATGGTGAAGCGGACAATCTTAGGCGCGTACTTGCTCAGTTCCTTGCGCGGCTCGCCGATGCAGCTGAGCATCTTTTCGAGGATGAACAGGCGGCCCTTGAGCGCCTGCGCCAGCGCGGTTTCGAGAATCGTGCGGTCAATGCCCGCAATCTTGATGTCCATCTGGATGGCGGTGATGCCGTTCATGGAACCAGCGACCTTGAAGTCCATGTCGCCCAGGAAGTCTTCCAGACCCTGAATGTCGGTCAGGACAGCCACCTTGCCGGACTCCACGTCCTTAATCAAGCCCATCGCAACGCCCGCGACCGGCGCGTGAATCGGCACGCCCGCGTCCATCAGGGACAGGGTGGAACCGCACACGGACGCCATGGAGGACGAGCCGTTGGAGGACAGGATTTCGCTCACCAGGCGCATTGCGTAGGGGAACTCTTCCTCAGAGGGGATGACGGGCAGCAGTGCGCGCTCCGCCAGTGCGCCGTGGCCGATTTCGCGGCGACCGGGGCTCTTGAGTCGGCCCGCTTCGCCCGTGGCGTACGGCGGCATATTGTAGTGGTGGATGTAGCGCTTGAAGTCCTCGCTGGACAGGCCATCCAGCACCTGGCCCTCGCTGGTAGAGCCCAGCGTGGTCACGGTCAGCGCCTGCGTCTGACCACGGGTGAACACGGCAGAGCCATGCACGCGCGGCAGCACGCCCACTTCGCACCAAATCGGGCGGATTTCCGTCACGCCGCGGCCATCGGGACGAATGCCCTGCTCGATAATCTTCTTGCGCATGACTTCCTTGTTCAGGTAGTACAGCGCATCGGCGATTTCGGCTTCGCGCTCCGGGAACTGCTCCGCCAGCGCTTCGATGGTTTCCTGCTTGACCTGCGCTTCACGCGCCTGACGCTCCTGACGGTTGAAGGTGTCGAACACCCACACGCACTTGTCGTAGGCGAATTCACGCACGGCCTGCTTGACGTCGTCGCCAGTCACGTTCAGCGGCACTTCGACCTTTTCCTTGCCGATTTCCGCCACAATCTTGTCCTGGAACTCAACGAGCTTCTTGATGTACTCGTGACCGAACATGATGGCATCGAGCATCGCCGTTTCGCTGACCTCGTTCGCGCCCGCTTCCACCATCATGATGGCGTCCTTCGTGCCGGCGAGGTAAACGTGCATATCGCTCTTTGCGCGCTGCTCTTCATCGGGGTTGATGACGTACTGCCCGTCCACGCGGCCGACAACCACCGCGCCCGTCGGGCCGTTCCACGGAATTTCGCTGACCGCCAGCGCGATGGACGAACCGATCATCGCGGGGATTTCCGGCGGCACATCCTGCTCAACGCTCAGCACGGTCACAACAACCTGCACATCGTTGCGCATTCCCTTGTTGAACAGGGGGCGCAGCGGGCGGTCGATCAGGCGGCAGGTCAGGGTCGCCTTTTCGGTCGGACGGCCTTCACGCTTGATGAAGCCGCCGGGAATCTTGCCCACGGAGTACTGCTTTTCCTCCACGTCCACAGCCAGCGGGAAGAAGTCCACGCCGGGACGGGGGGTCGGCGCCATCGTCGCGTTCACCATCACGACGGTATCGCCCAGATGCACCCAGACGGAGCCAGCCGCCTGTTCGCAGTATTTGCCGAATTCCAGCGTCAGCTCGCGGCCCGCCAGATCCATGCTGTACTTTTTGCTTTCCATTGAGAATCTCCTTATACTCAGTCGTAGGAAGGCGGATGGCTGCCTTCCTGAACCGCCCGGAGATGCTATCATATGAAAACCCCCTGAATCAGGCGATTCGGGATTTTCAAGGGATAACATCTCCAGACCCTGCCATGTTCTGCGCCGCCTTGCCGCAAAAAGCCGCCGTGAGGAGGAATGCACAGGGGGATTCTCCCCTGCCGCGTGTCTCCAGACGGCGGCTCTTGCGCGCAAAGCCGCCGAGTTCTGCGATAATTACTTACGCAGGTTCAGCTTAGCGATCAGCGCACGATAACGCTCGATGTCGGTCTTCTTCAGGTACTCCAGCAGACCACGGCGACGGCCGACCATCAGCAGCAGACCACGGTTGGAGTGGTGGTCGTTGCGGTTGGTCTTCAGGTGCTCGTTCAGGTGGTTGATGCGGTCGGTCAGCAGGGCAATCTGCACTTCGGGAGAACCGGTGTCGCCTTCATGCTGGGCGTAGGTGGCAATGATTTCGCTCTTGGTCATGGAATTTCATCCTCCAAATTTTTATTTCGGGCAATGCCCGTGGGCAATCGCCTGTTCACGCAGTACGCCGTCGGAGTCTTCGGTCGTCCGCGCAAACGGTTCGCAGACCCATCCATTATTGTATCAGATTTTTTCCCGTTTGTAAATGGTTAATTCGCGCCTTTCGGGAAAATTTCAGGCAATTTGCTGGGAAAATTAGTACGCTTTCGCGAAATACATGACCTTCTTCGCCTTTTTGCCGCAGCAGACGCAGGTATCGCCGAACCATTCCTTTTCCTGGTCAAAGGGCATATTGCGGGAGGAGGCATTGAATTTCTCCTTGATTTCGTCCTCGCACGCGCGTTCGCCGCACCACATGGCCTTCGCGAAGCCATTTTCGACGGCAGCGCCCAGCTCCTCCATATTGTGGACGACATGGGTCTTTTCGTCGCGGAACTTCTTCGCCTGGTCAAAGAGCGTCTGCTGAATGTCGTCCAGCAGCGCCTTCAATTCGTCCGCCAGATTTTCCAGCGGCAGCGTCACCTTTTCGCACAGGTCGCGGCGGAACACGGTCACAACACCGTTTTCGAGGTCGCGCGGGCCAACTTCCAGGCGCACCGGCACGCCCTTCATCTCCCAGTCGTTGAACTTGTAGCCTGCGGAGACCGTGTCGCGGTCGTCGAGCTTGACGCGAATGTCCGCCGCCTTCAATTCCTCAAGCAGCTTCTCGCACGCCTCCATCACGCCCGGCTTGTGCGCCGCAATCGGCAGGATGACCGCCTGAATCGGGGCAACGCGCGGAGGCAGGCGCAAGCCGCGCTCGTCGCCGTGGGTCATGATAATCGCGCCAATCAGGCGGGTCGATACGCCCCAGCTCGTTTCCTCGGCGTAAGTCAGCTTGCCTTCCTTGTTCTGGAACTGAATGCCGTACGCCTCGGCGAAATTCGTGCCGAAGTTGTGGCTCGTGCCTGCCTGCAGCGCCTTGCCGTCCTGCATCATGGCTTCCATGGAGTACGTCGCGCGCGCACCAGCGAACTTTTCCTTCTCCGACTTCTGCCCGACATACACCGGCAGCGCCATCACGTTTTCCGCCACTTCCTGATAGACGTGCAGCATCTGCATCGTTTCTTCCTGCGCTTCCTCGGCGGTCGCGTGGATGGTGTGACCCTCCTGCCAGAGGAATTCGCTCGTGCGCAGGAACGGGCGGGTCGCCTTCTCCCAGCGCATGACGGAGCACCACTGGTTGTACTTCATCGGCAGGTCACGCCACGTCTGCACCCACTTGGCGTACATCGTGCAGAAGATGGTTTCGGAGGTCGGGCGCACTGCCAGACGCTCCTGCAGTTTTTCCGTGCCACCCTGCGTCACCCACGCCACTTCCGGCGCGAAGCCTTCCACATGCTCCGCCTCCTTCAGCAGCAGCGATTCCGGAATCAGCATCGGGAAATACACATTTTGATGACCCGTTTCCTTGAAGCGCTTGTCCATTTCCGCCTGAATGCGCTCCCAAATCGCGTAGCCGTAGGGGCGCACGATCATGCAGCCGCGAACGGGCGCGTAGTCGCACAATTCCGTCTTGAGGATAACGTCGGTGTACCACTGGGAGAAATCCTCGTCGCGGGGGGTGATGTGGGTGACAAATTCCTGTTTCTTTTCCTTGGCCATGATTTTTTCCCTCCATGATTGATGATTGATGATTCGAGGCGATACTATTTCCTGATGAGAATGCGCTAAGATGCGCCGCGAATTTTTCTCGCTGGCTAACGCGAATGAAACGCAGCGTAGCAGCGCTACGCTAAGTGGAATGAGCGGACGACAGCGGGGAAAAGGCGCAAGCAGATAGCACAGGCGAATCTGGAAATAGTATGAGAAAAAGCCTCCGCCTCTGCTGATTTTGCAGGGACGAAGGCATTGCTGACTTGCATTGCTTCGCGGTACCACCCGGCTTAGGGCAAAGGCGGATGTTCCCCCTTGTCCTCTCTCTTGCGTCCGCTCTCGGAGACGAACCGGCGGGGATTAGCCGCAGCTCCCGGTCGGGATGACGCGCCCGCTCCCCATGCGCCTTCCACCGCCGCGCACTCGCTTTCCGGGACGTTCCTCGCGTCAGAACCGTTCATTGCTCTGCTGTGATTATACACCACGCCCGCCGCAAATGCAAGCACTCCGCGCAAATTATTTCCGCACCAGCACACTCATTCCGAATTCCGAATTATTTCTTCCCCCACAGCGGCCGCGGATACTCGCCTTCCTCTGCCTTGCGCAGCATCGCCTTGGCGACGACCGCCCTGTCCTCGTGGTACGTCACGCCGTACCAGCGGTCGGGGCAGGTCAGCACGCGCGCCGTCGCCCGGTGGCGGTCAAGCTGGCGGCTGACGGCAGTCGGCAGATAATACTCCGCCTTCATCGGGTTGTTCTCCATCGCCTCGTTCAGGAAGGGCACGAAGCCCTCCGCCAGCGCATCGAGGAAATCCGGCGTAAAGCCCCAGCAGTTCATGCTGACGGTCGTATCGTCCGGAAGACGGCGGTACATTTCGCCATCCTCCGTGAACAGCGGGCCGTCGCAGCTGGCGATAATGTGCGTGCGCTCGCGCACCTCCTTCAGGAAGCCGAACTCGTTGACCGTGCACACGCCGCGCGACACATAGCCGTTCTCCGTCAGCGTGTTTTTCAGCGCGTAGCCGACCATGAAGTACTCGCCGCGCTTGCCCCGCAGCGTCCGCAGGTACTCATACGCCAGCTTGAACGCGCCCGCGCCGTAGTAGTCATCCGCGTTGATGACGAGGAACGGCGCATCGAGGAATTCGCGGCAGCACAGCACCGCGTGCCCCGTGCCCCACGGCTTCACGCGCCCTTCCGGGACGGAAAAGCCCTCCGGCAGCTTATCCAATTGCTGGAAGGCGTAGTTTGCTTCCATCCCCGCCGGCACGCGCGAACCGACCATCGCCTTGAAGGCATCTTCAATCTCGTGCTTAATCAGGAACACGACGCGGCGGAAGCCCGCCTGGTACGCATCGTACAGGCTGTAATCGAGGATGACCTCGCCGTCCGGGCCGACCGGATCCAGCTGCTTCAGTCCCCCGTAGCGGCTGCCCATGCCCGCCGCCATCATCACCAAAATCGGTTCTTTCATGGCTGATTCCTCCTGCTGATGAGTTTTTCCTGCCGCCATTATAGCGCGAATCCGCAATTTTTACAATCTGCAAACGGAAAAAACGCGCTATCAGGTTGCGCAAACCAGAATTTTGTCGTATAATAGAAACTGATTTAGAATGCAAGGAGGAACATTCCTCATGGACTTTTTGAAAACGCTTCTGGCGTATGTCGCGCTGACCGTCGCCTTCTCCGTTCAGGAGGGGCCACTGCCGCAGGATGTCCCGACCCCGACGCCCCTGCCGCCGAACGTGACGGCATCCCCGATTCCCAACGCGCCCGCCGCGACCGACGTGCCGACCGCCACGCCGACGGCCTCACCCATCCCCGAACCCACGATTACGCCCAACATGGGCTACAAGACCGTGCAGTGGCAAGACCGCGGCTCAGGCGTGCTGAAGGTGCAGAAAAAGCTGATTGAGCTGGGCTATCTGGCAGAGGGCGAGGATGACGGCGCATACGGCAGCAAAACGACCGCCGCCGTCCGCCGCTTCCAGAAGGCGAACGGGCTGTCCGTGGACGGCATTGCGGGTCAGGCGACGCAGACGCGCCTGTTTGAAGACCCGAACGTTGTGCCTTACTCCCCGCCGACCGTGCCGCCGACGGCGACCCCGACCCCCGCGCCGGAAACGCCCGCGCCGAGCGCCGCGCCAACGGCATCTCCGGCGGATGATCTGCCCCTGCCGGGCGCGCCCGGCGATTTCCCGGTGGATACGGTGACGACCGAAGCGCCGGTATATACGCCGGAGGGCTTGACGCTCCTGCCCAACGGCAGCATCATCCTTGGCAACGGCGGCGCGACGCTGACGATGACCGTCACGCAGGATGGCGTGGGCTACACGCGCCGTCCGAGCCTGTGGGTGAACACAGTAGGCAGCCCGGTCATGTCTCTGCGCGAGCTGGCGGCTTGCATCGACGACTGGCAGCTGGATGTCAGCGAAAGCGGCGTGTGGGTGCTGTCCGCGGCAGGCTACACGGTCGTCATCCGCGAGACGGACAGCGGTTTGTCCGTGATGGTGGATGGCAGCGCAATTGCGATGGAATCCGGTGCCGTCCGGCTGGACAACGGCGAAGTGTACATCTCCGACATGTTCCTGCGCACGGCACTCCGCGCGACGACCATCTACGACAGTGACGAACAGTCGCTGATTCTGTTCGTGCGGAACAAGTCCGTCAGCACATCGGCAGACTGAAGGGAATTCGGAATTCGATGGTTTGTTCGCGATTCCGCGAAAAGCAAAAAGAACCGCCCGGTACATCTGTGTTTGGCAGATAACCGGGCGGATTTTTAATTGTACTCCACTGTCTCCTGATACGCCTTATACGTTGACGTGCAGAGCAGCTTGCGGTCGACTTCCTTGCCGTTCTGATACCAGATTTGGTAGGTTTCGACGACGTAGCCGGTGCGCTTTTTGATGGTCGTCTCCTGCGTACCGGCGGCGAGTTTCGTGTTCTGGACGTACTTGGTGTCGCTCGGCGGGTCAATCGTGCGCGTGACGGTGCTTTCCAGGTCAATCGACACGCCGTCGGGCAGGAGCATCCCGTAAATTTCGACGGTGCACTTCTGCTTGGAATAATTCGCGACGATGTAAATCGGCCACTCGGTATCGTTCTTGAACTTGAAGTCCAGGTTCGGCCAGTTGACCGTCGCGTCCATCCCCTTCTGGACGTAGGAACTCGGCCACGCGTGCGGGCTGCGGTAGACGATTTCCAGATTTGCGCGCGCGACGGCGTTGAAGAGCGTCGAGCTGGTCTGGCATACGCCGCCGCCCACCTCCGGCACGCTCTGCCCGCCGGAAATCGCTGTTGCTTCCTTGTAGCCCTTCGCCGCCGTGCGCTGCCCCGTCGCCTGATTGAAGGAGAACGTATCCCCCGGCGCAACCTTATAGCCGTTGATTGCTTGGCAGGACAGGTCGATGTTCGTGTTGCGGTTGGAATTGCTGGTGGTTTTCGTCGTGTAGGTGGAAATGCGCCCGAACTTGCCCACAATCTGTGATTTTGTCACGTCCGCCAGCACCGTGTCCGACTGCAAACGCAGGGACGCGGTGTAATTGCCCATGTCCAGCACGCCCGTGAGCGTCTGATAGACGCTGTTGGCATCCAGATACGCGCCGCTGATGTCGCTGTTGAAGGTGAACTGCTTCGTCGCCGGGTCAAAGGACTCCACCGTCGCGTTCACAGGCGTGCAGGTCACATCCGCCGCGATATTCTCCGCGATTTTTCGCACGGCATCGCGGTCGTAGGTGATTTGCGTCTGAAGCGTCACGGGGCTTTGCTGCATCGCGCGAATCGTCGCGACGCGCTCGCTCAGCGGCGTCCGCCCCGAACCGCGCAGGGCGGTTGTGTTCCCGCGCCCAGCGGCATAGGCAACTGCCGCCATCTCGCTCACGTTGCGGTAGAGCGGCACGTCGTAACCCGTGATGTCGTAGGTGTACGCATCCGCCACCACATGCAGGTTCACGCTGGAATTGTCCACGCCGCCCTGCCCCAAGGCGCTTTCGGCGTCCGCGCGGGTCATTCCGCCAACGTTGATGCCGTCAATCGTCACGCCGGGGAAAATGCGGTCGGTGTTGACCAGCGCGACCGCCTCATTGAAATTCGCGATTCGCTCTGCGTCATACCGGATGATGCTGCCGTTGACGAACGCCAGCGTCGGCAGCCCAGCCAGCTCCATGCCCAGCATCTGCGGCGCGGCAAGCAGCAGCAGCCCCGCCGTGCACGTCAGCGAAATCAGCATGACAAGCAGCCATAGGAAGGTGCTGCTGCGCTTTTTGCGCCCCTTGCGCGGTTTGCGTGTCGTTTTCCGCTTCGGCGCGGATGCGCGCTTGCCCGTGGGTGTGCCGCGCGTTTTGGGCGGGGCGCTCCGGCGCGCTTCCTCTTCTATCAGCCGCTGCGAGCGTCCCTTCGGCTGGCGCATGGCGGGCTGGCGCGGCTTCGTCTCCGGCGCCAATTTTTCCGTCAGGCGCGTCTGCTGGCTGCGGCGCGGGCGCTGCGTTCCGCCCGAAATGTTGCTCATGTCATTCCTCCAAAATGGATTCCAGCCCTTGCACAGCGGCTGCTGCGGAGGGCTGGTGTGTGATTTATACTATTTCCAAATGAGAATGCGCCAAGATGCGCTGCGAATTTTTCGCTCTGGCTAACGGGAGTGGAATGCAGCGTAGCAGCGCTACGCTAAATGGAACGACCGGACGCCAGAACGGAAAAGGCGCAAGCAGATGGCGCAGGTGAATCTGGAAATAGTATTACTTGCTGTTTTCCTCGTTCCGGTGCGCCATGTGGTAAGTCAGCGTCTGCAAGCTGTCCGTCAGGTGGACATTGACCACCAGCATGTCGTCCGGATGGGTCAGATCGGTCGGCGCGAAGTTCCACACCGCGCGGATGCCGCAGGCGTAGAGCTTGTCCAGCGCTTCCTGCGCGACGCGTCGGGGCAGTGCCAGCACCGCAATATCCGGCATATTTTCCTTCAGGAAGTTCGGCATTTCCTCCATGCTGTACACGGGAATATCGCCCACCGGCACGCCGATTTTCTCCGGGTCGTTGTCAAACATCGCCAGCGGCCGGAAGCCCTCACGCTGGAACGTCGGATATTTCGCAATCGCGCAGCCGATATTGCCCGCGCCCACGATAATCTCCGTATGCTCACGGTCAAGTCCCAGAATTTCGCCAATGTGCATTTTCAGATCCGACACCTTATACCCGTACCCCTGACGTCCGAAGCCGCCGAAGCAGTTGATGTCCTGCCGAATCTGCGACGGCGTGAGGTGCATCCGCTCGCCCAGCTCCTGTGACGAAATCTGCTCCACACCTGCGCTTTCCAGTTCCCGCAGATGCCGATAATATCCCGGCAGCCGACGGATTACCGCGTCAGACACATGCCCTGCCATCCTCATTCTCCTCCAGTGCATTTGTTATCTTGGGGCATTTCCGCCCAATTCCTTCATGTGAAAGGAATATCAATCTGATTGTAGCACACTTTTTGGTTTTGTGCAACCTTGCTGGAAAGATTCCGGGGATTTTTTCGCGCTTCACAGCTGTCGTGAAAGGGGGATTTATCGGATGACAGCCGATATTGCTGTGATATGCAGGCCGTTTTTTCTTGCTGCTCCAGTCGCCTCTGCGGAGGCGATGTTGTTACTTTCTGGCGCGCCAGAAAGTAACCAAAGAACGCCCAGAGGGGGCTGAAGAGCGTGCAAGTCTGGACTTCAGCCCCCTCTGGACTCCCCCCGCCACCCATGTTTATTGGGGAAAGAGCGGCTGTTGTTGCCTGGCTTGGCTGCTTTTCACAGCTTGGCTTTTGTCCGGCTATTCGTTTTGTTTGAGGCTTGCGCTTACTTTCGGTGATTCCGCGTTTCGCCGCGGAGGAAGTCACCTGTTTCAGTCGCGAAAGGCACGTCCATGCGGATGATTTCGCCGCCGATGCCCAGCGTATCGACGATTTCACCCGTCTTTTCGCGCAGGAACGGCGTCGCCTCGAATGCGTGCACGCCCGACGGCGTCAGCAGTTCGATTGTCTCGCCCGCCTTGAAGCGATTTTTGAGCAGGAAGCGTGTGCCGCGCCCGGTGCGGCTGCCCTCCACCACATGCGCCAGATATTCCCGCTCCTGATGGAAGCCGTCCGCGCCGCCGGGATTTGCTGGCTTGCCCAGCGCAAAGCCAGTGTCGCTGTCACGGTGGCTCGCGCAGGATAATTCCGCCATCAAGCCGGGGAGCGCCGCCGCGAAATCGCCGCCATTCGCCAGCAGATCCAGCGCACGACGGTATGCCGCCGTCACCGTCGCGACGTAATACGCCGTTTTCATCCGCCCCTCGATTTTGAGGCTCCTGATGCCCGCGTCCGTCAGTTCCGGCAAAAGCGGCATCAGGTTCAAATCATGCGCGGAAAATATGTATGTGCCATTTTCGTCCTCGCAGACGGGCATGTACTCGCCGGGGCGTTTCTCCTCCACCACGCTGTAATGCCAGCGGCACGGCTGGGCGCATTCACCCTGATTGCCGCTCCGCCCCGCCATGGCCGCGCTGAGCAGGCACCGCCCGCTGTACGCCATGCACGATGCGCCATGCACAAACGTCTCGATTTCCATCTCCGGCACGCGGCGGATGATTTCCTTCGCCCGCGCGATGGACGTTTCCCGCGCCAGAATCACGCGTTCGCAGCCCATATCGCGGTAGACGCGCACAGCTTCCGCGTTGACGGTGCTCGCCTGTGTGCTGACGTGCAGGGGCAGCTCCGGCACTTCGCGGCGCAGGGCGGCAATCGCGCCCAAATCGCTGACAATCGCCGCATCCACGCCGATGTCCCGTGCTGCTTTCGCCGCCGCGATGAAATCATCCAGCTGGTCGTCAAACGGAAAGATGTTCATCGTCAGGTAGAACTTCTTGCCCGCGCCGTGCATCTTTTCGACCGCCTGCGTCAGCGCCTCCTCGTCGAAATTGCCCGCGAAGGCGCGCAGGCCGAACTGCTTCATACCGCCATAGACCGCGTCCGCGCCGAAATGCAGTGCCGCCTCCAGCGATTCAAGATTCCCCGCCGGGCACAGCAGCTCCGGCATCCGGTTGGTCATTTACTCAATGCCTCTTTCCTTGTCGTACTGCTGCCACAGCGGCGCGTAGATGGCGACCGCCTGTTCATGCTCCTGCAAGGTGCGGGAGAAGTGCAGCTCCGTGCTTTCGGGACTTGTCGCGCAGAAATACAGGTAGTTTTCCGCCACGAACGTCTCGTCCGGGTAGAGCGCCGCGTTGATGGCGTCCGCGCTCGGCGCGCAAATCGGGCCAAGCGGCAGCCCCGTCACCTGATAGGTGTTGTAGAGGCTATCAAGCGCCAAATCACTGCCCGTCAGCGACATTTTCCTTACGCCCGTGATGTAGTGAATCGTCACGTCGCTCTGCAGCTTCATGCCCGCTTTCAGGCGGTTGTGGAATACGGCGGACACCTTCGCGAAATCCGCCTTGGACGCTTCCTTCTCAATCATGCTTGCCAGCGTCAGAATCTCGTCCATCGTGCAGCCCATCTCTTCCGCGCGATCCTCACAGGCGACGGAGAACACCCGCTCGGTCTGCGTAATCAGCTTGCGGATGATTTCGCTTGCCGTCGCGCCGATGTAGATTTCGTAGGTATCGGGCGCGAGATACCCCTCCAGCACATAGCGGCGCTGGCTGACGTTCCGGCTGTTCAGCACGTCCTGCACGGAATAGAATTCGCTGAAGCTCGTGCCGCTCTTGCACAGGGACAAGAACTCCGCGCTGTCCGTCAGCACGCCGTCTTTGACCAGCTGCTCGGCGAACTGCTCAATCGTCCAGCCGGGAATGAGCGTGATATTGCGCACAATCGGGTTGCCGTCGCCGCGCGTGAGCTGGTCGGCAATCTGCCGCATGGTCATCGACGGGCTGAGCGTGTAGCTGCCGGACTGGATTTTCTGCCCCCAGCCCGCGAAGTCGCAGTAGTACTTGAACACCGTGCGATTGCGAATCAGTCCGGCTTCCTCCAGCCGGTTCGCCACGCGGGTCAGGCTCTGTCCGCTCTCGATGGTGAAGGGCACCTGCGCCGTGCTGTTTTCATCCGGCGGCGCAATGAACTCGCCGTACACCTTGTTCCACACGCTGAACAGGATGCCCGCCACCACCAGCACCGTGCCCAAGCCAATCAGGATTGGGCGGATGATGCGCCACAGCGCGCTGTACCAGTACGGGCCATATCGCCGCTCGTCGCGGATGCTCTCGTAGCTGTCATGCTTCTTGCTCAACAAGCCTGCCCCCCTTTGGAGAATCCGGAATTATTGTCCCATCCCCATGTCAATGTCCGCCGCGTCGGTGATGATGCGCAGAATGCCCGCCACTTCCTGCTGCAAACGCATTTCCGCCAGCAGGTACTGGCTGACCTCCAGCTTGCCGAACAGCAGCGCCGAAATGCCCTGAAAGCGCTGCATGTCGTCGTTATCCGGCTGCGTGCCGGAGACAGCCGCCATTTGCAGGCGCAGCTGCAGCTTCTTGTACTCCTTCAGGAGCGCGGCGGTCGTTTCGTCCGCCATAACCTCCTCTTTCAGTGCGTGATACGTCTGATACTCCTCACTCTGGCGGATTTCCTGCGCCAAGCGGTGTGCCGTAGCATGTTCCATAACAGCATGTCCATCCTTTCGATACGCTATCCGTAATTAGAAACGTTTCTGTCCGCTTGATTCATCCCAATTTCCCACGAAAAAGGGAGAAACGCGTGTTGCAGCGTTCCTCCCTATTGTATCAGATGTGCGCCCCCATGTCAAACGTCAAGGATAATGGGCAGAATCATCGGGTTGCGCTTGATTTTCTCGAAGATGAAGCGGTGCAGTTCATCCTTGATGCGGTTCTTGAGCGCCGGCCAGTCCTCGCCCGCCAGCGACGACTGCGACAGAATCTGCCGCACGACATCGCGCGTGTTCTCGATAATATCCTCATTCTCGCGGACGTAGATGAAGCCGCGGCTGATGATATCCGGGCCGGAGACAAGGCGCTGGTCGTCGCGGTTAATCGCCATCACGACGATAATCAAGCCATCCTGACTGAGGTGCTTGCGGTCGCGCAGAACGACGTTGCCCACGTCGCCAATGCCCAGACCGTCCACCAGCACCGCGCCGGTCGGAATCTGTTCCGCCAGATACAGCCCTTCCTGATTCATCTCGATAACCTGACCCGTTTCGGGAAGCACGATGTCGGTGGAGTTCATGCCCATCGACTCCGCCAGCACCGCGTGCTGCCACAGCATACGATATTCGCCGTGAACGGGGATGAAGTACTTCGGCTTCACCAGCGCGTGCATGAGTTTGAGTTCTTCCTGACAGGCGTGGCCGGAGACGTGCACCTCCGCCAGTGCCTTATAGATGACGTTCGCGCCGCAGCGGTACAGCTGGTCGATGACGCGGCTGATGCTCTTCTCGTTGCCGGGAATGGGCGTGGCGGAGATAATCACCGTATCGCTCTGCCGGATTTGCAGCTTGCGATGCTCGCTGTACGCCATGCGCGTCAAGCCTGCCATCGGCTCGCCCTGACTGCCCGTCGTCATCACCAAAATCTCGTTGTCCGGGTACTGGTCGAGCGCGTCCGCCTCAATAATGGCTTCCGGCGGAATCCGCAGTTCGCCAATCTGCATCGCCACTCGGCTGACGTTGACCATGCTGCGCCCGATGAAGCAGACGCGGCGGCCGTAACGCAGGGCGTTGTCAATGACCATCTGCATACGGTGGATGTTCGACGCGAACATGGCGACAATCACACGCCCCTGCGCGTCGCGGAACATGTTCTCGAACGTCACGCCGATTTTCTTTTCGGAGATGGTGTGACCGGGGCGCTCGACGTTGGTGGATTCGCACAGCATCGCCAGCACGCCGCGCTCGCCCAGCTCGGCGAAGGACGCAAGGTCGGTGATATGCCCATCGACGGGCGTGTAGTCAATTTTGAAGTCGCCGGTGACGACGACCGTACCCGCCGGGCAGGTGAGCGCAATGGCGCACGCCCCCGCGATGGAGTGGCTGACGTGGATGAACTTCGCCGTGAAGTTCTTGCCCAGCCGCACCTCGTCGCGCGGCTGCACCACCTGCATCGGAATGCCCTGAATGCGGTGCTCCTTCAGCTTCAAGTCCACCAGCGCCAGCGTCAATTTCGTTCCGTAGAGCGGCGCGGGCACCTGGCGCAGGATGTACGGCGTCGCGCCGATGTGGTCCTCGTGTCCGTGGGTAAAGAGGTATCCGCGCACGTTGCGCTTCTTCTCCACCAGATAGGACACATCCGGAATGACCAGATCGACGCCCAGCATGTCCTCTTTGGGGAAAATGCTGCCGCAGTCAACCACCACAATGTCATCCTCATATTCAAAAACTGTCATGTTCTTGCCGATTTCATCCACACCGCCAAGGCTGACAATCCGCAGGCGGCTTGCCGGCTGCGCTGCTTTCGTTCTCGGGGTCATACCATCACTCTCTTTCAAACGTTTTCGTTCCTTCTCTTTCACATACTTCCATCACGGAAGTAAAAAAGCCATTTTTGCGGAAAACTGCTGCTGGACACGGCAAGCCTGCGTTTCGCCGAACCCCATCAGCATTATTTCCATGCCGGGAAAAAACGCATTTTATCCGTTGCGCCTTTGCAGCCGAAAACTGCCCGCGCAGGACTGCCCTGCCCGTGTCCGCTTTCGCAGCATTTCCCCGTCGTTTGCCAAACGCTGCCGATTCCATCACCGCAGGACGGGCATTGCAAGCCCTCCACCGGCGACTTCCTTTTCTTCATTCCACAATTCCGACTTCCCCAGCATCATCATTCCGGAATGGCGGCGTTTGATTGCGGTCTGTTTTGCAACGCACAGACCCCTCGTTCATATAGTATAGCACACATTCAAAAAAAAATCCACCGGAATTTAGCCGAAATTCAGGCTCAAATTTGGTGGATTTGCAAGGAAAGTATGAATTTTTCGTGTACAAAGGGAGACGCAAGGGGCACTGCCCCTTGACCCCGCCAAAGGGTCTTCGACCCTCTGGAC
>ULPZ01048497.1_pt1 | contig 102375 bp, 98 predicted proteins | sample 1953991 | NCBI WGS metagenome assembly ULPZ01 (sample SAMEA4835642, study PRJEB28245) | human gut metagenome | biome: gut microbiome; material: fecal sample | place: Denmark | collected 2008
ACTGGATAGCCCCCAATGGTCGTACAACCGTTGTCGGACTTCAGCGGACATTGGGACACTACATAGACAGTTTCGCTTTCGGCTCTCCATTGGAGATTAGGCGTGACAATGAAGCATTCCAACGCATATCGGATGAATGGGTCTATCCACGTATCAAGGTCACAGATACAATCAAACGCAACGGTTTCAAGGGTAGTTGCCACCATATCCACCCGGTGACGTTGTTCCAAGAGTTGCTCACCAACTCCAAGGCTGAGACACTGATGAAAAACAATGAGATAGAAATGCTCCGATACCTATGCGCGAGACCTACTTGCAAGGCTGACACCGATACCTATTGGAATACCATCAAGGTAGCGATGCGCAACGGCTACAAGGTCAATGACCCGCAGATGTGGATGGACTACATCAAGATGTTGGAGCGCATGAGCAAGGATATTCTCTCACCGAGATATGTATGTCCGACCGACCTCAAATCGGCACATGACGAGTATGTTGTCAAGGTCAACCGCCAACGTGAGAAGGAGCGCAGAGCCGAGGAACGTCAGAAAGCCATCGAGGACAAGGCGCAGTTCGAGGAACTGAAATCACGCTACTTCGGACTGATGATGACGGACGGAGAGATTGAAATCCACTCCATTGACAGCGTTGATGAATACTACGAAATCGGAAATCGTCAATCCATCTGTTGCGGTAGTGCTAAATATTTTCTCAAAGAAAAGACGCTCACCCTCACCGCATATATCGGCAACAAGCATATAGCCACCATAGAAATGTCTCTTGACGATTATTCCATTATACAATGCCGAGCCTTCGCCAACGGCATCTGTGAATACTCCGACCGCATAGCCGGTATCATCCAAGCCAACCGCCAGCTCATAGCAGAGCGCAAGGCAGCATAAGTTCAACCCGACCTCCGCCGACCGTGGCGGAGGTCATAACACCACAAGAACATGAAAGTCAACATCCAACACCCGATAATCCCGATAAACGGCGACTGTTGCCAAGCGTATGCGCAGGTAATCAACAGCATACTCAAAGCTGATAACATCAATGTCCTAAAAGAGAGCATGGTATCCCACGGCAAGCACAATCCATCGCTTGATGAATACTTCAGCTATGAGTTCGGCAACGATACAATGACGCTGTATCAGCGTAAGTTCTCCGACCGCACAAACATCTTTGAGTACCCGATACTCACCGCCACCAAAGAATAGTCATAGTCAATATACCCGAAGGAGCGACCTCGAGATGAAGCCGCTCCTGCATTATGTCTTTTCCTGAAAATTTCGGCCGCCACAGGCGGCAAAGGGCAAATACCAATGACATAAGGACTTCCAAATTCTATGCAGATACCAGTACTTTATCCTGTAAAGGCTGACAATAACGCATGATACGTTGGTCTCAGTTTATGGCGAATCAATATAATGCCGGTCTGAAACAAGGATGATCCAGGCCTTCAATAAATGAGAATACACTATCAACGACTTCGCGTGTGTATTCACGATATGACAAGGAAGTATGTGGCTCCAACTGTTCAGCGAGCTTTGCTCTTGAAAACTTCCATTCGTCAAAAGCAGCCTTTATCTCATTCCACATTGGATTGTAATAATATGGATCCGAAGAAGAATGAAATTTCCTGAATAAATCTTGAAACTCAGATTCACACCTTATAGAGTCAGCTTTAGTTTCGCCGACCGAGTAGATTAGTTTATTGTTTAGTATTTCACGCTCTTTTTCAAGGCTTGCCCTTCTGAAATCAAGCCATTCAGTTATGATTCCGTTCTTCTCTTCCGGTATAGCCCTATAAGTTTCAGCGGAATACAATTCGTCAAGATAATAGGCCATGGCTTCAATAAGATTGTGCCATGCAACATATTCTTTGTTTATCCATTCTTTATCTGTCACTTCGGTCAAAATAGTGTCGTATGCTAGGGATGTTCGGATGCATGAAATAAGCCTAAGGTAGTCCGTCCATGTATTTATGTCGGATTGAGAGCCACTGTCGGTTATTGTTTCACTTAACTTCGCTACCTCATCCAAAGCTCTGTTGATATTGCCTCTGTAATAAGAATCCTTGCTGACGATTTCACGGATTGCCCGGGCATAGTTCAGGTCATTTATCGGTGAACTCTCTTCTCCACTTAACTCCAACATCTGTGTCAGCAGTCGGTAAGCGTGGGGGTTCTCCTTGCGCATCCTTTTCCAATATTCGTCAGCTATATCCAATTCGGGATTTTTGGCACGTTCGAGAAATTCAGCGACCGATGTTTCCCCATCGGCGAAATGAGGCTCGATATGGGCATCCGGGAAATATTCTCCACGAAACTCACCGGGCAAATATAAGGTTGCGAAATATCTGCCTCCGGGATTTATCAGTTTAAACGATTTATCATCAATCTTTTGTAACTCAGATACTTCAATGTTGTTCGGGTCGACTACAAACATCCTTTTCCGCAAATCATATATCCCGTAGCGCTGGTCTGCTTTCATACAGCCGTATCGGACAGGTGAGTTCGTGACTACATATCGTCCCCGGCGGTCAATGGGTTTTAATTCGTCATATTTAATCGGCAGTATGATTCCATACCGGTCGCGTAAACCATATTTTCGTCCGCAAAAATAGGGGCTGTCGGTTTCGTTTCTTTCCACATATTTCGCTACAACATAGACTCCATTCCTCACAGACAGATTTGTCAGATACATCCTCGTATAGTCGGCATCAATCACGACATATGGGTTCATTCCCAAAATACCGGGCACTATCATAAATGGAATTGCCGTAACTAAAATCAGAGAATCCAGCCATTTATGTGTTTTAACCACAATTGTAATGCCGGAATAGGCAATCAGGCCAAAAGCAACGAGGAATAGTATCTCCGTTTCTGTTTCGCCATTATTCAGTGTAAGCCAATAGCAGAAACCGGCAGCAGAGAGAGCCACACAAATTCGTGTAAGCACGACTCCGGCATTCAAAGAACGTGTCAGCAAAATATACAACAAAGGCGGCATTATCAAAAGTCCCGTCAGTTTCAGCGATGAGATGTCTTTCAGCCCGATTATTATTGTAAAAAGCATGAACACACTGTAGGCCAGATACCATCGAATCTCTTTCTGATTAATAATTGTTTGAATCAGGGAACGACCATTGCGTTCATATATGCTCCAATAAATAACCGGCAACAGCGATATTACAAGTCCGAGAAGAATACCCCCGACAGGACCTTCATCAAACATTACCCATGAGCTAAATCCGATGAGGGGAACGAGGTAGATCCATATCCATTTGCGTTTCCACTGTATTACCCTTAAGTTGTGAAGCCTAATTCCAACTACTATCGGCAATATGGCAAGCCATATAAACCATATGGCAGAGATAGCTCCTATCCATGCTTCCATCTCCCATTCCAACGGCTCGGAAAAGATGTCAATCATCAGTTCCGACTCGCCGATTGCGCAGAAGAAGGTATAGAACATCCTCTCGAACGGTCTGCTGAAATTGTCTACACATATATAGGCAAGCATGAAACCGACGGCAGACACAAGTATCCACGGAGATTTACGGTGCATCTCGAAGCTTAATGCAATTCTGATGAGGATAAGCAACATAAGTCCGGGACTTGAATACCGACTGAAAAAGGAAGCCCAGATACTGACAAGAATCAAGTCGATGATAAACATCTTATTGCCATAGAGATAACGCTTCATATTATTGGTGGATTTTGTTTTACTCTGATTTGCAAAAACTGATTAGACTTTTGGCTTCTTGTGTCATATAAGGCTTGAGCCGTTCATAGGACACGATAAAGTGAGATGCTCCCGCTGCCCAACAGTCTATCTCGTAGGGTTGGAACGAGAATACAACACCGGAGCCTGTCAAAGCACCCTCCGGAAGTTCAAATTCGACCTCCCGGTCGGCTTCTTCCCATTCCGTGCCTTCAAGAATTGGATTCGGAGACTGCCATACTACAATCCGGTTCTCTATATCTCCAGCTCCTTCTATTCCATCATTCCATGCAAGATAGTGTGGGTCTTTCGCCATGACAACAAACAACTCCCTTTTTACCTCGTCTATAGATTTAGCTTTAAAAATATCTTTGTTCGTCAGTTCCCTTCCGCGCTTAATATCTAAAGTGTGGAAAGTTTCCGTGTACATTCCATGACCGGTTCCTATTCGCTCATATTCATACTTCGCATAAGTCACAAATTTCTTATTTGCAATATGGGAACTGAGTGCTAATACAGATCCACTCGAACCCATGTCGAATTCTCCTCCTCTAATCCAGTTCTCAAATGTTTTATGAGCCATGAAATCTGACAGACATTGTACGTCGTTGGCATTTCCCGTATATACAGGCCTATAATTCTTTGTCGGATTGAACCCTGCATAGAAAGCCGATAGCCCCGGGACTTTTGCCTTTTCGCTCTCGGATATTCCGGTCAAATTGCAAATGAACCGGTTAATCGCCTCTCTATTTTCAATACAACTGTCTGGGTAATCTACTGTAAAAGTAAATTCTCCCATATACTCCATGGTGTCCCGTTCAAAGAGGGTTGTCTCCTCGAAGACAATGGTATCAAGGCATTTCTCATAATTTCTTTGGAAACGAAGAAATCCTTTAATCGGTTGCATAAAGGCTCTTATCTTTGCGGCTGCATCCGGATCTCTGAGGTCAACAATAAGATTCCTTGTTACACGACTAAGTTTCAAGGTCGAATGTCCAACTGAGTCATATGTCAACATCCGGTCGTCGCCTACATGAATCGTATCAAAATACCATCCGCCCCACATAGACAAGTCGCCACTATATCCAAAAGCATGACCTCCCGCAAACATGATAGTATCCAACCATAATTTTTCAGAATCATCAGCATCAGTTTCGCTTTTGTCCGATGTGATTTCGGCTGACTGAAGAGACAAAGAAGAGCCTAGCTTATCCCAATCTATAAAACTGAGAATTGCCATGGTCATAAAAGAGCCAATCACAATTAATACTAACTTTCTCATTGATAAAGAATTTCGATTAACGTGTATCTAGTTTACTAATCCAAATTCAAGTAAGCAAGGTCGTGATAGAACGAAGCATTTATAATATTGGTTCAACACACCGTTGCCAAAACGATGACATTCCGCAAGAATTTCCTAAGTCCCAGACTATTCATAGTTCATATGAGTCCCGATGAAAAAGGATTTCCTGCACTTATCTGAATCGATACCACTCAGTCGTCGATTTTCTCTCCTTTTGCGTTCACCATTATGCACTCGTATGCCTCGGGGATATGGCACTGATAAACTCCGGGGGTCACAGCCTCGATATTCTCGTATAGGGGTGGCGTTACGGGTATTCCGTCCTTTGTCATAAGCCCGTAGAAATTATTAGCGGAATATTTCAGCATGTTGTTGTCAACCGCCTGCTTCTGATTTCCCTCTTTATCGAACTCGTTGATGTAATAAGCGAGCTGATAAACCTCGTCAAATACAAATTCATCAATTAGGGTACCCGCATAATCATAACGGCTCTGCGCATGGTCTGCTTTCGCAACGGTGATTCCGTTGTCGGTGTGGATCCATATATTTTCATACTCCATCGGAATCACGAACTGTCCATCTGTGCCGATGACGCCCCATTTATTGTTGTCCATGGCGTACCACATGTTCCTTGCCCCGATATGGATGACCTCATGCTCCGGCAGGACTGTCCATTCGCCGTTTTTGTCAAGAAGACCGTATTTGCCATTCACCGGAATCGCGGCATAATTGCCATGATAGACATACCGGTCATATCCGCGCTTTCGCGCAAACTTACGGTTATGTATCTGTTTGCCCGAATGGTCGATGAAATAAACCGAGTCACCCTCGCACACTCCGGCTACGCCATCGGTGAACGACCATGCGGCGTCAAACTTGAACGGAATTATGGTCTCGGCTGTATAACGGTTTACGAATCCTCTTTTGCCGCCCTTCGCCACGATAATCAGGCTGTCGCCGTCTTCGGGAACTGCTATCCAGTCTATTCCCTTAAGTACCTTGTCTTTTGTACGGGAGTTGTAGATATAGGATTTCCCTTCGTTATGCCCGTTGTTGCGGTACTTGAAGTTAGGACTGATGTCCGGGTCATATTGGTCTTCCCATGAATACCTGTAACTGCTGCGTCTGACGAACTCATCATAGAAAGCATAACCCAACATACATGTGAAAGCAAGAATGCAGATGGTGATGGTGGCCCAGATGACGCGCCAGAAGGGAGTCTTGTTTTTCCAAGAGAAGATATTGCAGATGAACTGCCAGATGCCTCCGAAGAAAACGGAGAGCCACATTCTGAATGAGATTTTCTTTTTCATTGCTGTTGAAGTTTGTTTATGATAAGGAAACTTATTGTAGGTCATATTCTATCATCACCACCTCAAAAATCATGCAAAAGGGCGGTTAAGATAGCTAAAAAAGCTCTTGACTGGAGGATAGTGCGGTAAAAGGCTGATCTTTATATCGCAAGTCTCAATGGAATTTATTAACTTTGTACTTTAAAACAACAGTTGTATCCATTTGAAGAAATGACAATAACAAACATCATAACTCATATATGCAGCCGAATCGGAACGGTTGCCGACACTTTCGTTGCCAGCTGCGGGCAAACCGAGCTTGCCGACCACATGAGTGAGACTCAGGTCTACTGGCCCGAATGGCTACGTTGGGGCAACAGCGATTGGGGGACACTCGGCAATCTTGCGGTAAACAGCCTTATCGTAGGAGTAGTCGTTGTCATTTTACTGGTGTTTATCAGGCGGATGAGTAAGTGTATCCCCACTGCTGTCAGAGACATTAGCCTAAAATGGTCATTCGTAATTGTCTGGTTCTTGGGATTTCTGGTCTATGATGTGGGTATGTGCACGGGGCAATATATATCCCTTGTCACCAATGCCCCAATGGCGATACTCTATGCCTTCAAAATCTTCCTTTTCGACAGCGACGTGAGCGAAATTCACGAGCCATTCCACGAAAGTTGGGTGTACTCTATGTTTTTCGCGCTTGTACATTTCTTTGCAGCAATTATAAGTACACTGTTCTTAATTAAATATTTCGGATATAATATTTTGTCTAGAGGCAGAATGTGGTTGGCATCTAGAACGTGTGCGAAAACTGTCAGTGAGACATACGTCTTTTGGGGATTCAATGACCAGACAAAGAATTTGATAGAAAGCATCCAAAAACATTATATAGATGTAGGGAAAAATGATTACCGGATAGTTATTGTACGAACTGGAAATGAGAATGATGATGACAAACCGGAGGAACGGACAGGCTTTGCGAGGATTTTTGATTTTCTGGCCATGCCAACCTCTGAATTGGAGAAGCTTGAAAGTCTCGGATGCCTTTGCACAGGCTCCTGTACTGATTTGCAGGGCATCAATGCAGATAATAAAGATGAAAACATCATCGGCAAGACCCTTCGGTTGAAGAATCTTAAGAAGCTATTGGGTGTACATACCTCCGAGAAGATTCACATGCTTTTTCTTAATGATGAAGAAAAAGGAAATATCCACAATGTCGCTCTCCTGCTCAATGACTCAACGATAAAAACCTTTGTAAAAGAGGATCCGACTCAGAAGCGCGAGGTTATTTTCTATTGTCTTGCGCGATTCAACAGTGTCCACCGTGTTATAGAAGATCAAAATCCCTCAAACCAAATAAAGGTTAAAGTCGTGGACTCCTCACACATAAATGTGGAGCTGTTGAAAGAAAAGCGGGAACTTCTGCCTGTCAATTATGTCGAGGTTGATGAAGATGCAACAGTATCGACTCCTTTCAATGCTTTGGTTGTCGGTTTTAGCGAAGTAGGACAAGACTCTGTCAGATTTCTATATGAGTTCGGATCTTTTGTAAAAAAAGGAAGCACTGATGACATAGCGGAGAGATCCGACTTTCATTTGGATGTAGTAGACAAAAACATGTCGGACCTTGCGGGCGTTTTCGTTGCGAATGCACCTTCAATCAAACCATCTATGCCATTTATTGAACATGGAGAAAATCCCAAGTCCCTTATCGAACTGCATCAAATGGATTGCCGTAGCATACAATTCTATCAGAGGCTTACAGGCGTATGGAACCAAGAACCTCTAAGCGGATGGATTCAAAAGCTAAATTATATTGTAATTGCAACCGAAGATGATGATCTTAACATATCGTTAGGTGTAAGAATCTTTAAAGCAGCCACGCGATATCGACAAGACATGAAGAAATTCTGCATTCTTGTTCGCGCTCATAATGATGAAGACGGACATATTCACCGAATCGCAGATCATTATAATAGACTTTGGGCTGCGTATGAAATAGCCCCCGAGGATAAAAAAGGCAAACGAATACATCAATCAGAGATAAAAAAGACCGATTTGTTGAATAGTCCTATAATTCACATATTCGGACTTGACAACGAAGTCTTTACTTATGACAACATCATAGCAGATGTGATGGAGCAAAAAGCCCGGAAATATGCTGACCGTTACGCAAGGACGACTGATTCGGACAAAGTAATAGAGAAGAGTGCATTTGATGATACTTTTGAGGACATCATGCAACTCAAAGGGGAATATGAAGGATATTTCCCCACCTATTTCGGGATGATGCTATTGAGACGCACAAGGTCGCAAGATATTGCTAACAGTATGCATGAAACGACTAAAAGAATCTTGATAGAACAAGCTCTTAAAAGATGTCATCTCGAAAAATTCGAGTTCTCGAAATTGACAAGAACACCCAAGACCACGACCTATATATGGCCACGTGGCGAGAGAGTCATTGATTTTATTAATCGAATTGCAATCACGATTGCTCAGACAGAGCATCTAAGATGGAATTCTTCACATGAAATTCTTGGATACATCCCCGCTGATGGGAAAGATGAAGTCAGGTGTAAGCATGACTGCCTTAAAGATTGGAAAGACCTGTCGGAAGAAGTCCGGAGCTATGATTGTAACGTATCAGATTTCATATTGGGTATAAAATTCCTGCATGACTGACCGAGAGATAATACAAGGGCTGATTGCGCGTGACAATCGTGTCACAAAGCATTTCTTTTATGTCAAGTGCCGTCCGCTCTTGACCGCAATAATGCGTCTTGTGTTCAGTTATCCGGTCGAGTACGACGAGATGGTAAGTGAACTGTATGACTACCTGATGGCTGATGATTGCATCAAGCTTCGCCAATTCCAATATCGGAGTTCCGTGTATCAATGGATAAAAGTCGTGGCAACACGCTTCTTCATCCGTCATCGTAACGCAATGATAGAAAACGTATCAAAAGATTCTCCTTATGAACATGAGACCAACGATGATGTCATTGACACTGTTAATATAATCAGCGACAAGATGGATGTCGCAAAATTGCTTCAGCTCATGGATAACCAGCGATATGCGGATGCAATCCGGAATCTAATCCTTGATGATAAGCAACCGGAACAATATGCTTTGGAAATCGGGGTGACAGTTGACAATCTTTACAACATAAAAAAACGTGCAATGGTCGCTCTTACACGCATTGCCATAAAATACTACGGCTATGGAAGATAAGCCAAACAACATATCCGACGAACTTCTTGCCGCATACCTTGATGGCAATGTCAATGCCGATGAGGTGAATCAGGTTCTGTCAGCAATTGACTCCGACAAGGAACTGGCAGAAATCGTGTCTCTCTCTGATGCGATTGATTTAGAAACGCGAAATGAAGAGCACAGAATCATTCCGATGTGGGCGCTTGCTGCTGCAAATCCTGATAATCTATGCTCATTTGAATGCGAGACATTTATTCTCCAACATCTTGATTTTGACATTGACCATTGGTCTCTCCTTGAAACGGCAAAAGCTAATAACTGGGTAAGGGAAGAAGGTACACCATTGCATCATGTAGGACGACTTCTTGAATTGAAGGGGCTGCATGTTGACCGAAAATATGATGCCACCCCCCAAGACCTTGAAAAGGCTCTTGACAACTACAGTGAAGTTATTGCCGTAGTAGACAGGAATATCCTGGATAAATCCGAAGATTACAAGAATCCGCTTTTCCATGCTATTTATATCACAAGCGTTGAGGAAGACGGTGCGGTCATGTATCTTAATCTTGACACGATGCTTGAAGATATCATAGAGAAAGTCGATTTTCTAAAAGCATGGAAGTGTTCCGGCAACTATATGGTGTCAGCAACAAAATCGCTCAATGGATATAATCCACAACCCATCAATGTGGAAGACATATCTCTCGATGCAAACCTGGAGGATTTGACAGAGGCTATAGCCGAGAATGCACACGACATTTGGGCTCACGCCCGTATGGACGAAGGCTGGACTTACGGACCTGTTCGCGATGATGCCAAGAAACAGCATCCCGACCTTGTTCCCTATGCCCAACTTCCCGACAGCGAAAAGGAATATGATCGTCTTATGGCGATGAACACCCTCCGGCTTGTCCGACGCCTCGGCTATGACATCATAAAATCAATCGATTCTAAGTAAGTATGGTGGAGTATGATGTTTTTATAAGCTATAGCAGGCGAGACAAGTCTCTCGTCGATAATATTGTTGAGACAATTAGGCAGAATGGTTATAGAGTCTGGATAGATGTTGATGGAATTGAAAGCGGTGAAGCATTCAGGAGAAATATTGTTGAGGCAATTGAAAATTCGTCTTTAATGATTTTCTTTTCTTCTGAAGCATCCAACAGTAGCAAATGGACAACAAAGGAAATTAGTCTCGGCGTAGCATACAACAAGCATATAATTCCAATTAAACTTGATAAGGCATCCTATAACAAAAGTATTATCTTTGATCTCATTGATATAGATTATATAGATATGTCAGATGAAAAGCTGTTTGATGCGTCGGTCCAGAAGCTTTTACGCACTTTAACATCAAAAATAGGCTACCGACAATTCGATACAGATCAATTCGATTCTGATCATTATGCCGAGACTATAATGATGCCCACCAATAAAGGGAATCTTTCACAGCAATCTAATAAGAGTCTCATCCAATCTATACGCGATGGATGGAAGGAGCGAAATAAAGTTGTAAACTATGTCTTATGCGCTCTCATTCTATCTGCGTGCTGTGCATTTATTTTCGGTGTGCCATATTTGCCAACCGCAATAACCGGGTTGATTGGATTATATATGCTTTTCTTGGATAAGAAAGATGGTTTGGCTTTTATAGTAGGAGCAGGTTTGTTTTGGACTCTTGCAAATGCATTTGAGGCCGCTCACGCTTCCAATACATTCCGCTTTTTTCGAGAAAGCCATTTTCTAGTTGCGTGGAGTCCGCTTGTTGTGACCTTATTGGCTATATCATTATTATTCATAAAAAAAGATGGTACGACATGGTCAAGTAACTGCAAGGGAATAAGCACATTTGCTGTGATTTTTTTGACACTAGTTGTTGGGTTATGGGTGTGGATTATTTATTTTGATTACGCAACTAAATTAGGCTTGCCACCCAACCTTAGGCACTATATTGGCCGGATTCTGAATTAATTATGTATGACTGAACTATATTTTAAGATATTGGCAGCGATAGCACCGGCGATTGTGTTGGCGGTCATCATGATTCGCAAAGACACGCGTCCGGAACCGCTTGGTTGGCTTTTAGCTGCCGTCGGATTGGGTATACTTGTCGGACCGGCAGTCCTTTTACTCTCCCACTTGGGTTGGCCTGATTTTGAAACGGATACTTTTCTAGGTGCAGTTTTGGCTTCATTTATAAATGCGGTCTTCCCTGAGGAAGTATTGAAATTGGCAGCCCTATCCATTCTTGTTAAACGTTGTAAACACTTCGATGAAATGTTTGACGGAATCGTATATGCGGTATGTATCGGCATGGGGTTCGCTGGGGTCGAGAACATTCTCTACCTTTTGGGAGCAGAAGATGAATGGATGACGGTTGGTATATCTAGAGCTTTGTTGGCAGTGCCGATGCATTATTTCTTCGCTATAATCATGGGTACATTCTTCTCGCTCGGTTGGTTTGATGAGAAGAATAGGAAAGCATATATGACGGCGGCTTTGGCACTTCCAATCATAGTTCACGGAGCATACGACACTCTATGCTTTTCAATGGGACTGAATGAGGATTTTTGCTCTTATATCCTTATCGCATTCATCCTCGGATTCAAATACATCCGTAGATATGTAAAGTCGTTAACCAATTCAATGCTTAAGCTCGATGGTGTCAAATCATAATTCAATCAATGACCTACAGGGATTTGTCGGGGAAGCGATTCTTCAACAATTGCCGTCTATTGGTTTAAGAGGGGGAACTTCACATGAAGATGTGAGGAAAGCCATTCGTATCTTTATGAGAAAGCACCCGGAGGTGTTTTGGTTTTCTCATCAGTATCGTTTTGACGAATCGACTTCGACGCTTTACCTGAAGTATAACTTTACCACCAAGAAGAAAGAATTCTTTTCTAAAGAAATCGATAATGCCGTCCACTTTCTTTTCCAACCGGACAAACTAAAGCACTTATCACATTTAGAGAAAGTTGCATATGTATATAAATGGATTGTCAGCAATACTACATACAACGAATATTCCTCTTTCAATCAAACTATTTATAGCGTCTTAATCAACCGCAACTCAGTATGCACGGGATATGCTAAGACAGCACAATATCTTCTTGGTATTCTTGAGGTTGAGTCAGAACTGGTTTTTGGCAAATTTCATGCCGACAACTCCGAGAATGGGCGGCATGGATGGAACATAGTCAAGATTGATGGGGATTGGTATCACGTGGACTTTTGTCTTGCAGACCCTTCATTGAAGCATTTGCTCAGTAGCGGCGAATCACCAATAGAATTTGACGGTCTGCTTTGGAACTATTTCTGCAAGCCGACGGAATACATACTTAAGAATCGAAACATTGAATTTATAGAACATTATCCTGATTGCGACAAGGAGATTAACGAACTGTTCAAAATTTCGTTGGCTAAACCTCTAAAGCAATTGGCAGTTTGTAAATCAGATTCCGGAACTACCGCAAAAGTTTATCTGAACTCATTCAATAAGAATCAAGTAATAAAGGTTGCGAGGCACGACTTCTCATTGATTGACAATGAGAGCAAAATACTTCATCAGTTACAAGGCTGCGATCATGTCATTCAGTTTATCGATTGTGAAGACCATGGACTTGTGTTAGAGCAGTTGACTCCCTGGAGTGAATTGCTAAACTCTCATTATTACCATCCAAATGAGGCACAACTCAAAAACATCCTTATTCAATTAACGAAAGGCTTAATTGAATGTAGGGATAAAGGCATAACCTATTCAGACATTCACTATAACAACGTGTTTGTCACGAAAAAAGGCACATACAAATGGGGGGATTTTGGGATAGCGTTTCCGTACAGTTCTGATGGTATAATGCCGGAGTCCATGATTGACAACGATGGGATTCCCTTGGGAAGTCGTTGGTTCATGGCTCCCGAAACATACCATGAAGGTATTTTCACCGAGTCCTCGGCACTCTATTCTTTAGCGATGCTCGCATATTTCGTCATGAATGATATGCGACCGCCATTCTTCTCAAGCAATATTTCAGAACAGGAAGCCCTGCAAAAACGACTTGACGAATCGAAAATACCGGCTCCGTGTAATTCGTGTGTATTTGGCTCTTTGTTTCAGTTAGTCTGTGATGTCTTAAATGCTGATATTACAAACCGTCCAAAGACTTTTGAAGCATTTATTTCATTGCTTAAATCGGATAGACATATTATGCCTAACAGTGGTGAAGGCATACTTATTTCAATACCGAATCAAGATGATGAAATCTGTATCATTGATGTTGATAGTGAAGGGAATACAGATATTGTTGACAATCACCAACTTGACTGGGCACATAACGACTCCGATGTCTTTGCACAAACAATGGGAGGATTCTCCTATTGTGAATCACCAGAAAACGATTCCGATTCCTTTGCTACATCCATAATCCACGCCACAAGTCAGAAGCAATGGAATGAAAGATTCAATCAAGACACCGATTCTTTTGCACGGACATGTGGCTTTAGACGCGCTCCTGTTCCGCCCGGTTCGCAACGCGAATCTGAATCAAAATCGGCAATAAAACCAAGTCCGACAACCTCATTTTGTCCTGTAAAGAGTGAGATTAAATCAAAAAAGCAGTCACCACGGAAGAAATCGGGGTTAAGTTCGGTGATGAGATCAGCCTTAAATTTAGTTGGCGGATTGTTTAACGGTTTCGCAGCATGTGCTGTACCGAGTGCTTCACTTTTGGCTGCGGCAGAAACTTCAGATTTGGACGAGAATATAGAAGAAGTTGATAATATCAATGGATGCCTATATGCTCCCTCGGAAGTCGCACCCAATAAGTCATTCATCATTCGGGTCTATATGTATCTTCCTGACGAGCAGGAAACTGTTGATTCTAAGGTTGAAAAAATTGACCCCAAAGCTGTCAAGAAAGAGTATAAGCCTTTGGATATTCCTGTTAGGGATGGTGATAAACTTACGGTACAATTAGATTTGTCCGAGGGAGTCGAGTGCAAAATAACAACAAAGACTGTGGTTTGGCGAGGTCACTATACAGATTGTTCTTTTATAGCTAAATTGATAGATTCAACTCAAGAAAGCATCGAAGGGACAGCATATCTCTTTGTTAATGATATACCGGCTGGTGAAATGCTTTTCACAATAGATGTTGTGGATGCCAAACCAAGGGAATTATATACGAAAGTTGAATCTCATCGGTTCTCAAAGATATTCATCTCTTACGCCCACCAAGACGAAAGTCAAGTGCGTGGCATCGCAGAAGGATGCAGAATGTTGGGAAAGGATTACTTCTTTGACCGCCATACTCTGCACCCCGGTGATATATTCAAAGATAAAATCCTCAACTATATTGAAAGCGCGGACCTATTTGTCTTGTGCTGGTCAAAGAACGCAGCAGAGTCCAAATGGGTACAGATAGAACGGGAGCACGCCTTGCGCCTTATTCGTGATGGGAAAACGTCTCTATCAATTTATCCACTCTGTCTTCGTCCAGAAGCTCCTCTTCCCCTTGATATGTCAGACAAATACAATTTCGGAACATTGTAACCTTAGGCTATGAGCAATACTCCTCAGAAATTTGAATACTTCGCATTCATCAGCTATAAGCGGGAAGATGAAAAATGGGCGAAATGGCTTCAGAAAAAACTCGAGTCCTACAGCCTGCCTACTGCAATACGCAAAGATAGACCCGAGCTTCCGAACAAAATACGTCCGGTGTTTCGTGACCAGTCTGAACTGTCAGGGGGTAATTTGAAAGCGGAAATTGAGAAAGGTCTAAACGGCTCAAAGTATCTCATTGTCATCTGTTCTCCGCGTTCAGCTAAAAGTCCTTGGGTGTCAAAAGAAGTTCAACACTTTATTGACCATGGACGTGAGGAATATATTATCCCATTCATAGTCGGAGGAACTCCTAATGCATCAAAACCGGAAGACGAATGTTTTCCTGAAGGACTTCGCCAACTAACAGGCGAAAAAGAAGTCCTCGGTATAAACATCAATGAAATGGGGCGTGATGCAGCTGCCATCAAAGTTATCTCAAGAATGTTCGTTCTCCGTTTTGACTCACTATGGCAGCGATATAAGCGAACAAGAAGAAGGAAAACATTTAGCTTAATCTTTATAGCCGCAACATTATTAATCTCGGCTGCAATCATAACATTAATAATCGCTAATCAGAATAACCAATTATCGCAATTAAATAAAATCTTACAAGAAGAGAATAAAACATTTTCTCATCAAAAGATGAATTCAGAAAGATACTTATTCATGGGTTCTTTAAGAGGAAATGATTCAAAAGAATTCTTAATACAAGTTGCTTACCATCCATATGATCCAATTATTGTGTTTTCAGACGACTGGGGGTACTGGATACACTATATCCAAAGCAACGTAGAAATCGGATTATCAACGCATGATGATTCTGATTGCGTTATGAATGCCGAATTACTCGGTTTTACACGTGATGGCTCTGAAATTATTGCAAGTTCATGGGGTGGCATCTTTGTTTGGGATGCAACCTCCCTGCAATTACAACAGTATCCTCTTGATTTTGATTTATTAGAACGAATAACAAAAAATCAATTCGACTATTCTGATGAACAAGACACATATTTGAGCTTGGATTCTTTAAATACATTATTAAAAGGAAGTACTATATTTAGTATTAACAATAATATAATTACAGCATTACGACAAAACACAACTGCAGTAACGTCACTTACTCAGAATGTTCAGGAATCCATTAATATCTTATATAATAAATATTATAACGAGGTATTATTTGTTGGAGATAAAAGGGCAGCATTATACGACATAAATCAAAATAAATTTATTCAATTCTTTAAGGGATACGATGCTCAAGCCTTTTCATTTAGTCCATCAGGCGAATATTTAAGAATTGGGAAAGATATTTTTGCAAGAAATTTTGAGCCTGATACCATTGCGGATCTCAAATTTGAAATTCAGTCTAAGCCAATTGTGCTTAGTGAGCATCCTATATCAAACGGCTCTAATCGCATATTGAAGGTTGATGATAATTCGATTGAATATAATTATGGAAATTCTCGAAGAAAAATAGAAGTTATCAGGACATCGAGTATGGGCAATGGTCAAGAATATTTATTAGATGCTATTTTTGTTGAACCTAACAAGATTATTGCTATAGTAGAACAAGGTAAGCATCGGATATATAATGCATATACTGGGAACTTGTTAGGTGCAGTAGATAGTTATATATGGGATGGGAATCCGTCAATGAGCCATGAACAAATATTAAGTCATGCTGAAAGTAACGTTGCTTTTTACAAAATTATAGATCGAGATCTTTATGTTGTAAGTTCCGGGGCTGTAATAAGAATATATGATATCGATAGGATTCGATTAAAAAAAGTCATAGAATTGCCATTTAGGGAATATCCTGATAATCGATTGAGATCTATTGACCACTGTGATATATCAGAAAATGGAGACAGTATAATATATAAGTTTCACGATAATGATGATGTCTACTTAGCTAAATTGCCCAAATAATGTCGATTTACAAATGGACACCGATAGATTTTTAGAAAGAATATGTTCCTTACGTCTAAACACTACGATGACAATGAAAAGAGACTATACCCCTTCCCCGGTTGAGGTTTCCGATGTGGAGCTTCCCGAAGATCTGCTTCCTCTTATTGAGAAGATGGCTAAGAATGTGCATGAAGTATGGGCTAAGAACCGTATGGCTGAAGGGTGGTCATATGGTCCGGTCAGAGATGACGCCAAGAAGGAGACTCCATGCATGGTAGCCTATGAAGACCTTCCGGATAACGAGAAAGAGTATGACCGGGCTACTTCACAAGAAACTTTGAAGTTAATCTTAAAGTTAGGCTTTGTAATCTCAAAGAAATGAGTTAACTTTGCATTTTAAGCCGATTAACACCAATTATTACGCATGAAGCCATCCGATTTCATACATCCCGAAGACGCGGCAGCCTTACGACAGCTTGAATCCATACCCGGATTCCCGACTCTCGTAAAGAAGTTCTATGCGCTCGGTTATGAACGTTTGTTCTACGGTACAAACATGGCCAAATGCATTCGTCTTTCCGAAACGCAGCTTCCAGAACTTTATCGCCATCTCCCTCCAATATGTCAGAAGCTCGGGATTGAAGAACCTGAGTTCTACCTAGAGATGAATCCTATGCCAAATGCATACACGTTTGGCGACACCAAAATATTCATCACAATCACTTCGGGGTTGGTTGAGATGCTCAACGATGACGAACTGGATGCGGTGATTGGTCACGAATGCGGGCATATTCTTTGTCGCCATGTCTTATATCATAATATGGCTGACATGCTGATTGAGAATGCCGATGCATTCGGATTGTTGGGAATGCTCACTATGCCGATAAAATTCGCTCTGCTGTATTGGAAGCGCAAGAGCGAATTGTCTTGTGACAGAGCCGGGGCAATCGTTACTTCGCCTGAGACTGTTTCCCGTGTCATGGTACGACTTGCCGGAGGCCCAAAGTCAATCACAGAAAGCGTGAATGTCGAAGAATGGGCAAAGCAAGCCGACATATACGATTCAATCTGCAAGGATGGGATGTGGAACAAAGCCCTTCAGATCTATGCGGTTATGGGCATAGACCATCCGTTTGCCGCAGTCCGGGTACGTGAAATTCTTAAATGGGGAAACTCGCAGGAATATATAAACATTAAGCACAATCTTAATGAGACAGCTGATGGCGGTTGCCCGAACTGTCATAAGCCTATAAGCGAATCATGGGCATTCTGCCGTCATTGCGGCACAAAACTTAACTAAACCCCAACGATATGAATACTTTATTCGATAAAAGCGGTATACTTAACATCGGTGATATTGTTGCCAATTACCCCTCATATAAGTCCATCATGGAAGACGGCATAGTCACTGATGGCGAACTTAAAGCGCAAGCAGATGCGACGGTAGCCTCGTTGCGCCGCTTGCAGGAAATTTGCAATGAAGAACAGCAGTCAGCTATTGTTAATGCAATCTCCGAGATGGCCGTTCTCTTCGCTGCTTACCACAATTACGAACTTCAAGACCTCCGTAAATAATCATGGGCGCATTCAATACCAAAACAATACTCAATGGTAACCCCTCGCTGATACCTGCCATTGCCGACCGTATCTGCCAGACCTTCGCAGCCGACGGTTATGAAATCAACCGAGACAACCTCATGAGCGGAGGCGTTGACATCTCCGAGACCAAAGGTGGCGTTTTCAAGGCTATAGTTGGTATGAAGACAGCTCTGAAGATAACCCTTATCCCGCAGAGTAACTCCATATCGTTTGAAGCCGGAGTCGGCATCTTCGGACAGCAAGCATTACCCACTGTCATCTCTATGCTGTTCTTCTGGCCGGTACTTCTTACTCAAATATGGGGACTCATCCAGCAATCGGACCTTGATGACATGGCTCTTGCCGCTGCCCAAGCTGTGATCAACGAGAACGGAAGTGGTAATTATACCGGTGGCCTCACTCCACCCCCAGTTCCCGGCACAGTCAAGTTCTGTACTAATTGCGGAGCAAAACTTCCGGACAACGCTCGTTTCTGTTCTAACTGCGGATCTCCGCATAACTAAGCCGTTATGGAAAGTAAAATTGAAACCCTTTGTAGAGCGAAGGAGCAAGAACTACTCGACAGATATTTTCCCAAAGGTTCCGGATACACGAAATCCGAAACCATTGGAGAATACACCAAGGATTTGCCTTTAAAGATCGAGGTGGAGTTCCGTGAATATCTTATGGAACTGTGGAAAGAGTATTCTGATACGCCACTGGTACTTGAGGAACAGAAGCTTCGCTGGCTCATGACTAAAGATGACCGTGAAGCAATCAACGCTGCATATAAAGATGCCAATCGCATCACATTGTGGGAGAAGATTACCAAATCCAACCATGAAGATGTGACATATTATAGAGGGCTGCTGTACGAATACACAAAAGACCTTCTTATGGTTATGCGCCTTGATTTCCTCGAAGAAATCACCGGCAAACATATCACCGGCAAAGCATTTGAGGACTAATATTACATAAATTGGTGCTATTCATTAACTTTTGAAAAATACTAATTCACAATCATGGCCCGTATAATTAACGATCCCAGAAAACGCACTGAACTTCCTGGCTTTAACAACGTTGTCAATGAAATATGCAGAGGGCAATATGTTCTTGTTCTTGGCAGTGATGTTATTCTTGACAAAAATTATAATGTCGAGGCTGATGGAGATTCTACCAAGTTCTTCCTGAATCGCATCATCAACAGTAAACATGAAGAGGGTTATAACTATCCTATTTCCAACACTTTTCCAGACTTAATACTTAAAAATGCTTTAAATTCAACCGAAGTACGACGGTGGCTATTCGATGAAATAGCCACAACCGAATTTGAAACAGAAGATCTCACCCCAGACTTACTGCGTTTGTTAAAAACGAAGTGCTTCCGTGTGGTTCTTACCACAATCTTTGATCCATCGGTAGAGAAACTGATGGATGAAGTTTGGGGTAAAGGAAATTACCGGATTATGAACATTTTTAATAATCGAAGTCAAAATTTTGATTTCTTGCAAAACGATTTGTCGGGCGACGAGTATTTTGACATTCCACCGACACTTTATTATGTCTTCGGCAAAGCCGATCCAAACGAGCCTGAATTAAAATTTGTACTTGATGATAATGACACGATTGACTGCATTGCCAGATGGCTTGGTAATGAAGTACCATCCAAGTTACTTTCTTATATCGACACGAAAAAGTTGCTTGTATTAGGTTGTAATCTTAAAGACTGGTGTTTCCGCTTTTTTTGGTATGCCATGCGCCACAAAAGCGCCACAAATCTCAACAAGGGAGATATTGCTGTAGTACTCTATCCTGAAAAAAGCGAGCAGGACTATAATCTTTTTAATTATCTATCGAAAACAATAAATGTAAGACTGCAAACAAACTCACGTGAATATATCCATCGGCTGGCTGAGGCTCTTGATGAACAAAAGTTGGCAAACAACGTGCTTCTTTCGTCAAAAACCGGGGGGATATTCATCTCGTACGCAACAGAAGACTTTGCTATTGCCAACAATGTCTTCAATCGGTTGAAAGATGCGGGATTTAATGTTTGGTTGGATAATCGTAAACTATCTGTTGCTGATGAATATAATCGCAGAATTGAAAATGCCATCAACCAATGTAGAATATTTGTTCCACTTCTGACCGCAACTGTCGCAAATAGCCTTATCGAAGGGGAGGGTCGATATTTTCAAGATGAATGGGAACTCGCAACCGGAGAGAACATGAATATTGATTATTTTCCCATTGTGACTACAAATTATGATTATCGTCAACCGTATCATCAGAAAGTTCCTAATAAAATTAGGGCTGTAACTGTTTTTGACTGGATGAAAGAACCTTTCAGCTCACTTATTTCCAAAATTGAAGCCTCCCTTAAATCTTAATTGTCATGAAAAATCCTTGGCTTGGTCTTTCCTCATACACTGAAGAATCTCTAAATGAATATCATTTTTATGGGCGCTCGGCAGCAATCGCCGGTCTCTCATCATTGATACGCGGAAATTTGTTCGTAACGCTCTACGGTCGAAGCGGAATTGGCAAGACCTCCCTTCTTCAGGCGGGCGTATTCCCTGTGCTGCGGAAAAACGGAATGCTCCCGGTTGCAATACGACTGAGCGGAGTTAGCGATGACAAGAATCCGGCCGCTGAAACTGTTTGGGAAATTTTATTGACCACACTCGAGGCTAGCGGCTACAAGTATACCACCTGTGATTCCTCGGATCAATATGCTCCGGATTTCGGGGAGGTCCTGGTTTTCCGCAAATTATTCAGTGCTGGCAGATTTTTGAATGCCGCCGGCGAAGAAACATCGCCTGTCATTGTTTTGGATCAGTTTGAGGAGGTTCTCTATAATGCACCAAAGGCGGGGAAATTATTAATTTCACAACTCTACGCCCTGATAGATGACAATTATAATCTAAACGTATTACATCCGCACTGGCATGACGATACGAATTTCCGCGTAGTTATATCTATCAGGGAGGATGACCTTTATCTTTTTGAAGATGCTATTGACTCCCTTAATTGTGTGGAGTTTAAATCCAATCGATACCGATTGTTACCATTGACGGATATTGAAGCGAAGGAGGTTGTATTATTGCCTGCATTGAGCCGACATATCTTTGAGGAAGGAGAGGAAGATTCAATCGCTGATGCTATTATAGAACTATCAAAGAGCAACGGGCAAAAAGTCAATACGCTTTTGTTGTCGTTAATATGTTATGTTCTATATAATAATTTTGTAACACATGGCAAATCAATAGCCATATCCGATCTTGATAATTATAACAACGTTATCGAAACGTATTATAAAGAGGTTACGAAAAATTTGCCTAAAGACCAACGATATTATATTGAAGATAATCTTGTAGATAATCAAGGCCGACGTACTTCAATATATTTATCAGATCTTGAAAAGTATGCTCCGCAAGCGAAAGAGCTCATGGGTAATTCAAATCATCGTCTACTTAATGAAAATCAAGGGCGAGTTGAGTTCATTCATGATCAGTTAGCAGCATCCATAAGCAAGATAAGAAATGCCAGAAAAAGTGAAAGGTCCAAAAGATTTGGAGTTTTGGCCTTGATTGCAATTTTGTCTTGCGTTTTTTTATTCTCATTTTCTCGCCCAGCTAATACTGTATTATATCAGGATGCATTAAACTTAATATCAGATGTTAATACGACATCCATTACAATCGACTCGATTAACGGGTACTATGATATTTTTGACTGTCCGTCTCTTAAAGAAGTAAATATATTAAGCCAAGATGGAAACGTATACATATATAATTGTCCTAGTCTAATTCGTATCTCATATCCTGAAAATTTTGATGGGATGATATCTGTTTTTAATTGTCCGAATATTAACTTGAATGATGCTAAAATTGTCAGGAGTTCTTTTCTTGATAGTATACAATATGTGAAATATCGATCACAACATCCATATGTCGGCAAAAGAGTTTCGAAGAGTGATTATGACCGTTTTTATAATTATGATAGCATCAACAATACAATTACCATACTTCGTACACCGATAGTAGTAAATGCTGGTCAGGATAAAAGATTTCTAATACCTACAGGCCTTACAGACTCAGTTAAAACTATTACTGATTGTTATGTGCCATTTGGAGAAAAGAATAAATATTCTCGGTTAACAGAATACCAGCCATTTCGCTCAATACGGGAAAGAGGCATTTACCACATATGGCAAACCAATGCTTCTGGAATGTTTGCATTTTTAAGTCAAAGAGTATGGCTCATTCTTACTCTTATGGCCATATTTGTAGTACAATGTTTCTTTTGGGTTATTGCATTCAATAAATATCAGACGCAGAAAAGGAACACATTAGTTGCTTTTTCGTTATCGTTTGTTTATGGAATAGGCATGTCATTATTGGCAATTTTATCATTTATGTCTTTCTATTGGACGGTATATAATATTATGCTACCGGGTAATCAATCTATTGCTAGCGTTATCGGATGCCTCGGATGCCTGATATGTCTATTCTTTGTATATAAGAATGTCTTTTATTCCTTTCAAAAAGAGCTCAAAAATCGAGGAATACATGGATTGATTAGGGATATTAAAGATTGTATTTTTGCACTTCCAACGCAAATTAGGTTATTTTGTAGAAAATCTGGAGATATGATGAGGCGGTTACCTGATTTTCTCAATAACAATACAAGAATGACAATTGCTATTCTTGCAACGATTGTTTTCGTAACAGCTGCATCATTATTTTACTTTAACGGGCGTGAAAAACGTGAATTTTATTTAATATCTCTTAACGAAATATTAGATAAGGGAGAATATACACGGGCGTATGCCATTATTCAAGAATTAAAAAATCAACATAAAAGTACATTATATCCTTCTTTTACAGAAGAACTTGGCAAAATAGAGAAGAAAATTGATGGAGACAACATCAATCTTACTCATCGAATAACTTCAACTTACATTAATGAATTAGCATCACAACAGAATACGCACCTTGGATTTACAAATATTTCCAAGCTATTAGCAATTTCAAATGATGGGTCGAAATTGGTTATCTGCGTGGAATATCCCAAATCAAATGATCTGCAAAAGGACCTATATCAGGCTATATTGTTAGATTTAAAGAATCAATCCGTGGATATCCTGACAGAAAAGTCAAAATCTTGGAGCTACAGCTTTAAGAGTTGCTTTTCGCCATCCGGCAACTCGCTTATAGTTACAGATGGGGAAAAAGTGTATTCATACTCCAACATAGACAAGTCAATACTTGATATTACAAATTATAGAAACGATGATTTGAATGATGTGATTTTGGTAAATGATTCCATTTATTATTTTACTGATTATGGTAGATTATTTAAGGACATAATCAAACCTGATAGTCAGCCTAAAATCATTAACGAGTCAGAGGATATATATGATAATTTAATAGTGATTTCAGAAGATCTCATCGGTAGCACTGGTAATTGGTCTGAAATAATTATTTATAATACTGCAATTGATTCCGTATGCTTCCATTCAAAGCAAAGGAATATTGGTGAACTTAGAAGCATCAATAATGATTATGCTATAACAACTAAGGGACTTTTTAATATAGAACGGGATACGTTAATCAATGAGAATGACCAATTATATGAATATAAAGGAAACATAGTCGAACTCCAAAAACACGATAATCAATATTCATTCTTTGATCTTGCAGGAAATAATTTGGTCAAAATTAACACAGATGGCGAAGACTATTTGAATAATATTGTGTTTAGTAAGGATGGGAACATAATTATTAACGATAGGAATGGCATTATCTCAATATACAGTATTATTCCCATAGCAGAAAGAACCTGGAAAATTTCTAAAGAGGATAGACAGATGTTTGATTTGGATTAGCAATCATATGGAGCATATTCACTTTCAAGTATCCAGTCCGTGCAAGCAAGACGTATTTGACTGATAAAACCTTGCTCCATTTTGAATTATTCTTCCGGCAAAGCCAGAGCGATGAAGTTGTCGAGTTCTTGTTTACGGGCACGCCAGTCCGGTAGGTTGGCGTCGAGGATGGCGGTGAAGCGGTTGTTGTGTTCACGTACCTGAAAATGTGCAAGTTCGTGGACTACGACATATTCGATGCAGCGGCGCGGTACACGTGCCAACAGGAGACTGAAGACAACCCGTTTTTGGGATTGGTAACACTGTCCCCATTTGCGGAGTACCATGTCTATCTCCCATTTGACATTATTCATGTCGGCACACATCTTGGGAACCCAACGTTCAAGTTGCTTTTTTAATTCCTCCGATAGTTCGCGCCGATAATAGGTGAAGAGCATTGAAGCACGCTCAGCCCTTGTCTGATGCTTGGATTCGTGCATCTCTATGAAATGGGTGGTCAAGGTTATTCCGGCGTGCATGTCCGGAATAATTTGCAACAGATACCTGTTGCCGAAAAGATAATGGCTCTCTCCGGTGACAAATTCCCTTTCAGTCTGGCGGGGTTGCTGTTCAATCTCTTTGAACTGCTTCCGAATCCATCCGAGCTTTGAAAAGAGGAACGTCGAGATGTCCCAGTCCGACAGGTGTTCAGGCACGGAAAGATGTACCCGGCCTTCGGGCGCGTAAACGGCAAGATGCATGTTCTTGATTTTCTTGCGCTCTATCTCTACATCAAATTCGCCTACTTTCATCAGAACTCATCATTAGCGGATATAATCCCCATTATTACATTGAGCTTGTCATCCGGGAAATTACAACACTCCTTGACTGCTTTCTGTAATTTTTTGCGACGGGGCGGTAGATTTCTCCAGTCATCAAGGGCATTCAATTCCACAGTGTCGTACACTGCCATCGCAAGTCCGGCATCCTCGCCGAGGTTGTCATAAAGAGCCTTCTTCAATGGTGTATCAATCTCCGAAGGATACGTCTTAAGGTTGTGCATTCGGGCTACGTCCATAAGGAGTTGCACGAGCATCTCCCGATATGCGATAGCCTTGTTTCGGTAGTCTTCGAGAAGCTTGTTGATCTTTTCGCTGAGCTTGTCAAAGTAGTCCGGATTCATATCACGCTTCCTTACGATATAGTGCCGCACATTCGAGGCTATGGTCTCTGCAACAGATGGCTCTCCGCTCTCTTCTGAAGTCAGTTCGTCGGCAATCTCCTCGGCCTGTTGCTCGTCTTCAATCAACTGAAGGAATGTCAGGTCTTCAAGTTTTGCCAACACTTCCGAGCGTGGTGCCTTCACATAGCGGTCAAGCAACTGACGCATCATGGCATTGTACTGTTTCAAATCGGTCATGTCGCCGGAACGCAGCATGATGGCATCCTTTAGTTCCGCAAAATCCGTCACCATCTGATGTATGGCAAAGGCTTCCTCCTTGGTATAGCCGGCCTCTAACATTTGAGTAGCAAGCGAAAGGTAACGATTCACGACTTTATTCACAAGATTATAGAATCCCTCGCGCTTGTTGGCATTCTCCAGCGTGACTGCCATCTGTTCATCTGCCGGAGTTGAAGCCTGGTCATAACAGAAGAAATCGAAATACTGGTCTACACTTTTCGGCTCCTTGACGAACTGCACATAGTTCTGCAATTCTTCAATAGCCTCATCAAGGGCTTTTCGACCTTCCTCCAGACGGTTCTTCAGCAGACCGTCCACATCCTCATCGTCGAATCCTGACAATGCGTTGCTGTTCTTTTCGGTGGTATAACCCTCAATGGCATCGTGGATTTCATTGAACAGGTCTTTGTAGTCTATGATATATCCGAACTCCTTCCATGATTCGCTCTTGCGGTTGACACGGCATATCGCCTGAAACAGTGTCGGAGACTCATCGGTGAAACTCTTGTCTATGTAGAGGAATGTGGCTTTAGGGGCGTCAAATCCGGTCAGAAGTTTGTCAACAACAATCAGGAGTTTCATGTCATTGGGCTTCTCTATGAACTGTTTTTTCGCCCACTGCTCAAATGACACGGCATCCATATCGCCCATCATCTCCAATGCCTTGTCATGCTTGAACTCCGCTTCCGTGAGATGACCATCGTTGCTATATCCGTCTTCAATCCTGATTCCTACTGCCGGATCATAGCTCGATATGACACAAGTCTTGCCATGCAGTTCCGGGGTGTGCTGGAACATATCCCAATATCTGTAAGCCTGATATACGTCTCCGGCAATAAGCATGGCATTCCCATATCCGTTAACCAGAGGGCTCAGCAGAATCATATCCTCGCAAATATTGGCGACTATGCGCTCCATGCGCTCCTGACTCGAATAGAGTTTCTGCAATGTCGCCCACCGGGATTTGAGGGCTTCTTTGGCTCGGTCACTCAATCCAAGCGTCCGTGCCTCGAATATTCCGTCAATCTTCGGTTTGTCGGTTTCTTCCAATACTTGTTCTACATTTCTCGCCTCATAACGAAGGTCAAGAATTACATTGTCCTTGACGGCTTCGTCAAATTTGTAAGTATGGATGAACGGGCCGAACTGCTCCAGCGATGTCAGTTTATTCTTTTTTAGCAAGGGTGTCCCTGTAAAACCTATCAGGATTACTTCATCACCCATAATCTGTTTCATTGCTTTATGGAGCACACCACCTTGGGTGCGGTGACACTCATCCACAAACACGAAGAATCTCCCGGCAGGACGGAATCCCGACGGAAGAGATTTGGCTATTGCCTCCATTATGTTTTCCGGACTTCTCTGCGCTTTTTTGTCACCTATGATTATCCGGTCTTGCGTAGCATCGTGAAGCCAGAGGCCGAACTTGTGAATCAAGGTTGTCAACACAGTGCTTCCCGGCTTGTTTATCGCTTCAATCAGCTCACGACCACTCTTGATACGTTTCGGCGATTGGTTGGTATTCTTGAATCCGGTCTCAATCTGACGGTCAAGCTCATCGCGGTCAGTCACTATCAATATACGGTTGTCTCCTTGCTGCTCTTGAATCCATTGTGCGAGCCACACCATCGTAAGCGACTTGCCAGAGCCCTGAGAGTGCCAGATGATGCCTCCGCGATTCTCGCCGATTCTTTTCTTTGTTGCCTGAAGAGCAAAATATTGATTGGGGCGTGCCGCTTTCTTGATGCCACCGTCATAGATGATGCAGTCGTGGATAAATTCCAGCAATCTCTTCGGGTCAAGCATCTGCAAAAAGGAGCGGAACATATCATTCGGGAATTCCTCCACGGTGAACCGGCTCGGAGCACAAGGGGCACCGGTAGGCTCCTTCCACTTTAACCAGAACTCTTCAGGAGTTTTGGTAACGCCATATTTCAGTCCTTCGCTTTCATTGCCCGCCATGATGAGCTGAACCGTGGTGAAGAAATGGCAAATTTCTCCATCTTCTTGATTTCGTCGGTTTTGGCGAATCGCGTTGGCCACGCTCACACTCATACGTTTCAGTTCAAGCACAACCAGAGCGATTCCGTTGACGTACACCACCATGTCGGGCCGACGGTGCTTTAGATCCTCAATATCCCTCTTCACCGTGACTTCATCGGCCACGGCGTATGTGTTTTGCGTCCAGTTATTCCAGTCAATAAACTGCACCGTGGTATTCACCTCATTATACCCTTGACTTACTGATGCACCGTTTCTCAACAGTTTATATACATCAAGCCCTTTATCGTATAGGTCTCGGTAGTGACTGCAAGACGCGGCATCACGCAGTTGAGTGATTGCCTCGTCAGCAATCTGTGGAATGCATCCCTGTTTGTCAATCAGAAAACGGCGTAGCTCGTCAACCCGGATGTTGGAGTTCTCCACCTCAGCGAGATTACCCAGATATTTATAGTCGAGAACATTACGCAGATATTCTATTGCCTTTCTCTGGGTAGTAGGCTCATCATGAGTTATTCTTTGATAATTGTTCATGACAGTGATTCATTTGGTGAAACAAGACGAATTTTTCCGGAAAGCAACTGTTGCATCATGCCCGTCTTCAGTTGCTCATACTTTTTGAGTTTAGTCTGCAAAGACGCAATCTCGTCATCCATATTCGTGAGTACTCTTCCGATGGTTTCTTGTTCTTTAATATCCAAAGGCATAAAAGCTGTGAAATTTTCGATTTGCTTTTTGGTTAAGCCGCCTCTGGCTCCTTCTCCAGACGATAACATTCTCAATTCATTATATTTAGAATCAAGCAAATGATAGAGAAAGAATGAGTCAAACCTATCGGATGGATATATTGCAGCTATCGACTGATTTGTACAAAGTTCCACAAGATTTATTGCGGCTGTTCCTCTGGTCAGTAGCCATTTAGTAGCTTTTCCGGGGTAAATGTCGTGCTTTTCGATGGCAAATGGCTGGCAAGAGACATCGCGGGAGGCCATGAAAAAAACCTCAGAACTGTCTGACATTCTGAGGTTTTAGGGTTTCACGGCCTTTATTGGGGTCCGTGGGTTGCGGAAAGACAGGGATTCGAACCCTGGGTACCCGTAAGGGTACAACGGTTTTCGAGACCGTCCCGATCGACCGCTCCGGCATCTTTCCTTGCGGTGTTATGTGACTGCAAAGTTAAGAAACTTTTTCGTGCCCGCAAAATCTTTGTCGCAATTTGCGCTATTCGGCGCAAGTGCCGGAGAGAATGGTGACGGATGATGGTGCAAGCGTCAGAGTCAGAGGGGTGTCTATGGCTATCGGTGTGCCTGTGGGGAGTCCGTCGGGAATCGGTTGCGAATCAAATGCACTGCTTAACACTATGGGAGCGGTGATGTGCACGGGTATATCAAGAGCTTCGCGAAGTGTGAAGGTTATGGTGTCGGATTCGGTTGACGGATTGCGCAGGGTGAGCATGGATTTGGACCCGTTCCATGCGGCCCATCCATAGACAGCGGTGCGTTCGCCGTTCCAGGGATTGCCTCCCACCCAATGCACATCGGGTAGTATGTCGGCATTGTCGTTTTGCCATTTGATGCAGTCGGCTATATCGCCCCAAAGTTTTCCTCCCTCAATGGAATCAAGAAGCTCATAATCGCAGTAAAGCTCTACCATCCCTGATCCGCAGGCAAAAGCACAACGCAGCTCGTTGAGTATTGAGGGGTAGGACATATCTTTTGACACATCTCCAAGTTTAGTTAGGATAAACCCATGAGTCATAAGGGTGTTGATGGGGCAAAGGGGCGAATTCTGCACAAAATTCTGATAAACAAGTCGGTCACGGTATGTGATCCAGGTCTCGCGGTCATTGGCTCCGGTGCCTATAGTACCGTGGTCACCCTCCTGACGCCAGACTGCGTCTGTAAACTGAAACCAGAACGGAGATGCCCAAGTGCCTACAGTAGTGTTGAGGAATATATCCGGACGCATTTTGCGCACTTGGCGTTCGATATTTATAATTCCTTCGGCATTTTCATCACCTACAGCTCCCGGGTCCGGTCCAACAGATGAGAACTGGGCACTGATGCCGTCAAATTTAAAGAATCGGAAATCGTTGTTGTCTATCAGGTTCTTGCATGCGCCAAGAAAAGTGTCATAATAAAGCGGATTGCTCAGTTGCATTCCTCCGTTGGAAGCCCAATAAGCGCGCCGATACTCTCCCGACTCCCCATATCCGCCTACCGGTCCGAGCCATGCCCCGGTGCCGGTGTGCATGTTACGTGCTATGGAGTCAACTTCTGCAAATCCGTTGGGGAATCCGGGATTAAATCCCCATGTACCGTAGGAGTCCCAGCCATCGTCCCACACAAAACATGCTATGTTGGAGTCATGACGCTTGTGGAGATTCTCTTCCCATTTCTTTGCCACGCGCACACAATCGTTTATGGTCATGTTGCCGGCATATTCCGGAGCGGGCGCATTGTTGCGGTCAATATTGAGTTCGTACCACGAATTGTAGATAGGGAAAGAACGCCATGGCACTGCGCGCTCACGTTCGCTGTAGGCAAGAAACGATCGTCTCTTTTGCCCCGGTGCTATGAGGCCCACCACGCTGCTTACTTCCCACGGAAGGGCGGGGGACAGGGTGGTCTGGCGGCTCCACTTTCCGGTTACGGAGTAGGCGCCGGCATGGTTGGCGAGAGGTGTGATGGTGTTTATGCCCATCGGCGTTTCCAATCCGGCAAAAACATGGTCGCCGCACAGCACTGCACCGCGTGTGTTGCCAACTGCAACCGGCACTTTTTCCCCGTCAACAGACACAAGCTTATATTCCATAGGATAAACAGCAAGCATCGGCAGTGAATCTGTGGTGGACAACTGCATTTGAGTGCGCAGATAATGCGAACCGTCGCGGAGCACTGCCCGCCAATCCACTGTGAGAGGTCCATGCTTGAATGTGGCCTCAATCGCTTTCCCGTCAATTCGCTCCGACCCTTTTGCCGCAGATTCGTTGCCTTGCAAATCCGTGATGCGGAGATCGCTTACGGTCATTTGTGATGCCGGTATCAGTGTGCTGTCGCCGAGCAATATTTCAAACAGTTCAGAGCCGGGAAGAAGCCCCATTGAGAGAGCACCGTTGAATGTTACTTTTCCGTTGTCGTTGCTGAATGAGGCAGAGAAAAGGTCGTTTGAGAGCATGTATTGATTCCCCTGTTGCTGTGAATGTGCCTCCCCGGGCTGTGCCGGTTGCGGAAATTTAACGGTTTGGGCCGATATTGAGAACATGCATGTTGCAGCAATGGCGGCTGCAAGAGTTGCTTTTGATTTTAGAGTCATGGTATGGAATTAACAGGTAGGTTTATCTGCCGGTCACGGCTATGCGTTTGGCTTCGGAGGTAATCTCTTCGCCGTCAATTTTTACGGTGGCGCGATACAGGTATATGCCTCTTGGCACACGGTTGCCTCCAAGGTCGGTGAGGTTCCATGTGATAGGAGCCGTGGCCGAAAGGTTGCTTCTGTCGGTATCGGCTGCGCTCCACACAAGTCGGCCCATCATGTCATAGATTGACAAGGTGACCGACGCAAGGGCATCTGGGCGGTCGTGAGATATGTAGAAATTGGCAGCTGTTACAGCAGGATTGACATCGGTGTAAATATCAAATACCTGAGGCCGTGCACCTTCTTTCACAAAGAAATCAAGGGTGTGCGATGTGCTGTTGCCCGAGGTGTCCCAAACGCGCAGCGTAAGGGTATGGGTGCCGTTGGATAATGTCGGAAGCGGATAATTGATGGTGCCTGCAGGTGAACCGTCGGAGGCGGGGGTATAGTAAAGCGACACATCCGAGTATGACCGGTTGTCATCAAGTTTGAGTGTCATCTGATGGCCAACGCCGGCCGATGACAGGTTTATGCCCACATCATCACGCACTCGTGCCATAAACATGGGTCCCTCATTGACTGTGCCGCCGTTGGTGAATGACGGATGGTTGAGGTATGCGTATTCCACCACCGGAGCAAGTGTGTCGGGGGCTGCCGAAGTATCGAAGCCGTACACAAAGAAGTCGCGGTTGCATCCTATTGCATCCTTTTCGGAGTTGTTGCTGGTGGCATACAGATTCATGGCAGCCGGGCGGAAATTATGTGTTACTTCCGACGGCATGGTCAGTGTAAGTTCCCATTCACCGTTCACCACTTGGGTACGGCCGGAATACAACAGTGAGCCTTGCTCGTCAAAAGTCACCGGTTTGCCTTCAGTGTCATCGGCGAATATGCCGGTAGAGGTAGTGGAGTATTCCGCGTCATGAATGTTGAGCATCAGGGAGCCGTTGAAATCTGATATGCGTGAGCCTGTATGGTCTGCCACATATCCTCGGGCGGTAATGGTTTGACGGGCCATGATTGTGACCTGTGTTTGCGGTGTTACAGCCTCGCCGTTAATGGATTCAAGCACCACGCGGTTGCTGGGAAGCACGAGACGCATGGCCGGATCGCCTAACAGGGAATAGCGAGTACGGTTGTCAGAGCCGCCGTTGGTGGTGCGAATGGCATTTTTTGCCGTACGCATTATTTCACCGATTGGAAGCATCAGGCCGGTGTCATCGCGGCGCATCAGGGCTTGACCCATGGCGCGGGTCAGACGCCCGTTTTCGGTTATGAGAGCCGAGCGGGTGGCAGATATTGATGCTATCACACCTCCGCGAGGATTCAATGCCATAATCTCGGCACCGCTCAGAGAGGGTCCGTCCCATTTTTGGAATGAGCATGTGGCCCCATAGAACATGGGGTACTTGCGTTGGTACATATTGTTCACATCGGTGTATGACAGTATCCCTTCGCTTGACAGTCGGGCCGGGTCGCCATGACCTATATATGCCCACCACATCACTCCGTTGTCCAAAAGACGGAACTGGCGTTTGCGGGCATCCTGACACACACCGCCAACCAATGGGAACGCGTCAATATACACTTTGTCAAAATACAGGTTCTTGCCGTCGTTGGTAGCGGCAAGTGCGGCAGTTTGAAATGATTCGGCCTGTTCCATATGTATCCCGACATTACCGTTGTCAGCTACAAGCATCACCTCGTTGCGCCACTGGTCACGTTCGGCACTGTTCTGATAATAAATCATTTTGTCCACATAATCCGAGGCTTCTTGTGCAGTGCGCGCCGGAATGCGACCTACGGCTATGGAGCAGTAATCTCCGGCGGGACTTGCCCCGGAGTCATCCTCAAGAAATGCCATGATGTCGTCCGAACAAAAGGTGGTGTTCTCGTACAGTCCGTCATCCGTTTGCCATGTGGCCATGGTGGGATAATTGAGTGACTGCATCTCACGGTCAAGGCCACGGTTGTCGAATGTGGCTCTGCCCATAAGCAAAAGGTAGCGCAAAGGTTTGCCGGCAGCATTGCCTCGGTCGTAAAGCATTTTTGCAAAACGGCGATAGGCATTCACATCCCGCATGCCCGAAGTGAATTCATCAAACACAAGATTGTGGTCCACTATCAGCACATTGAGCTTGAACGGCCCGTTGCGATGCAGATTGGCAATCCTTTCGGCCTGACTTGCAAGCACGGGAGTGGTAAGAATCAGCATGTCGGGAGTGTCGGTTATGCCGTGCAGATTTTGGTTGGGTACGGCACATACGTATTGCGGTTGCGGAAATGAGGACGAAGCGTTCCATGCCACGTAATTGCGCCAGCCGGTGTAGGAGTTTACCCATGCCAGTCCGCCATCGGCTGTGGCGGTAGTGTTCATGGCCACAATGTTGAGGGGGTCGGTCACATCCCATACTGTCACATTGCCGTCGGCATTGGCAAGCTTGGCGGCAGTGGAGTTGAGGGTAAATTGTGTTTGAGTGCCGTTATGTTCAAGATTGGCGGTATAGTTGAGGTCTATGGCATCCAGATTGGCGGCGTTCACCACTCCGGAGCAGCTGTAGGTTATACCGAGGTCAAGGGAGGTGCCTTCAATTGACAACTCCTTGCGTGATACAATTCGGTTTGCCGCGTTGTTGCCTGTAGTAGCTCCTATAGTGGGGCGTGAGTTTCCCGAGATGTTTTCGCCATTGACTGTGAGGTCAAGATAGCCAACTGAGGTGGTTTTGGTGGCAAAGGAGAGGCTCATCCACACTGTACTGTCGTCTTTTTTTGATGGCAACGAAAAATTGAAATTGCGGGACGGCGTATAGCGAAAATCTTCACCAAACATCATGTGTCCCGATTGCGACAGATACACCTCATCAAGTTCATGGCCTATCATGGCGGTATAGGTTGTGGCTGCATTGTCGCTTTCGCGAGCCTCGCCTTCAGCCTCCACAGTGCGTTTTGCCGGCACTATGTCAGACACGAAATAGTAGCCCACTGTGCTGAAAGGATTCAGAGTGTGGGTGAATCGGTTGTCCTTGCTCCTGCTCCATTTCATGGGCCCTTTGGCATAGAAATATATGCCGTCGGCAGTGGTAATGGTCTGAACTTCGGGCAAATCGTCCTTGTAATTTGTCTTGTTGAGCAAATCCGGTATGCGCTCGCCTCCGTAGCCGTACACAGCCACGTTTTCCACACCTGAGAATCCCCATGACCGGAGCGACGATGCCGGAATAAAATGCATGCCGGTGGTGCTGACGCTGATCTTTACCCATCGTCCCGAAGCCAGTGCCGAGGCGGGTGCGTAAGTGTCAACGCTGAACGCGTGGGTCACAGCGGGATATATTGTGCCTAAAAACGCGATAATTGCTATAAATATGATGCGTATGTTGGTTGCCATAAATCTTAAGTTACTAATATATAACGCGCGCAATAGCGGTTTATTGTTGCTTCTTGTTCTGTAGCAGCCAGTCTTTCCAATCGGATTTGGTGCCGCAGAACACATTCATATCCACATGCCCGTTTATCCCGGCAACACTGCCGCTATGGTTATATTGCCACACGGCATAATCTTCGGGATTGGAAAGGTCGCTTAGAGAGCATATCCAGAGGGGATAGTTCCTCAACTCTCTGCGTACCCACCGTGCTTGTCCCTGTTTGTTGGTATAGAACATCACTTTGTACCCTTGTTTTTCAAGGGTGTGAGCCATTTGGGCGGCATGGCGCAGCACACTGTCGGCGGAATGTCCTGACGGGTTGGTCCATTGCTCTATGTCAATAACCAATGGCAGGTCAAGTGGCTGCATCCGCACGCTTTGAGCCAGATTTAGTGCCTGCATGTAAGCCGGAGTGTCAAACCTGAAAAAATGGTATGCCCCAACCTTTAATCCTGCGCGTCTGGCTGAGGCCGCATTGCGCTCAAATCTGGCATCCTTGAAATCTACCCCTTCCGTTGCTTTCAGATATACGAACTCATATCCCGCATCGCGCACTTTGTTGAAGTCTATCTCACCATTGTGGGCCGACAGGTCAATGCCTTTTATCGGAAATTTATCCACCATAGGGGAATTGGCCGGAGCCGGACGCAGCCACAACCACAATCCCACAACCGCACAGGCTGTGAGGATAATTGCTGCACCCCATAATATGGCTATATGTTTGGTCCGATTCACACCACAAATATACCTTTTTTTAGTGGCATTCCAAAACTTATTGCTAACTTTGGCAAACATTAAAATCCTGGTTGACGCACATTGCCAACTCCCGAATAATGTGATTGTTAATAGTTACTATTATGCGTAAAATATTGATTGGATGCTTGTTGTCTGTGCTTGCTCTTGGAGCGGCGGCGCAAGTGGGCATCCATCCTGTCCCTTCCGCTGCAGCACGAAAGGTTTTGATGGACAGCGTGCAGCATCGCCTTGCCATGGCCAAAACCCCCGTTGACAGTTTCAGGATGATGTATGATATATTTGACCTCGCTCCGAGGGCACAGCAGTTTGACAAAGGCATGGATGTTTACAACATGGCCAAACGTGTTAAAAGCAAGCCGGCCCGTCTCAGCATTTTGCGCCAGATGGCAAACATTGCCGAGGACAATGACTCGCTGCTGAACATAGTGTTGATAGAGGTACGGGCTACTCCCCCCGGTGAGGAGCAAAAAGCTACCGAGCTGTTTGTTAAGCTGTATATTACCAATGCCAATGCCTCTGCCGCCACAGAGGAAGAACGACAGCGGCACCTTACGGAGATAATAAAGAAGCACGCCGAGCTTGACAATAGTCAGTTGGTGACAGATGATGATCTCTATGAGCGAATTGAACGTATAAATACCATCTGCGCATATTTGGCTCAGATGAGTCAGGGTGAGCTTTTGACATCTTATTTTGATGAGTTCGGACGGCTCATAAGGCGTTTGCCCAAACGTGTGGATGATATTGAGAATATGTATTATCTTCAGGTTGCCACTACCTATGCCTATATAGGCGAGAGGTTGAAATCTGTTGAGGCTGACCGTAAGCTGATACGCAATTTGATTAGGATACGCAATGCGTATATCCGTGAGGGGCGTTCCTTTTACAATTGCAATATCAATCTGTTTCACAGCTATCGTCGCATGTTGTCCAACTATGAGGCGTTATCCCCCGAGGAGGTGGAGAAATACTATAATGAGTGCCTGAAGCTCGTGGATTCTGATCCTGATGTTGCGGAAGAGTTCCATTCCAAGCAGCGTGCACAGATGTATTATCTTATGGCTACCAAACAGTATGACAAGGCCATAGATGTGATGCTGAGAATGCGGCATCTCGCTTACAAAGCCAAGCACCCTGTTCCGCTGCTTCGCATGCTTATGACGGCTGCAAAGGCCACAAACAACCAGAGGGTGCTTCTGGACATATCACAGGAGTATATTAATTCGCTTGAGGAATACGTGGAGTCGCGTTCCCATGAGCGTTACCGCGAGCTGCAGGTGATGTATGATGTGAATCAGCTTAAGAATGCCAATGCTGAGCTTAAGGAGTCGCAGTTGCAGGATACAAGCGACTATCACCGCAACATTATCTTTGTGGCTATAGTGAGCATCGTGCTGCTGCTGATATTAATCGGCTTCCTTGTGATTATGTATCGCAAGGCCGCAAGGCTCTCCAAGCACTTGGTGGAGGTCAATGAGCGTCTTACATCAGAGAGTGAGAACCTTCGTCGCACCCAGCGCGCTCTTATAGCCGCTCGCGACAGGGCAAATTCCGCCGACAATCTCAAAACTGAGTTTATCAATAACATGAGTCATGAGGTTGAGGCTCCTCTTTCGGCCATCGTGGAGTATTCCCAGCTGATAGTTGACACCGTGGCCGAAGACAAGAAAGCCTATCTCTCCAAATTTGCCAGCATTGTGACTCTTAGTGCCGAACTGCTCCAGACCATTATCAATGATGTGCTCACTATCAACTCTATAGACAGCGGGCAGCTTTCCATTAAACGTATGCCTGTATCGGCCAAGGAATTGTGTGTCGTGGCTGTAGAAACAGAACGCAAGCATGCCGGTCCCGATGTGGAAGTTGTGTTTGAAAACGCTGATGATGCTGATACCGCCACTATCACAACCGACAGCCTGAGAGTGGAACAGGTGCTTATTAATCTGGTGGGCAACGGCGTGAAATTCACACCAAGCGGCACTGTCAGTCTGAGATATGATTTTGACGACGATCGTTCCCATATCACGTTTACTGTAACCGACACGGGTCCCGGCATAGGCGAAGGAGAAGCTGACAAAATATTTGAGCGTTTTTACAAAGGCAACAAGTATAGCCAGGGCGTGGGACTCGGTTTGTCGATATGCCGCCTTATCGCCCGATTGCTCGGCGGCGAAGTGGATGTGGACAAGAATTATCGTCGCGGTGCCCGCTTTACTTTCACTATCCCCACCACATGATTTCTGGTTTTCAGAAAAAACACTAATTTTGTGTATGAGAAAAATACCATTTGAATGGAACACTATATAGTATCAGCCCGTAAGTACCGTCCTGACACTTTCAAATCAGTGGTTGGGCAAACTGCTCTCACGGCGACTCTGCGCAATGCTGTGGACACCGGCAGGCTTGCTCATTCCTATCTGTTTTGCGGGTCGCGCGGTGTGGGCAAGACTTCTTGTGCGCGCATATTTGCCAAGACAATCAATTGTGAGCATCGCACTGCCGATGGTGAGGCCTGTAATGAGTGTGACTCATGCCGGGCGTTTAACAATGGCACATCCATGAACATCATTGAGCTTGATGCCGCTTCCAACAACGGCATTGAGGATGTGCGCAATCTTATTGAGCAGGTACAGGTGCCACCGGCTCAGGGAAAATATCGTGTGTTTATCGTTGACGAGGTACACATGCTCACGCAGGCTTCGTTCAACGCTTTTCTGAAAACCCTTGAGGAGCCGCCATCGTATGTGGTGTTCATTCTCGCCACTACTGAAAAACAAAAGATTATACCTACTATATTGTCGCGATGCCAGATTTATGATTTCCATCGCATCACAATACAGGACATGGTAAACCATCTTGCTTACGTGGCACAGCAGGAGGGGATAGAGGCTGAGCCGGCCGCATTGAATGTCATTGCGCGTAAAGCCGATGGTGCCATGCGTGATGCATTGTCCATTTTTGATCAGGTGGCTGCTTCCACTCGCGGTAAAATCACTTATCAGTCGGCCATTGACAATCTTAATGTCCTTGACTCGTCCTATTACAACAGGCTGATGGATTGCTTCATTGCAAATGATGTATTAGGCTCTTGGATGATATACAAGGAGGTTAGGGACAAAGGGTTTGATTCCTTGTTCTTCATCAACGGACTCGGCTCTTATTTGCGTGATTTGCTTGCTGCACGCAATGAGTCCACTGCCGCGCTCCTTGATGTCACCGCTGATGTGGCGCAGGAATTACGCAAACGTGCCCAAAATGTCACCCCTGAATTTTTGTTCCGGGCCATGAGCTTGTGCAACGATGCCGATTTGAATTATCGCACCGCTTCCTCCAAGCAGTTCCTCGTCGAGCTTACGCTCGCCAAGATATGCCAACCACTCAGCCCCTCCCGCAATAACGACGGCACCGGGAAGGGGCAGTTGAAGCATATAGCTCCCGCCGCCACTTCACAGCAGGATGTATCCGCCCAATCCGCTACGGAGTCTCCTGTCCCCGCTGCTCCCACACCGTCCGCTCCGGTATCTGCTCCTGTGGCACCTGCCGCTGTGCCTCGTCCTGTGGCTGCAGCAAACGCAGCACCACCGCGCCCGGCAGCGCGCTCTCCCCATGTGTTGCATACTCCGAAAGTGTCAATAAAACACGGCATCGCACCTTCTTCATCAGATGTTCCCGTTGCTGCCTCTGACCAACAAGCACGCCATAGAACTCAGCCTTTCTCCGATGAGGCCATGCAATCGGCATGGGATTCTTTTATAGCAAACAATCGCACTGCCGTAATTCTTATTAACACTATGCGGTCATCTCGTCCAAAACGGCTTGGCCTCACTACATTGCTCGTAGTTGTGGAAAATGAGATTCAGCTGCAGCATATGCATGATGCCAAACCGGCACTGCTGAAATACATGCGCAATATGCTCCAGAATGATGACATAGTTCTGGAAATGGAAATAAATGAGGGTGCGCCTTCGCGTCGCACTCTTAACGATGCGGAACTCACCGCAAAATTATGTGAGGAACATCCTCATATGAAAATGCTCATTGATGATTTCAAACTAAAACTATCATGAAACATATTTATCTTCCCATTCTCACCATTGCCGCAACCATGGCCGGTTCAATGCTTTGCGGATGCTCACGCCTGTCTTCGGAGGCAAAAGAGATGGTTGGAAATTATTTTATACCCGAAGTGTCGCAGGACACTCCCATTATGGAACTGAACGATGACGGCACATGCATTCAGCGCGCCATTCGTCCCGGCGTTCTCACAATGAGTGTTCCCGGCAAATGGAATGTGCTCCGCGACTCGTTGATAATGGAGTTTGATCCGTCCGGGCTTCAAACCCAAGGTGATTCGACTCTCGTTGGCAATATCCCCCTGACCTTGAAGAAAGCTGTGGTTGATTTCAATGGCAGCACTCTCACTCTTGAGTATGACGGTGTGCAGTACGTGTATCTCCGTCGCGGACAAGTCAAATAACTAATCCATGCTCATATCACATTTATGAAACCTATATACCGTTACTTTACCTTAATCTTTGCCGTTATGATGGGCGCATGCTCATCAGGCTCCTCCATTGAGGATGATCTTCGCGCAGCTGAAATGGCTTTGGCCAATGGCGATATGCGCGCTGCCGAGAGTGCTATACAACATGTGGTAGGTTCTGAAAATTTTTCGGGGCTGACTTCCAAGCAGCTTGCCCGGTTGTCTTTGATTTATATTCAGATGGCCGACTCGCTTGATCGCGAAACCAACGTGGGGCAGGCTGCCAATTGCTATCGGCGTGCGTATGAGGCTGACAGGGATTCGGCTGCTGATTTCTTTTCCACTCTTGAATCCGACCAAATACCATACGCCATGCTGTTGCGTGCATTGTCGCAGCCGCGTGACTCTGTTTGGAGCGGTGAAAATGATATTTTCCCGCTTGATTCTTTGGTCGTTGACTCCATAAATTGATATATATGGACTGGACTGAGCAACTTAAGGCGTTCCGCGATGCCAACCCCGATTTGCCTGAAGGACCGGAGATGCATGACCCCGAGCCGGAAGATACCGTGAAGAGGCAACCACGCCTTGATATTTACATTGAGCGCAAGGGGCGCGGTGGCAAAACAGCCACTCTCATTTCGGGATGGATATGTGAGCAGTCGGAGCTGTTGCAGATTGCATCGAAACTCAAGTCGGCTCTCGGTGCCGGAGGCTCGGCGCGTGGAGGCGACATTCTGATTCAGGGCGACCGACGCACTCAGGTGCTTGAGCAACTTACGGCCTTGGGTTATAAGGCCCGTATTGTCTGATTTATACTTCATATTTTTCGGCTTTCCTTTATGCTTCATATTTACAAAGCTTCTGCCGGTTCCGGCAAAACATTTACCTTGGCTTATGAGTATATCAAATTGCTGCTCGGCATAAAGGGAACTGACGGGAAATACCGTTTAAATAGTTCTGCGCGGGGAGAAAACCATCGCTCTATACTTGCCGTAACCTTTACCAACAAGGCCACAGAAGAAATGAAGAGGCGTATTCTTCATGAGTTGGCTGTTCTGGCAAATATGGAACCCGGTTGGACCAAGCCGTCACCGTATATCGGCAAGTTGTGTGCTGAATTTTCTGCTACCGAGGAGCAGGTGAGACGGGCAAGTGAATTGGCTCTCAAGAATCTGCTTATGGATTTCAGCTATTTCAGTGTCAGCACCATTGATGCTTTTTTTCAGGTTATTCTCCGCACTTTTGCACGTGAGGCTGAACTTACCGGAAATTATGAGCTTGAGTTGGATAACGATAAAGCAATAGAATTTGGAGTCAATGAGCTGTTTTCATGGCTCAACAATGATCCCGATGCGTCAGGCGTTGATCGTGTGGTCGGGTGGATTACCAATTATCTTGTGCAGCAACTTCATAATGGCAATGATATAAAGCTGTTTAACCGCAGCAGTAAGATGCATGCCAAATTCACCAAGCTTATAACCAAGATTTCTAACGACACTTTTGCCCTGCATTATGACGAGATAATGGATTATCTGCGTCACACGCCGCAAAAACTTCAGCAGTTTGCCGTTGCACTCACAAGCCGGATTGATGACATGCTTGGAGAAATCAAATCGGGTTGTGAGGTGGCTTTGGATGTCATTGATTCGCATGCGTCAGAGCCGGGCAAGGTCAAAGACAACTTGGTGAATGCTTTTAAAAAATATGTGCAGAATCCGCGTACCGCTATTGTGAAAGCGTCCAAAACGCCATTGTCGGTAAATGAGGATTTGACACAGGCATACGACAGTGCCCGCAAAAAATATTATGTCAAGCTTGGTCCTTCGCCCGATCTTGATGCCGCGTTAAGCTCAGCGTGCCGCTGCGTTGCGGAATATCCGCCTTATATCATGCTTCTTGAGCAGATTCGTGACAGCCTTTTCGTTCTCGGTCTTATTGATAAGGTGTATGAATTTATTGAAAAGTTTCGCGAAGAAAACAATGCCATTCTGCTTTCCGATACCAATTCGTTGCTGCGCGAGATTATAGGTGACAGCGATGCTCCGTTTGTGTATGAGCGGGTAGGGTTGTGGCTCAGGCATTTCCTGATTGATGAGTTTCAGGATACCTCACGCATGCAGTGGCTGAATATCAGGCCGCTGCTGAACGAGAGTATGGCCAATGATTCCGACAGCCTTATAATAGGGGATGAAAAACAGTGTATCTACCGGTTCCGCGACTCGGACCCAACATTGTTGCAATGTCAGGTGCAGCAGCAGTTCCCCGGGCGTACCACTGTGACCGGTGACACTCCGTCAGCCAATACCAATTGGCGCAGCGCCCCCAATGTTGTAGAGTTTAATAATGCCTTGTTTGGTGCATTGTCTTCTGCGGTCGGGGTGGATGATATTTACGCTAATGTGTGTCAGCAGATACCTGACCGTGGTTCCGAATATCCGGGATATGTGTCGCTTATGCCGGTATTGGCTCCTTCAAAAGATAAATTTGAGGAATTTGCCCTTAAGCGCATGACTGATGAAATGGAACGCCAGTTGAGGCAGGGATACAAATACAATGAACTGTGTGTGTTGGTGCGTCAGCGCTCAGATGGTATTCGGGTTATTGCACGCCTCATGGAGATAGCGGACACTGCCGGACTGCCTGATTGTGAATATCCGTTGCTGAGTGAGGCAAATGTAATTTCCGATGATGCTATGATGCTTGCTCAGGCTCCTGTGATAAAGGTTATCATGAGTGTCCTTAGAGCGTTTGCAAACCCTTCGCTCAGTTTGAGAGACGAAAAAGATGGAGAGGCAACGGCCGCAAAATTTCACTCCAGAGCTGAAATGGTGGAGATGCTCAACCGCTTTGACCATTTTTCAAGTCTCGGACATTCTCCCGAGGATGCTTTGCAGCTGGCGTTGTCAAGCGAGGAGTGCAACTGGAACATGCAGTCCGAAATGCCTGAAATGGAGTGCTTTAATCTGCCGTCTCTGGTGGAGCATATCATACAGCATCGCATATCTCCCCGTGACCGCAAGGCTCAGAATATGTATATCGCGGCATTTCAGGATCTTGTCTGTGACTATTGTGCCACATCTACGCCTGATGTGGGCGGCTTCGTAAAATGGTGGGACCTGTCTTCTCATCGTTTCACAGTGTCGGCTCCAATGGATGCTAAGGCTATTCGTGTAATGACAATACACAAGGCAAAGGGCTTGGAATTCAAATGCACCCACATTCCGTTCCTCGCTTATAAGGTGCCTAAGTTTGATGGGCATCAATGGTTCGTTTCTCAGCCGTTGCCCGGCATTGACGAGAATATAATGCCTCCTCTGCTTCCTATTGTGCCCGGTAGCTTTTTGAAAAACACAGTCTTTGCACCTCAATTAGACCGGCTCGTGTATGAGCAGCTACTTGATGAGCTTAACGTGCTTTATGTGGCATTTACCCGCGCCGGTCAGGAGCTTATAGCCAATTACTGGGCTGACAGCAGTGGCACGATAGGTGAGTTGCTGGCCTCTGCAAATGATAGCATGGCGCAATATGCGGGTGCAGTGCCCGGAGAATTTGTCAGTGGCACTCCCGACACCGTGCCTGTGCGAAAGGAGGAACAGAAAACCGCTCTTGATCCGCATGATTCTATGCCCATGCGTCCGTATGAAGTGTACGATGGAACTACGGTATGGAATCAGACACAGGTGGATTTTGACCCCGATAGGGTGGAAGCGGTGACACGTGGCACCGCGCTTCACAATCTGCTTGCCTTGGTCAAGGATGCTGAATCTGTGCCGATGGCTGTTGAAAAGGCGGTGCGCCGCCATATCATAACACGTGCCGAGTCAGAACCGGTCAAAGTTCTTCTCATGGAGCGTATCGGCAATGAGAAAACGAAACATTGGTTTTCGGGATTTAAGCGTGTGCTCCGCGAGCGTCAGATCACTACTGACAAGGGCGAGCATTATCGTCCGGATAGGGTGGTGTGGACTGCCGATGGTCATATTGACATAATTGATTACAAGTTCGGTGCCGAGCGGTCGGCTGCCTACGCACGGCAACTGCGCAACTATGTGCGTCTGTTTGCGGAAATGGGTTATGACAATCTTCGTGCCTTTGTGTGGTATGTGGATTCTGACCATATAGTCCCTGTCGGTTTTTAAACTTATCAACAAATTATTAACATGTTGTTGACAATTCACATCTGATTGTGTGGATAAATGTATTTGCGGTAATTGGTATGTGGTGGTAATTTTGTACTGCTAAAACAAACCAATCTTCTATGAGCGACATTATACGACTTCTTCCTGATTCAGTTGCCAACCAAATTGCTGCCGGTGAGGTGATTCAGCGTCCTTCATCGGTGGTGAAAGAACTGGTGGAGAATTCTGTGGATGCCGGCGCCACGGATATTCAGATTATAATCCGTGATGCCGGACGCACTCTGATTCAGGTTGTGGACAATGGCAAGGGCATGAGTGATACTGATGCGCGAATGGCTTTTGAGCGGCATGCCACATCCAAGATTCAGGAGGCGGCCGATTTGTTTTCGCTCCACACCATGGGCTTTCGTGGCGAGGCTTTGGCTTCCATTGCTGCTGTGGCGCAGGTTGATCTCCGCACCATGCTTCAGGGCGCGGAAATTGGCACACGCCTTATTATTAATGGTAGCGAGGTTGAGAGCCAGCAACCCGAGGCTTGCGCTCCGGGAAGTAACATGATGGTGAAAAATTTGTTTTTCAATGTCCCCGCACGTCGAAAGTTCCTTAAAAAAGATTCTGTGGAGCTGAGTAGCCTTTTGCGTGAGTTTGAAAGGCTTGCATTGGTAAATAATACTATTGATTTCACGCTTATACACAATGATTCGGTTCTTCACAAAATGCGCGGAAGCACATTGAAGCAACGCATCGTGGATCTGTTCGGACATTCTCTTGACCGTCAGCTGCTTCCGGTAAATACCGACACTTCGATAGTTCGTATTGAGGGTTTTGTGGGCCTGCCCGATCATGCACGTAAACGCAATGCGTTGCAATATTTGTTTGTTAACGGACGCCACATGCGTCATCCTTATTTCCATAAGGCTGTTCTGCAGTGTTACGAAGAGCTGATAAAAAGCGATGAGCAACCTAATTATTTCCTGTATTTTACTGTGGATCCCGATTCCATAGATGTTAATATCCATCCTACCAAAAACGAGATTAAGTTTGAGAACGAAGCTGCTATATGGCAGATAATCACAGCTGCTGTAAAGGAGGCTCTGGGTCGCTATAACGCTATGCCCGGCATAGATTTTGATACGCAGGATGCTCCTGAAATACCGGTGTTTGACCCTGCCGCGCAGGCATCCGTAAATATTGAGCTGGACTCAAACTACAATCCGTTTGATATGCCTGCTGACAATGGCGCGGAACCGGCTTCACAATCCTCTGTTTCTGCACGGGGAACCCGCGTGGCATCATCGTTGCCCGATTGGGAAAAAATGTATGCGGATTTTGCATCACGGCGCGGGGATTCATTGGCTCCTGAGCCGGTTCTTGAATCCGATGTGCAAGTCAAGGGAAGTGCCCTTAATGATTTGATGGCATCGGCCGATGAAGAGGCCGTTCTTCCCGAAATGGATGCGCCAATCGTGGCTTATCAGCCCGGGGATGGTGCTGGGATTCAGGTAAAAAACCGATATATACTCACCCCTGCCAAAAGCGGGGTGATGGTTGTGGACCAGCATCGTGCTCATCTCAAGGTGCTGTATGAGCGTTACATGAGCATGTGGCGTACCGGTGATTTTGTAGGACAAAACCTGTTGTTTCCGGAGGTCCTTCGGCTTACGGCAGCTCAGACTGCCATTCTTGAGGGGCTTTTGGACGAACTTGGTGCCATCGGTTTTGATCTTGCGCCTCTTGGCGATAACGACTGGAGTATATGTGGGGTGCCTTCGGTGCTCAGTCATGCCAATCCGGTGGAAACGGTGATGCAGATACTGGATTCTGCCGAGACCGGGGGTGAAAACGGCACCGATGCTGTGCGCAGACGTGTGGCTCTCAGCATGGCACGTGCTGAGGCTGTGAAAAATGGCTCTCCGCTCAGTAGCTCCGAGCGTGAACAATTGCTCGCCGATTTGTTTGCTCTTCCGGCACCGAATTACACCCCTGACGGGCTGTTGATTATCAGTATCATTAGCTTGGAAAAATTGGCCGAACTGTTTGTTTAGTATTAAAAAAACTTGTTGCATCAGTACCGGCATTTCTAAAAAAATCGTAAATTTGTAACCGTGATTTCAGTAACCGAACATATAAGATACCTGCTCACATGCCATGAGTGCGTGATAGTGCCGGGCTGGGGCGCATTTGTGTCGCAGCACGTTGGTGCCCGTTTGTCATCCGATGGCTCTGAGCTGTTGGCTCCTACGCGTGTGCTTGGATTCAATCCCGAAGTGGCACACAATGACTGTATGCTTGCATCCAGTATATCTCGTCGCGAGAGAATCAACTATGATGCTTCTGTGGCATTGATTGCCAATGAAGTCAGCATGTATTTTCATCGGGTGGATGTGTTGGGTGAACTTGTCATGCCGCGCATAGGCAAATTCGTGAAATCATCCAACGGTGCCATGCTCTTTGAGCCTGATGAGGATGCCCCGATTGTGGCTGCCTCTTACCGGGGACTGCCTAATGTGGCTGTGCTGCCGGTTGCGGATGTTTCAGCATCTCAGCCTGAAGAGAATGAACCTGAGCATGTTCTGCATGTGGATTTGCGCCGTCGCATAGTTGCTGCTGCCAAAGTCGCCGCGTCTGTTGCCGCTCTTTTGGGCATGGGTGTTTTGTTGAGCACTCCGGTGCTTGTGGATGATTCTTCCACTGATTTTGCTGCGGTAATGACTTCCGAGATTACTGCACCGAAATCAGCCCAGACTCTTGTGCGGGAGATTACGGCCCCTATTGACAGCACTCTTGTTTTCACGCTTCCTTCCACTTCCGACAGCACAAGTCTGGCTGTTAAGCCGCACGTGGTGAAGGAACCCCGGTGCTATCTTGTGATTGCGTCATGTGAAACGCGCCGCCGTGCCGAAAAATATATTGCCCAAAGTGGCGAATCCGGACTCAGGATATTGGAGCGTGATGGCCGCTACCGCGTGTACATAGCCACCGGCAACAATGCAGAACAGGCTGCTCGACTCAAAATGACTGATGCCGATTTTGCCCGTCGTCATCCCGATGCATGGGTATATTCCCGATAATATTATCTGAGTCTGTTGGCTCTCATCATATTTTTCTATGACCGATTTGCATCAACTTTTGCTGGAGCGTCGCTCCATTCGCCGCTATACATCCGAGCCGTTGAGTGCTGATGATGTAAAACTTATTCTTGAAGCGGCTTTATTGTCTCCCACATCCAAAAATTCCCGCTCATGGCAGTTTGTGGCTGTTGACGACCCGTCAATGCTGGAGCGTCTTGCCGGATGCAAGCCTTCCGGGGCCATGCCTGTCAAGGGTTGTGCCATGGCTGTTGTGGTGTGTGGCGACAGTACTGTCACTGATCCGTGGGTGGAGGATTGCTCTATCGCGGCTGCTTACATGCAGCTTCAGGCTGCCGACCTCGGCTTGGGCTCTTGCTGGATTCAGGTTCGCGGACGGTTCACTGCCGATGGCATTCCAAGTGAAGAGTACGTGCAGCAGCTTTTGGGTATCCCCGCAACAGTGTCAGTGCTCTGCATCATGACTTTCGGTCACAAGGACGAGGATCGCAAACCCGCTAATCCCGACAAGCTGTTTTGGGAAAAGGTGCATATTGGCTCATGGAATCCGGAACAGCAGCAGTGACAGAACCTTTGCGCGGAGTGCTTATAGGCAGCGGTGCCGTGGCTTCGGCTCTCGGTCCGGCTTTGGAGCGCAGAGGCAAAGTGGTGTGGCAGCAGGTATATAGCCCTACTCTTGAGCATGCCCAGTGGTTGGCCGATGAGTTGCGGCAGGCTCATGCTGTCAACAGTGTGGAGCAGGTTATACCCGATGCCGATGTGTATCTTGTGGCGGTGAAAGACGATGCTGTGGCTTCCGTCGCGCAACAATTTCCTCACAACAATGCTGTGTGGATGCACACTTCCGGTGGTGTGGCGGCAGAAACTCTCTCTCCTTTGTCATCCAATTATGGAGTATTTTATCCGTTGCAGACTTTTTCCAAGGGGGTGGATGTCAGCATGGATTGCGTGCCTATGTTCGTGGAGGGCAGCAATCCTGCCACAGAGCAGTTTATACGCTCACTTGCCGAAAGCATAACCAAAAACGTGTCGCATGCCGATAGCGAGTTGCGCAAGCGGTTGCATTGTGCGGCGGTCTTCGCCTGCAATTTCACCAATCATCTTTGGAGCGTGGCCGACAATATTTTAAGGCAGCAGGCGTCTTTGGATATCACCTATCTTGAGCCGTTGCTTAAGGAAACTTTGCGCAAGGCAATGACCGTGGCTCCCGCGTTGGCACAGACCGGACCTGCAAGGCGTGGTGACACTGCGGTGATGGAGCGGCACAAAGCCATGTTATCGCCCGAAGATGCCGCCCTCTATGATTATCTGTCAAAGCGTATCATGAAGCAATATGAGCTCGATTAATTATGATTTGAAGCGCATTCGCGCAGTAGCGTTTGATGTGGATGGCGTGTTGTCGCCGTCCACCATTCCCATGGGAAGTGATGGTGTGCCCAGACGCATGGCGAATATCAAGGACGGTTATGCCATGCAGCTTGCGGTGAAATGCGGCCTTAGGCTGGCCATTATCACCGGAGCGGCCACGGATGCTGTGCGTGTGCGTTACAATACGTTGGGCATTACCGATGTGTTCACCGGCGCAGGACACAAGGCTCCTGTATTGGAGCAATGGATGAGTGAGCACGGTTTTAATGCCGCCGAAGTGGCGTATGTGGGCGATGATGTGCCTGATTTTGAACCGATGCGCATGGTGGGTTTGCGGGTGGCTCCCGAGGATGCCGCGTGGGATATAAAGCAGATTGCTAATTATATCAGTCCGGTTAACGGTGGATATGGTGTGGCTCGCGACCTTTTGGAACAGATACTACGGGCGCAGGGTTTGTGGGTGCTGGATGAAAAAGCTTTCGGATGGTGATGGATAATCCGTTGGACCGGTTGAAAAAATATTCCGTGGTGCTCGCGAGCGGGTCACCCCGCAGGCGTGAACTGTTGTCCATGCTCGGATTGGAGTTCCAGCAGTGCAGTGTGGATGTGGACGAAACATATCCCTCCACTCTTGCTCCGCTTGAGGTCGCTCCATACCTGTCGGCTTTAAAAGCGCGTTACTACCGCGACAATATGATGCTTCCCGGCCAGCTTGTGATTACGGCCGATACTGTGGTTATAGCGCATGATGAGGTTCTTGGAAAGCCATCATCCGAAGCTGATGCACGACACATGCTGCATTTGCTGTCGGGATGTACTCATCAGGTTGTTACCGGAGTGAGTGTATGCGTGCATGGAGGGGAAATACGCACATTCAGTGCCGTGACCCAAGTCTCCTTTGCTCAGCTTACTGACACGGAGATTGACTACTACATCAGGCATTTTCATCCACTGGACAAAGCCGGAGCCTATGGCATACAGGAATGGATAGGGTGTATCGGTATAAATTCTATTCAAGGGTCCTTTTACAATGTTATGGGGTTGCCCCTCCATCGCTTGTATCAATTTCTTTTGCAATATTGATGTTGCTTTACCGCGCGGGCTGCACGGTAAATTGTACCTTCCCCGAAGTGGGTGAAAGATTTATTCCGTCGGGAAACCGTCCGTTTTTTGATACCGTCAGCAGGCCGTTGTTGCCGTAATTTGTCACTCGCTTTGCCACATAAAGGGCAAGGACTCCCATGGTCATGCGTAGGTTGATTTCCACACATGGCCACACAGCTGTGTCCCCGGATGCGTCTTTGTACAGCATCATGTCCACACCCAACCATCCTTGGTACATCGGTGCTATGATGGAAGTGAGCTTTTCGGCCACCGCAGTGGCAATTGGAGCTATCTCAACGCCCAAAAATTCTGCGAGCTGCACTTGTGGCATGAGCATATTCCCTTGGTAATGCCCGTGGCTGTCGGTGATGAAAAGCGACAACCCCCGATAGCTGATGTTTTGGCCGTCGGAGTAAAACAGGGTGGCAAAGTCACGCTCTTTCTTAAGCTCGTGCTCCACTATTATGCTTCCCTGTCTATGCACCACATCGCGCACGGTTTTTTCCAGCATGGTGCGTGAAATATGGTTGGAATGGAACACGCCTCTTCCGCTGCCGCTCCACGGCATCTTCAGCACACAATTGCCCATGGAGCTGACGGCGGCAATGGCCGCATCGGCATCGCTGAATTGCAATGGTAGCATGTCGGGGCTTATTCCGAGTGATTTCAGTAGGGTTATGGAGGTGCGGCGGTGCGACAGATCGCGTATTGCCTGCACTTGTTCATCCGAAGGCAGATTCTCCAGTCCAATGCTCCTGAACTCGCGTAAGGTGGAGCGGCTCCATCCCCACGGCATGGCCCATGATGCTGTAGTGGTCACTACCGGTTTGCCGGGAAGATGCCATTTCTCGCACAACGCTTCTGCCGTGGGCATAAGATTCGGCGTTACAATTACCTCGTCGCCAGGCTCGCTCCACCACAATGGCAATAAAGCGCCGCTGCGGCGTATCTCCTGTGCTGCCGCAGTAGGTGTGTAGCTCAGAGCATTGGATGCAAGGGCAAGGTCGTTTTCAGGATTGTAGTGCAGCAGGCGGCTCATTTCACTGTCAGCACTCCGTCATTTGGAGTGATAGTGTATGTTGTGCCTGCAACGGTAGGAAATGTAGCCTCAAGGTTGCCGTAAATCACGTGGCACGGTTCGCCCTTAAGAGAGCGTATCTGCGCAGAAGTGAGCTGGCCGTCATGCCATTTTATGTCAACTTCAAATCCTCCGCGTGCCAGCAGGCCGGTCACACTGCCGTTTTCCCATTCACCGGGCAGTGCCGGCAGCAGCATTAGGCGGTTATTGTGGCTCTGCATCAGCATTTCTGCTATTCCTGCAGTACCTCCGAAATTACCGTCTATCTGAAATGGCGGATGCATGTCCCACATATTGGTGGCGGTGCCATGGCTCAGCAGGTTGCGTAGCAACGTATGGGCATGATCGCCGTCATGCAGGCGTGCCCAGTGATTGAGCTTCCACCCCATAGACCAGCCTGTAGCCTCATCGCCGCGCTGGTGTAGAGTACGCTTGGCGGCGTTGGCAAGCGTTGGCATCTTTTTCACATCAAGTGATGAGCCGGGATGAAGTCCGAACAGGTGGTTGGTGTGGCGGTGTTTGTCTGTGGGGTCGTCAATGTCGCGGCTCCACTCCTGAAGTTGCCCCAGTCGTCCTATTTGATATGGAGTGATGTGATTGAGTACGCGCTGCCATTCATTCACACGTGCGGAATCGATGTCAAGCTCCTTGGCGGCGGTGATGGCGGCATGCAGAATCTCACGTGTCACAGCATTGGCATACGTGGCGCCCATGTCTGCCGTGCCATGTTCGGGCGAATAAGACGGTGCGGAAGTGTAATAGCCGTCCTCGTCTTTGGTAAGAATATCCATCGCAAAATCTGCGCTTTCGCTTATCAGTGGGTACCCTTTGGTACGCAGCCACTCTTTGTCACGTGAAAAATCGTAATAGTCCCATACTTGGGAGGCAAGCCACGGACCGGCTGTAGGGTTGTAGTTCCAGAACATGTCGGGAGAAGACAGGGGAGCTGTGAAGCCGAACACGTTTGTGCTTACCTCAGCTGTCCAGCCTCGGGTTTTATAATATTTTTGTGCTGTTGCACGGCCCGGTACCACAAGGGTGCGCACATAATCCACAAACGGTTCCATGCACTCAAGCAGATTGGTTGAGGTGGCAGGCCAGTAATTCATTTGCAGGTTGATGTTGTTGTGGTAGTCCACATGCCATGGCCCGTCAACATTATTGTGCCACAGGCCCTGTAGATTTGCCGGCAGTGAGCCGCGTCGCGATGATGCAATAAGCAGGTAGCGGCCGAAGTTGAAATATGTCTGTTCAAGATTTGCGTCGGTTGCTCCGTCGCGGTAGCGTGCGAGGCGTTTCGGGGTAGGCAGCTGGCAAACCTCTTCCTCAGGATTTAGCTGTAGCTTCACCCTGCCGTATAGCGAGTTGTAGTCTTTGTAGTGGTTGTCCATCAGTTGCGCCCACGATAGTTTCGCGGCAGCATTGATGCGGTGGTTTACAACGGGAACCGGGTCTGAGCCGACATAGGTGTATGGGTCTTTGAAATCCGGGTTGAAATTCATGGCGTAGTCGGTGGCGGCAGCCAATATAAATTCCACATCATTGGCGTTTTGTACCTTTATTTCACCTTTTGCTGCATCTGCTGACACCTTGCCTCCGCCTACGGCACGTACCATTACTCTCAGTGCCCACCGCATGCCGTTGTTGTCAAGTTTGCCCTGCCACAGCAATCCATTCTCCTCTGGAATCACTTCCAGCAGATGTTGTGGGGTTGAGAATGAGAATGTGAGATTTTGTTTGGCTCCCGTGCTGGTATAGCGCCACACCTGTACGCTGTCGGGATAGGAAGCTATGTAAGTGCGGCGGTATTTTGCTTTGCCAACATCGAAACTTACTGCGGCATATGCACTGTCCAAAGCGAGTTCGCGGCGATAATTCTTTGCTTTCTTATCAGGGATGCCGGTGTTCACATAAGCTTCGCCCAGCACTGTGAACGAGCCGAACACATCGGATGTATAGTCAATTTTGCCGCGAAATTCTGCGGAAATCACGCTGTCTGCAATATCATAATACCCTTGGCGAATCAATCGGCGCGACAAATCCAAAACGGTCGGATTGACATCCCGGTTCATATCCCAGTAACGCTCCACGCCGGTAGCGGGACCTCCGCGCCACAATGATTTTTCATTGAGCACTATGCGTTCGCGGTTGATGCCTCCGGTTATTGAGGCTCCGAAAGCTCCGTTGCCTATGGGGAACGACTGCCGTTCCCATATAGTGTCGGGATTGTCGTAATTGGAGCTCATGTCGTGGATTTTCCACGGTGCTTCTATCTTTTCGGTCGGTGGGGTGTCAAACCACAGTATATCGCGGGACATTATGGATGTGCTGGATGCCAGCACTATGGCTGCAACTATTAGTCGGGTTATTTTCATGGTCAAGTTGTTATATTTGTCAAAAATACGCAAACCTGCTCATATTATGAGAACTGCTGTTGTTAAAAATAACAAAAACATCTGTGACGATGTCATATGTTATAACATTAGAGTATATTTGCTGTATCAATGAAAAATATATCTATATGAATCCACATTATGTAGTAGGCATTGGCGAAGCGTTGTGGGATGTGCTTCCTGATGGAAAGAAAATAGGCGGTGCTCCGGCCAATTTCGCTTATCATGTAAGTCAGTTCGGAATTGACAGCTGTGTGCTTTCGGCTGTGGGGCAAGATGAGCTGGGCGATGAACTTACGCAACATTTCTTTCAGAAACAGCTTAATTGCAAAATTCCAACAGTCGGTTACTCTACCGGCACCGTGACCGTTGAGCTTGATGAAAAGGGTGTGCCGCAATATGACATTAAAGAAAATGTGGCGTGGGACAATATCCCTTTCACGCCCGAACTGGAGGCTCTGGCTCGGGAGACAAGGGCTGTGTGTTTCGGGTCATTGGCACAGCGAAGCATCGTGTCACGCACCACTATCCGGAAGTTTATTGACGCTATGCCCCGGGAAAAAGGTGTGTACAGAATTTTTGACATCAACCTCCGTCAGAATTTCTATACTCCCGAAATCATCGAATCATCGCTGAATCTATGCAACGTGCTGAAAATTAACGATGAGGAATTGGTGATACTCAGCCGCATGTTTCAAATTCCCGAAACAGACTTTAAAAGCGTATGCCGGATGATGTTGGATAAATATAATCTTGACATTCTGGTTCTAACCTGTGGAGTTGAAGGCAGCTATGTTTTTACACCGGATCACATGAGCTTCTTGCCTACTCCGCGTGTTGAGGTGGCTGATACCGTAGGTGCGGGCGATTCCTTTACGGCGTCATTCATATCATCTTTGCTTAAAGGCAAGAGCGTGTCCGAGGCTCACCGCACGGCAGTAGATGTGTCGGCCTATGTATGCTCCTGTCATGGCGCTATGCCTGTTTTGCCCGAAAATTTACTGAAATAGCAGTGACAATATTTTATCGGCACTCCGAGTTACAAATCTATTTTCGGTGTGCGTGATGACTTGCCCGAAATTAAGGCACGAAGCTTGTTCGTAAGGCTTAGCCATAGCGGTGATGGAGCGGCAACAACATCAGTTGATAATGTTTCGGCCATAGTGGGCACAGGCGATTCGTCGCCAAATTGCTCGGGGTAAAGCACGAGCAGATTGTTGCTTGCCATATATCGCTGCAGAAATTGAGGCAGTGTGTCCAGATCCGATGTGAATGACACCGATGTGCGCCGTGCATTCACAACCACAAAAAGGTCGTCAGGCAATATTTTGTTGCTTAGCAGTATGAAATCGTCCCATGCTTCAATCGTGCGGAACTCTGAGCGTATATCATATTCGCCGTGACGCAATACTGCGTGGATTGACTTGCGTGTGGCCGCATAGCAGCAGAATATTATGCGGCATCCCACATCGCGGGTAAGATTGCCCAATGCGCTTACCCAGCGCACAAACCCTGTTTCATACTCAGCCTTTTCAGGCACGGCCACTACTATGCGTGTTATGGTGTTGATGGGGATAAAGCAGCGGGAAATCACTATCATTTTGTTGGTGGCGCGCAGCAAGCGGCTCAGCTTGTCACCGAAAAATGAGTCTATCACGGCGTTGCGTCGGTGCAGGCCTATCACCACATCGGTAATATCCCGTTCCTCAATGGTGTTGATCATTCCCGTCACAAAATTCATGTCGTAACGCTCAAGCGAACTGAGTTTCACATCCGCGCTTGCTGCTGTCTGCTCCGCCACATCAAGCGAGTTGCGGCTCACGGCACGCGAGGATGCCGTGTTGTCGTTTCGCACATGAAGCGCATACAGGCTGCTGCGTTTGCTCACGGTGCCGCGCATCATCACTGCAAGATTCACAAGCTCGGGCGCAGTGAGCGGGCTTCCAACGGCTATCAGTGTGTTTATCGGTTTGCGCCTTTCGGTACGGGCTGCTTTTTCCACATTGCTGTCGCTCATCTCAAGCACCTTGAGTCTTGTAGCGGCACGTGATGTGCCTATGGATGACACCGTACACGTAACAAGAATCATTATGACTGTGCCGTTGAGTATCTCCTCGCCGAAAATATGCATGTTGTAGCCTATCATTACCACAGCCAGAGCCACGGCGGTATGGGCATTTGTGAGTTGATACAGCACTGAGCGGTCTATTGGTTTCAGATGATAGGTACGTTGGGCTGCATATGCTGCAAGCCATTTGCTCCCCATGGCTATAACGCTCATCACTGTAGCCACATACACCGTGTTCCATCCTTTCAATAGCACGCCCATATTTATCAGCATCCCTACTCCTATCAGAAAATATGGGATGAATATGGCGTTTCCCACAAACTCTATGCGGCTCATCAATGGTGATCGCGCCGGAACATATCGGTTAAGGACAAGTCCGGCCATGAATGCACCGAACACACCTTCTATGCCTATGGCTACGGCACTTTGCGCTGCCACAAACACTACCGCGAGCACAAATATAAACTGCATTATGCCATCGCTGTAACGCTTGAAAAACCAGCGTGCGATGCGGGGAAACAGATATACCGTCAGTATGCAGTATATCACCAGCATTGCCAGAAGTTTCAGTGTGCCGAGTATGGAAAATGCTCCGTCATGGCATACGCCAACCACGCCGGCAAGCACTGTCAGTGAGCCGAGTACCGTGAATATTGTACCTGCTATGGCTATTATTACTGCCGGATTTTTGCTCAGACCAAGTCGGGAGATTATGGGGTAGGCAAGAAGCGTGTGGGCTGCAAACATACTCGCAAGCAATGTGGATGTGAGCAGGTCAAGTCCCAAAAAGATATACGCTCCGGCAGCTCCGATTAGCAGCGGTATAAAAAATGTGTACAGTCCGAAAACGGCTCCGCGCCCTATATTGCGCTTGAGGTGATACATGTCTATTTCAAGGCCGGCCAGAAACATCAGGTACAGAATACCTACCTGACCGAATACCTCGAAACTCATGTCGCGAGCCAGTATGTTGAAGCCGTGAGGCCCCACGAGCACGCCTGCCAGTATAAGTCCTATCACATGCGGTATCTTGAGCCGGTTAAGGATCATGGGGGCACACAGCATGATAAGGAGCACCACCAGAAATATAGCCACTGGTGATGTTATGAGGGGATGGGCGGCTGGAATGGCAAGCGACAGAAGCACCTATCAGAATTTTTTCCCGTGAGCCATCATGTATTGTGCAATCTGTACGGCGTTGAGGGCGGCTCCTTTTTTGATTTGGTCGCCTACTACCCAGAAAGCAAGTCCGTTGGGATTGGAGATGTCTTTGCGTATGCGTCCCACAAACACCGGGTCTTTGCCGGCTATGTCAAGCGGCATGGGATATTCTTTGCTTGCGGGGTTGTCTATCACCACAACTCCCTCAGCCGATGCGAAAGCCTCTCGTGCCTGTTCCGGAGTCACGGGCTTCTCTGTCTCTACCCAAATGGCCTCGCTGTGTGCTCGCATCACGGGAACACGCACACAAGTGGCGCTGACCTGAATGTCGGGAGCGTGCATTATCTTTCGGGTCTCGTTATACATTTTCATCTCCTCCTTGGTGTAGTCGTTGTCAAGGAACACATCAATATGAGGAATTACGTTGTATGCAAGTTGATATGCGAATTTTTCCACCGTGGGTTTTTCCCCGCGCTGCAATTCCGCATACTGGTTCTCAAGCTCCTGCATTGCGGCAGCTCCTGCTCCGCTTGCAGCTTGGTAAGTTGCCACATGCACCCGTTTGATGGGCGAGAGGTCATTGATGGGCTTGAGAGCCACAACCATCTGAATGGTAGTGCAGTTGGGGTTGGCTATAATGTTGCGCGGCGTATTGAATGCGTCTTCGCCGTTCACCTCGGGCACTACCAATGGCACATCGTTGTCCATGCGGAATGCGCTGGAGTTGTCTATCATTATGGCCCCATGTTTGGTGATGGTGTCGGCAAACTCTTTGGAAGTGCCGGCTCCCGCTGAGGCGAACGCTATGTCCACGCCTTTGAAATCATCATTGTGCTTAAGCTCTTTCACGACAATCTCTTTGTCGCGGAACTTATATGTGCGTCCTGCGCTGCGGCTGGAGCCGAACAGCAGGAGTTCGTCAATAGGGAAGTTTTGCTCGTCGAGCACTCGGAGAAACTCTTGTCCAACGGCGCCGCTTGCGCCTACAATAGCCACTTTCATAATGCTAAGAGGATATTAAATGTTTGCGCAAAGGTACGATATTTTATCGTACCTTACAATCATTTCGCCCACTTGCGGGTCAAGTATCGGCGAACAGGCTCGTCATATAGCTTTAGTGCGCCCCATGCCATGAGTATGATGCCCGGAAACAGCAGAGCGCATACCCACCATACTTCGCCAAAACTTAGGCCGTTGGCCCACACCCATGCATAAAACAGGTACATTACCGGATAATGGATTATATATACCGGATAGGACAATTTGCCCATAAAGTTGCATACCGAAGTGGAAAACCTGTCGGTGGTCATGCCGCACGCACCTGTATATACTACCGCCGGAAAAATCACAAGAGTACACACGAGGTCATATACAGCATTGGCAACCGACGGTTCGGGGCCGCCCACATACGGGCATGCCAGCATTATGGCAATTGCTGCCGAGCATATCCAGAATGCGCCTCTGATACGCCTTGGACGGAAATTGCGGGTGAGCAGCAGTCCCATACCGAAAGAAAATGACAGTCGCAGGAAGCCGCCTATCCACCCCCAGTCGGCCATGCTCCATCCCACACCTATGTGATATGCGCCAGACATATTGCCTATGGCGCAGGATGCAAGTCCTATGCCCGAAAGCAGCACCACCCATGTGAGTACTGTGCGGCCAAGTCTGTGCAGTACCACGCCATAGAGTATGCTTCCTATATATTCAAAAAACAGTGACCATGACGGACCATTGAGCGGAAACATCTCGCCGTTGCCTCGCACTTCCGCTCCCGTGCCGGGATACACCGGAATAAGGATCAGTCCTAAAACAAGTGACAACAGAAGCATGGAAACGGACACAGGCGTACCGTCCCATTTCACGCTCCCTTGCATCCAATAGGCAAGCGCGCCGAGCACCACACTGAGTATTACCATGGGATGAAGTCTGATGACGCGCCGCAGCATGAATCTTGATGCGGTCATCTTGCCGTTTTTCCACCGCCCGTCATAGGCATACCCTATCACGAACCCCGACAGTACAAAAAAGAAATCCACTGCCAGATATCCGTGATTCATCATTTGGTCTGTAGGGGAGGTGGCGAATCCTTCAAAGAAGTGATACCATATGACAAGCATTGCGGCCACCCCGCGCAGGCCGTCAAGAATTTCATAGCGGGGTTGTGTGAGCGGTTTTTCCATGGGCACAAAGTTATAGCTTTGAAAATACACGGAAATTGATGTAGGTCAATTTTTGTGACTTCTTATCCTGCTGAGAGTGGCCGCTGTTATTCCCAGATAGGACGCAATATCTGTGAGCCGTGCGCGGCGGCACACCTCGGGAAACTGGCGGGAAAATTCCTTGTAGCGTTCCGCTGCTTCAAGGGTTAGACGCTCTTTGTGCGACTTATGTATCCGCCGGTATTCGTTCTGATGTATTACGCGCCACCAGTTGCATAGCTCGTTGTTGGTGCTTACAAGTTCCATGAGACGGCTCACATCTATGCCGTATGCATCAATAGGCTCTATGCTCTCCACATATTCCTGACTCGGTTGCGAATAATAAACCTCATCCATGCTGAACACTATGCATCCGCCTATGGAAAATGATGTCGTGACTTCTTCCCCGTCCACAAGCCAATAGCTTCGTGTCATTCCGTTTTCTATGAACCATGCTTTATGGCTCTTTTTACCTTCGCACACAATCTTGTGGCGTCGTGGAAACTGCTGCGCATGCATCTCTGCTGCAAGCAGCATGAGTGATTCGTCGCTCACTTGCCATGCTGTTCGCACAAACTTCACTATATTCGGTATCTGGACAATTTCTATATACACCCATAACTATGTTGACTATCAGCAATATCTGTAGATTGTAGTGTACTAATAGTGTACTTTGAGGGAAGCTGGCGAAAATCATAGACAAAGGAATTTGAGATATTTATCATCCGCTATAGATTTTTAACTGAGTTGATTTGCGCCTTTTCACCGGACGTGCATCCCATTCAACAGCATTAGAAGTCCTATCAAACAAACATCCTTGAAGCATCCAACAAGCCGCTTGATGAGATGTCTATTACTGGGAAGATATGTCGAAAACCATAGTTTAATCGAATCAATTCGCAGATTCTTAGGATTGCATACCATTAATCTCGCGAAAAATCGCTAACTTTGCAATCTAAGCATTGTCATGCGAAATGACCAAGAATATTACAACGACATAACGGCGAAAGCCGTAACCCAAAACATTGGAAGCTCCAACGTAGTCGCTTAAAGGCTTTGGTCGGCCTCGCATAGCTACGCTGGAGTTTTTGAGATATAATAGCTATAAATATCATGAGCCAAAGAATTTATACTAACGAATTGGAGGGTCAGCATGATTTCTTTACAACTTATCTTCCGAGAGTAGATAAGGCTCTTGATATATCTAATATACAGAATGATTACAGCGATGGTGTTGTAAATGGAAACATCGTTGAGTTTAAGCTCCATATAGATAGCTTGAATTCCGTTCTTTTTCAAGCTATCAAATATTTGTCGTCAATGAGAATAAAAGGTAAAACAATTCCTCGAAACATTATTTTAGTATCATTGAATGACAACAAGGCATATGTTTACAGCAGTCATGACTATCTTTCCAATATTGAGACAGTTTATGTAGGTGGTGCATCAAGAGATAACAGAGCTTTTGAATGTGGACAGCCGCTTGAAACATTAGACTTAGATTCTCCTACTGATGAAGAAAAACTGATTGGAATTCTCCGAACAAAAAAATATACTAAAATTCACATTGACGAGAATTGTATTGTTGGATGGGCGACTCGTTACTACAGCGAGAATCCTTCAGCATCAAAATCTGACTTTATAGGCGATACCACCGGTCGGATACAAATTGTCGGAGAAATTAGACGACCGACAAAATTTGCGGAGTTCATTCACGCGTATGAGAAAAGTTCTAATGAGAGATTCCGTTATCTTATGGATCGTCTCAACGATTTTCTTCAGAAGAAAGACCTCGGTGCATTTTATACACATGAACTTTATGCAAAGAAATCGCTTGAATTAGTAAGAGAAGCAATCGGCAGAGTCCCCGAAGGTAATGACTATGTCATCATAGACCGATGTGCAGGTACTGGTAATTTGGAACGACTTATGACCAGCGAAGAACTTTCTCATACCATTGTATCTACATTAGAATATTACGAATATAAAGTTTTATTAGAGGTACTTGGCGATAAGGTTAGACACATTATTCCTCCTACCGAAAGGGAGGATTCGTTTAATCAAGGGAAGGTTCGTGGTGCTGACGCACTGAGTATTGAATATATTGAAAATAATATAATCGGTCAATACGTTAATAACCCTAATTGCACCATTATACTTTTTGAAAACCCGCCCTACGCTGATACCACATCAATTGAGCATCAGAAACAAGGTGCAGGAAAGAAAAGTTCTACATGGAAGAAGTCGTTTGTGGTAGAAGAAATGAAAAAAGAAATTTCTGGTACCGCCACTAATGATTTGGGTAACGCATTTATTTGGTCAGCGTTCAAATATTATTTACGTCAAAACACTGATAGTTATATTGTCTATTCGCCTGTTAAATATTGGAAAGCTCAACATCTGATTAATAAGAGATTTGTCCGCGGGTTCGCGTTTAATCGAAAGCATTTCCATACCAACATTCAAGCGTGCATTATGTGCGCTCTTTGGAGTAATGAAGATGATTACATAACGGAGGAACTTCAATTAGACGCTTATGATATTGTAAATAATGAATTGGTATCCTCAGGAATGCTTAATGTAGATAAGCTCCACTCCACGTATAGCCAAAAGTATTTTGACAAAAGACGTTTTCCCGATGACATATCTGGCGGTATATTGTGTGAAAAGAATGGTACTGAAAAAACTTCTACCAATTCAATTCGCGTAAAGCCAATAGTGAATACAAATATTCTTGGCTATATGGCAGTATATAGTAGCGGATTTGACAATCCAGACAATATGTCAAGTCTATTAATTGCTGCAAGATATGATGGGAACGGATTTTATCTTCGAAAAGATAATTATCTTGAGAAACTTCCAATGTTTGCGGCTAGCCGTTACATAACCTATAATCGGGAGTGGACGGAACGAGCACGTATCATGAAATCGGCTGATGGTTGCGAGCGATTCAAAACCGATGTAGCAAATGGCATACTTAAACAATTTTTGTTGAAATGTTTGCTTTTTACTGTGTTGGAGCCTCAAAACCATATGCGTTCATTCATCGGTTCAGATGGAAGAGAATATCTTAATCAACTGACTTTAGACACAACAAACGGAGGGACATTAGCAGCTCAAGACATCATAGCATTACAGCTTAATGATACGGAGCGGAGGCTCATACAGCAGTGGAATAAGGTTCTTGATGATGCAAAATCAACGGATGAATACAATAATTCCATAAATTATGGTTTATATCAAATTAGATTTGAGCTGAATAAAGTAATCGAAGATGTGGAGACTGGAGAAAAAGTTGTAAAATATCCCAGTCTGAACGGCAACATTAAAACATTAGCAAGTATGGTTAAGGAATACTATAACCATGAAATAGTGCCTGTATTATTTCAATATGAATTCCTAAAATAGCCACCAATATGCGAAATCTTTCAAAGACATTTATACAATCATCGAATAAATAATAAGAGTGTAAAAATGCGTTATATAGTTAGGTAATATAAGTATTATGCGATTTTACCGAGAAAAATGTTTGGCAGCTCTCATGGAACAATTGAGTGATTGGGTGCCAAGTATACAGATACAGAAACTCGTGTTCCTCGTAACAGATAATCAGGATGACCGAGTCTATGACTTTATGCCATATCGATATGGATGCTACTCTATGCAGCTAAGTCAAGACTTAAGAAATCTTGCTAAAGACGGATATTTATTATGTGAGGATTATGGAACAACACATAGATACAAGATTGCAAGAAACGACCTGAAACTTAGCAAATTGATAGAAGAAAGAGATAACAGCGTAATAGCTCGTATTATCAAGAGATTTGCTAATATGCCGATTAATGACCTAATCAGATACACCTATCAAAATTATCCCTTCTTTGCAATCAACAGTAGGATGGCAAAAGATATTTTATCCGAAGCCGAATATTCCCATATTGTAAAGCAAAGGCCACATAAGGAAGAGTCTTCCTTAATGACCATTGGTTATGAAGGTTTATCATTAGAACAATATATCGTAATCTTATTGAGAAATGATGTTCGGGTGCTTTGTGATGTGAGAAAAAATGCCTATAGTCAGAAATTTGGCTTTTCAAAGAACCAATTGGCTAAAGCTTGTGATGGAGCTGGCATACTCTATGAGCATATTCCAAATCTTGGAATTGTTTCGGAAAAACGCAAAGATTTAAAGAGCCAATCTGATTATAACACATTGTTTGATGACTATGAACTAACAACTCTTGTAGGTGCCCGGTATGAGTTGAATCATATTTTTATGTTACTCCAAAAAGAAAAAAGAATCGCATTAACTTGTTTTGAGCATGATCCCCTACAATGCCATCGTAGTAGAATTGCAAAAAAATTAATGTCTATTCCACAATGTAATTATACACTTGTTAATCTTTAAATCTATGGCGAAAACGAAGGTTCTTGTAACGGTAAAGACATATCCGACTTTGTCCCAAAAATATGATGAACTTGTATGCACTGCCGGATTCTTGGAAGATGGCTCGTGGATAAGAATATATCCAGTACCTTTTCGAAAATTAGACACTCGTTATCGGAAGTGGCAATGGATCGAACTTGAGTTAGTGAAAAATACTTCTGATCCCAGAAAAGAAAGCTATAGACCGTATGACTATGAGAATATAACTCTTGGAAGAGTGGTGGATACTAAAAATGGATGGGCAGAGAGAAAGAAAATTGCCTTAACAAAGGTATATACTAATATGTCTGAGCTTATTCAAGAAGCAAAAGATCGTTCAATAGGGACATCTTTAGCAGTGTTTAAACCATCCCGAATTATTGATTTTATATGGAAGCCTTGTGCTCGGGAATGGGATGAGAAGAAGGTAAAGGCAATATATGGGAGAGCTGCTCAGGGCAGTTTGTTCGACACTGAAGAGGAAAAAGAGGTTAAAAAACTATTCAAGATAGTAGATAAAATTCCATATGAGTTTTCATACATATTTGAATCTGGGGATGGAAAAAAAAGAACTCTCATGATTGAAGATTGGGAGGTATGTGCTTTGTATCGTCGTTATGTTAATGAGTATCATATGTCCGAAATCGATGCGTGTAAAAAAGTCAGAGAGAAATATTTAGATGAATTCGCAAAGAAGAAAGATTTATATTTCTTTTTAGGAACAACGCAAAAGCATCATTTCACAAGCAAGAACCCATTTATTATAATTGGGACGTTCACACCTCCATTGGCTCCTCCACAAGAACCATCATTATTTGATTTTAGTTATAATGAATGAATCTCAAGATGATATAGGAGCAACAAAGAAAAGTACCTGGGAAATAAAATTTGAATGATCATGACTGTTGAACAACAAATAGACCAAGCGGTCGAAGACATAAAAAGCATTTTGTGTCAATCCGCGAAATCCCGCCAAGAAGCCCAGCGCATAAGCGATATATTGGACTCAATTGGCTATCAGCTAAAATCAGCTAATTCCACATTGACAGGAAACTTTTCCAAGGCAACCTTGGAAAGTATGGTTTCAAAGCTGTATGCCGAGAAATCAAGGTTATAATGGTTGGGTTGTTCAACATAGAATAATCGTCCACCGATTGATTTGTTCCTCAATCAGTCATCTGACGTTCCTCAATCAGTCATCTGACTGATTGGCAAATCAGCAAGACATTCAAACGGCAATTTTTCCAGTCATTCATCCATAAGGCTTGACATCCATCTGCACATAAGTTCATACAAGAATCTGTATATACGTTCATACGCTCAGAGGTTCATACATCAATACGTCAATACGTCAATACGTCAATACGTCAATACGTTAGTACGTTCATACGTCAATACGTACTAACAGCATCTTTGCAATCAAGACTTCAATAAGCAACTATCTGCCACAATGTGCTTTAACCGAATTGCAAGCTCAAAAGCATTATATATCGCATATTGATATATCCACTATCTGTCATCAAATCTTGTTCTTCCTCATTACAGGAAGTGGATTTTGCCAATATTGATGTCCCAAGCAATTGAAACAGTCGGCTATCCCGATTACAGTTGTATTTCTGTATGTAGCCTATTGTAATTTGGTGCTATCAAGCCTTCTGATTCTGTATGTCGCAACGGAATCCGTCGGGATTCTGCAAGGTATGTTTTGAGCTGCACGAAACTGATTTTGCAGCTCAAAACCCTTGCAGAATATTGGTTGGTCTTACTCCAAAGTCGTAATCCCCATTGCCGATTTTCATGCTCCATTTTTTCTTTTTTGTTTTCATTGTGATTGGCGGCGAAAAGAAAAAAACCGACAAATCAGATCGGACTTATCGGCTTCGGGCAGGCTGGTTATTTCCTTACATTGGTACATAGTTGATTTCACCGAGAGAGTTGATTGCATCCTGTTTCAGACTGTCAACGACATGGAGGTATCGCTCCGTCATCTTTATAGAGGTGTGTCCGAGAAGGCTCGACACCGTTTTTATATTCGCTCCTTTGGTAAGGACGTTCACCGCGAAGCTGTGCCTGGCGCAATGCCATGTGATTTTCTTCCTGATGCCTGCCTCCTTTACCCATTTACGAAGATACAGGTTGCAGATATTGTAATGCGGGAGTTTGAATATCCGTTCATCAAAGTTGTCATCGCATGGCTCCCCAATCAGACGGATAAGGGTGTCGTTCAACGGAACGATTACCCAGCTCCGGCTGCTGTGGTCTTTTGTCTTTTGCTGCTGGAACCGCAATGTCTTGGTAGAGTAGTCCACATTGCGATAGGTGAGCTGGCTTGTGTCGCACCATCGCACTCCGGTGTAAAGACCGAAGATGAACGCACGGTGAATCTCCGGCTTCTCTCCATCGAAATGTGTAGCAACAAGCTGCTGTATTTCCTCCGGTAGAAGAATCTCCTTTTGCAGCGTCATGTTGTCGTTCTTCAACACGAAACCACGGCACGGATTTTTCTTGATGAGGTCTTTGTCAACGGCAGCAGTAACCATCCGTTTGAACATTCGGAAATAGATTTTCGGACCGTCGCCTGTTCCGTTCTCTTTCAGATACTCAACATAGGCAGCCACCATGTCGACCGTCAGTTGCGTCATCTTCAGGTTTTTCTTGTAGAGAGAATATCTCGGTGTATCGGCAAGAAAGTCCATGAACTTTTGCAGACCATGCTTTAGCGTTATGCGGGTGTATTTCGTGAGCGACGGGGATTTGATGAACTCCTTGCAGAACTCAAGGAAATCCTCGTCCATGTCTTTTCGGAGACGATAGCCCTCCCTGTCCTCCAAGAAAGATTGCTCACGTTCAAAACGTATCTTTTCTGCAAGGGCAAGAGTATTCTTGTTCTGCATCCGCTCCTGCTGATTGCGGGGATGAAGCCATATATACAGATTGAGGTTTTCTTTCTTGCGGGAGTGTTTGATTTGGTATTTCGGTTTTCCCACCATCGCTCCATCGGTGTAAAACACCTGATTGCCGTCTTCGTCAAGCACGGGCGATTCAGTCCTGCCGAGATAATATTCAAGGTAGAGGCTGGCACGTCCGTCGCTTAGTTCCGACTGTCGGAGCTTGGGATTCTGCTTCTTGCGATTTTCTATTTTTGCCATACAATTATAATTTTGCGCAAAGATAATCCGAGGTATAATAATCTGAAAATCGCCGTTTACAGACCTTAACAGTTACCCTCTGACTACAGTCCATAATCGAGGGTACAAAAGGTGTACTTTTTGAGAAAATCGGGTCAAAAGCAGGAAAATCGCCGCAATATTGATAACGGCTATCACGCTGATAACAAGCATAATTAGCTCATTTGGCTTATTCCCGTTTTTCCATCAAAGAATCTGATGCAGTTCTACTTCCATAGCTGACGCAAAGATAACTCATGGACACATAAAAAACAAAGCGAAGTGTCACATTGCGCAACACTCCGCCTGTAAATATAGGTTTGGAAAAAATGTTATTCTTCTGCGTAGCTCAACACTGTGGGGCTCTCCACATCCACACCGTATTCTTTGGCTCGTGCCAGTATGGCCTTGGCCAGTCTGGGTTTTAAATCTTCTGGACAATAGCGGAAATATGCTTCAGCGGCTCTCACATGCGCGGCATCCGGCATCGGATACTCGCGTCTTTCAGGCAGGCCATACACGCTGTCAGGAAGCTCGCGTTTTTCTTCGTAGCTTAATCGGTCGTTCATATTGTAAATGTGTTAGAAGTTATATCTTGCGCCTACCTGCAGCAATCCTTGCGCTCCGAATCCCAGTTCACCGAAAATAGTGAAATTGCGATTGAGGTCAACCTCGGCGCCGACAGGTGAAATCTGCATGGCAAAGTACCCCTTGTTGTATGAGTCACCGTAATATGGCATCATGTGCGATATGTCGGCACCGATGCCCAGATGGGCATACATGGTTACTATACTGTTGGAATAATAGTCATAGCGTCCGTTAAGCAAGATTACATGGTAGGCCACTTTGCTGGAATTGGGACCCTTTGTGGTGGCTGACGAGTATGTGTAGCTCGGCCCTATCCACAGCTTGGGAAGTACCTTCACATTGAACCCTATGTTTACTGCACCCCATGCGGTGTTCACCCCGTGCCAGCTGTCATGATAATTGCAGGCATCCATCATTGTGTAACCTCCGTAGCTTGCGCTTATATTCATTTTCTGAGCGTTTGCGCCGAAAACCATTCCTACGGCTGCCACAAGTGTTAAGAGATACTTTTTCATACGTGTTGTCTTGTTTTGGTTATTATTTCACATTTCTAAACACGCGGGCTGCTTTGATTGTTTGATTTTTTGTATTTTTGCATCTAAATCAGTCTGTAGCATGGCTCGCAACAATAAAATAAACAAAACCAATGCCGCACGTTTGCTGGACAGTGCGCACATAAATTATGAGCTCATACCTTACTCCGTGGACGAGACCAATCTTGCGGCCACGCATGTGGCGCAGGAGCTGGGTGAGGATATTCGTCAGGTATTTAAAACGCTTGTGTTGTGCTCTACTTCCGGCGAACATTTTGTATGCGTGGTGCCCGGAGATGCCGAAGTCGATTTGAAAAAAGCCGCCAAGGCTGCCGGCGTAAAAAAAGCCGACCTCATACCTATGAAAGAGCTGTTGCCTTTGACCGGGTATATTCGCGGCGGCTGTTCTCCTATAGGCATGAAGAAACCGTTTCCCACATTTTTCCATACCTCTGCTCTTGATTTTGACCATATATATGTGAGTGCGGGAGTAAGAGGCTTGCAATTCAAGATTGTTCCGGCCGATCTTATCAGTTTTGTCGGCGGCACGGTTGCCGACATAATAGTATGAATATAAGAGCCACACAGCAATGAACAGTTTTGGAATAATATATCGGTTTACATCTTTTGGCGAGTCTCACGGACCCGCCATAGGAGGTGTGATTGACGGCATGCCTGCAGGAGTGCCTATAGGCATTGACGAGGTGCAGCATCAGCTTGACCGCCGTCGTCCCGGCCAAAGTGTGCTCAGCACACAGCGGGCCGAGAGCGACAGGGTTGAGATTCTGTCCGGAATATTTGAGGGGCGCACTACCGGCGCATCCATCGGTTTTGTGGTGCGTAACAACGATGCTCGCAGTTCTGATTATTCGGAAATGCGCACCATGTTTCGGCCCTCGCATGCTGACTACACTTACAACGCTAAATACGGTTTTCGTGATTATCGCGGCGGAGGCCGTTCCTCGGCCCGTGAAACTATCGCACGGGTAGTGGCCGGGGCATTCGCTATGCAGGCTCTACGGCATATAGGCATAAATGTGTGGGCATACACATCTCAGGTCGGCAATATAGCTGTTCCCCATCCATACACAAGTTATTCACCTGACATGGTGGACCGGAATGATGTGCGCTGCCCTGACGGAGAAGTTGCCGAAAAAATGCAGCGGCTGATTTTGAAAGCGAAGAATGATGGCGACACCGTCGGAGGTGTAGTTACCGGGGTGATTACCGGTTGTCCTGCCGGTATAGGAGAGCCTGTCATGGACAAGCTTCAGGCTCGTTTGGCGGCGGCCATGATGAGTATCAATGCTGCCAAAGGTTTTGATTACGGCATGGGGTTTGACGGGTCTGCATCATTTGGCAGTGAAGTGGTGGATGAGTTTGTTCCAGATGGCACTGGCGGAGGGACAACTCTAACCAACCATTCCGGCGGAATACAGGGCGGCATAACCAATGGCAGCGACATATATTTCCGTGTCGCTTTCAAGCCTGTTGCAACCATGTCGCGCCCGCTGCGCACAGTGGATGTAAATGGCAATGAGGCCATACTGAAGGCCCGTGGTCGTCATGACCCCTGCGTGTTGCCGCGTGCTGTGCCCGTAGTTGAAGCCATGGCCGCTGTTACTATTCTTGATATGTGGCTTCTTGCGCGTGCGCAGGCACCGCTCATGTAATTATGAGTGAGGCTTTTTATAAGGATTTTGCGGAATTTCTTCGCGGTCATTTCACCGGGAAGATGCAGAAGCTGACGGTCAACGCCCATTTGTCGTGTCCTAACCGTGATGGCACAGTGGGGAGGGGAGGATGTACGTATTGCAATAACCAGAGCTTTTCTCCGGCTTTTGCCATGGCGAAACTCAGCCTTACCGAGCAGTTGGAACGCGGAAAGCAGTTTTTCGCCCGCAAATATCCTCATATGCGTTATTTGGCTTATTTTCAGGCTTACACCAGCACTCATGCTAATATTGGCAGACTTATTTCCATGTATGAGGAAGCTCTGGACGTGGACGGCGTGGACGGGTTGATTATAGGTACCCGTCCTGACTGCATGCCTCAGCCCTTGCTTGAATATCTGGCCGGGCTTAACAGGCGGCGGTGGGTTATGGTGGAATACGGTGCGGAGTCGGCTCATGACCGCACCCTTGAGCTTGTCAATCGTTGTCACACATGGGAGCAGACAGTTGAGGCTGTGCAGCGTACCCATGCGGCCGGCATTCCGGTAGGACTGCATTTTATCATGGGGCTGCCCGGAGAGTCGCGGGCCGATATGATTGACACTGTCAAGGCCGTCAATTCTTTGCCGGTGGATGTGGTGAAATTTCACCAGTTGCAGCTTATCCGTGGCACCCGCATGGCTGACGATGTGGCTAAGGGCCGTTACACTGTGCCGCAATTTTCGGTAACTGAGTATGTTGATTTGTGCTGTGAAGTGGTGCGTACGCTGCGCTCCGATATTGCCATTGAGCGTTTTGTGTCGCAGTCGCCGGCAGAACTTCTCATAGCGCCCCGATGGGGGCTGAAGAACTATCAGTTCACCTCATTACTCCACAAATCACTTGCTTCAGGGCAATAATGACAGATGCTTGTCGTTAGATAAGTAATGAAGAAAATACATCAGATAATCATATTGCTGATAGCGGTTTTGGGCTGTATAGCGCCCTTGTCGGCTCAGAAGCTCAACGACAAACTGCTTAATCGCCCGTATGCCGATAACCGTCAGTGGCATCTCGGTTTTTCGGTTGGTGTGCATACTCAGGACATTACCTTTACTCACAACGGATTTGTGACCCCTAACGGCGAGTCTTGGTACATGGAGCAGCCGGCTTTTTCTCCCGGATTTTGCGTTAATGGACTGTTTGAGTGGCGTTTGAGCACTTATTTCAGTCTTCGTTTCACCCCCGGTCTTTACTTCGGCAACCGCGAGATAAAGATGCACGATGTGGTGACAGGTGCCGATGAGAAGCAGAATCTTAAATCAACCTTTATCGTTGCGCCCATAGATTTGAAATTCTCATCCCAGCGATTCCGCAATGCGCGTCCTTATGTAGTGGCAGGCGTAATGCCGGCTTTTGATGTCAATAAGAAGCGCAGTGATTATCTCAAACTCAAAACCACCGATGTCTATCTTACCGTAGGCTTTGGATGCGACTTCTATTTGCCTTATTTCAAGCTTAACCCTGAAATTAAGTTCTGTTTCGGGCTGTCCGACATTATCCAGCACAATCGTCCCGATCTCATTGAGGAACCTGAAAAGCTGAAGTTTACTGAATCCATCACCAAAGCCAAGTCGCAGATGGTGGTCCTAACTTTTTACTTTGAATGAAGCGCCTTATATCTTTTTTCGGAGCAGTGGTATTGGGTTGCATGGCATTGTTTGCTCAGACCGACGGTCAGATGACCCAATATTTTGAAGTGCCCACCTATTATAACCCCGGTGCCATAGGCAGCACCGATTTTGTGCGCATACGTGCCGGAAGCCGAATGCAGTGGATTGGCATAGACCATGCCCCGCGCACCTTTTTGCTCACCGCCGATTCGCCTTTGAAGCTGTTTGGCAAGCGCATAGGTCTTGGTATCGTGGCGTCAAGTGAGAGTGCCGGCCTTTTCCGCACGCTCAACATCGGATTGCAGGCCGGATATAAGGTCAAGCTTTGGAAAGGCGAGCTTTCAGGAGCCGTGCAGATAGGTTTTGCAAACGAAGTGTTCAAGGGCTCCGAGGTGTTTATTCCTGATGACAACGATTACCATCAGCCCACCGATGATGCTATCCCCAAGAACGATGTAAGCGGTAATGCTCTTGACCTCGGTGTGGGGCTCTATTACTCCAAGCCCAAATGGTGGGTGGGCGTCTCATGCCAGCATGTCAATGCCCCCACGGTCACTTTCCAGAGTGAAAACGGCAGCGATGCCGTAGTCGGCGGCACCACATCGGGCTCCGGTGAAGGCGATGAAGGACCGAAGAAATACCAGTTTACATTTGAGCGCACGCTCTATTTTATGGCCGGTGGCAATATTCCGATAAAAAATACGTTATTTGAAGTGATGCCCTCCATGATGTTCAAAACTGATTTTAACTTCTGGCGGGCAGAGGTCACCGGACGTGTCCGGTGGAAAAAATTTTTGACAGCCGGTGTGGCTTACCGCTATAATGATGCCGTTAGTGCCATTCTTGCTGCCGAATACAAAGGCTTCTATGTAGGATATAGTTACGACTACCCTATGAGCGACATCGCCAAGGCCTCAAGTGGAAGCCACGAGATAATAGCGGGATATAGCCTAAAGCTTGATTTCTCCGACAAAAACAAGAATAAACACAAGAGTATTCGCATAATGTAACTTATGAAAAAGCTATCGATTTATCTCCTTACTATCATAATTGCTGCCGCTGTCGTCACTTCTTGCGCCACCGGCTCCAAAAACTCCTCTGGTGGTGAAGTGACCGGAGTGGGGGGTACCGCATGGAATGAGCCGCAGCCTTACGGCATGGTGCTCGTGAGTCGCGGTTCCATGGAAATTGGTCCTAAGGAGGCTGACAGTTTGTGGAATCTCCGTGCCGACAGCCGTGGCATGAGTGTGGACGCTTTCTGGATGGATGAAACCGAAGTCACAAACTCCAAATACAAGCAGTTTGTCTTCTGGGTGCGTGACTCCATTATCCGTGAGCGTTTGGCCGATCCCGCATACGGCGGCAACGAGGAGTTCAAAATTGAGGAGGACAGGGAAGGCAACCCCATCAAGCCTCATCTCAACTGGAACAAGCCTATTCCTTGGCGCAACGCCAATGAGGATGAGCAGCGTGCCATTGAGAGCGTATATCGCATCAATCCCATTACCGGTGTCAAGGAGCTTGACCCCACTCAGCTCAATTACCGCTACGAAATTTACAATCACACCGAGGCTGCCAAGCGCAAGAATCGTTTGGACCCGGCGCGTCGTGAGTACAATACCGACAAACCTGTACCCACCGATATCCCTGTCATCTCCAAGGATACCGCATGGATTACCGACAACGGAGAAATCATGCGTGAAACAATTACACGCGGCCTTACCGGTGATTATGATTTCCTGAACACATATATAGTTAATGTGTATCCTGACACAACCGCGTGGATCAACGATTTTGAAAATGCCTACAACGAACCTTATGTGCGCATGTATTTCAGCCACGGCGGTTACAGTGAATACCCTGTTGTGGGTGTGAGCTGGGAGCAGGCCAATGCCTTCGCAAATTGGCGCACCGAGTTCCTTCGCCGTTCGCTCGGCAAGCAGGGCGTTTATGTGGAGCCGTATCGCCTCCCCACCGAGGCCGAATGGGAATACGCAGCACGCGCCGGTGTCAATGAAAATAAATATCCATGGGAAGGCGACCTTCCTCTCACCGAAGAAAAAGGCTGTTTCTATGCCAACTTCAAGCCGCAGGACGGCAATTATGTGCAGGACGGTCATCTTATCACATCTCGCGTCGGCACCTATTCGCCAAACGATTTCGGCCTTTATGACATGGCCGGTAATGTAAGTGAATGGACCTCTACAGCCTTCAATGAGAGTGTGAGCAAGCTCACTTCCGACATGAATCCCGAGTATCGCTACGATGCCGCAAAAGAGGACCCCTATAAGATGAAGCGCAAGATCGTGCGTGGCGGTTCTTGGAAAGATGTGGCGCACAATATTCGTTCCGACATCCGTATGTGGGAATACCAGAACGAGCAGCGTTCCTACATAGGCTTCCGATGCGTGCGCTCGCAAATCGGATTCGCAAAAGGACAAAAAGTCAAGAAATAATTTTTACCGACATTACATAGATTACCAACAATGGGAAAAATCAAAAGATATAAAAACAGCATTGAGAAATTTCTCTCCGGCGACTCCGGTCAGCGTTTTTTCAACTTTGCATACTCCATAGGTGCTGCCGTGGTGATATGGGGTGCGCTGTTCAAAATCCTTCACCTCCCCGGTGGCAATACTCTGCTTTCAATTGGCATGGGCACCGAGGTGCTGATGTTTGTCCTCACTGCTTTTGACCGTCCGGGCCGCGATTACAATTGGGAACAGGTATTCCCCGTGCTTGAGACAAAGGATCCCGAGGATCGCCCCGATTTCTCTACCGGTTCAGGCGTTATCATCAACGGCGGCGGTTCCGTGACTTCCGGCTCGGTCATCCCTCCGGTCACTGACGCACAGGCCCGGCGTGCCGCCGGCGTCCCGGCCGATATAGAGCTTACCGATGAGGATTCCCGCTCGCTTAGCGAGAGCATCGCCAAAATGGCTGCTGCAAGCGATCAGTTGAGCCGTATGGCTGAACTTACTACCGCAACTCAGGAATATCTGTCGCAAATGGCGGCAATAGCCGAGCAGATGCAGCATCTCAAGGACACCACTCAGAGCCTCAACTCTGTGAGCGAAGTGCTTCTTGACAGCTATCGCGCCATCACCGAGAATTCTGAAAATATCACATCCAGCTCACATGGTTATGTTGAGCAGATGCAGAACCTCAACCGCAATATATCGGGACTTAACACCATATATGAAATCCAGCTTCGCAGCGTGTCTTCGCAGCTTGATGCAATTGACCGTGTCAACCGTGGCATCAAGGAGATAAGCTCCATGTATGAAAACTCTGCCAACCAGAGCGCACGCTACTGCGAAGAGAGTGAAAAAATGGCTTATTACATGCAGCAGCTCAACAATGTATATGCGCAGATGCTGCAGGCAATGACTATCAACATGTATCATCCCATGCCTGGAAATATGCCCGGTGCCATGCACCAGCAGGCCCCGCAGTCGCCTGCTGCCCCGGCTCCCGACGCTTCAGTTCCTAAGGCATAACCCATAAAAGAATAGCAGTAAATGTCTCAAGGCAATAGAAAACTTTCTCCCCGTCAGAAGATGATCAATCTTATGTACATCGTTCTGACGGCGATGCTTGCCCTCAACGTGTCAAGCGATGTGCTTGACGGTTTCACTCAGGTGCAGGACGGACTGATGCGCACCAACGAGAGCGTGGACAGGCGCAACTCCGCCATATACGCCGAGCTGGAGGCTTTCAGTGCGCAAAACCCTGAAAAAGGCAAGGTGTGGTATGACAAGGCTTCAAAGGTGCGCTACGAGTCCGAGGCATTGTTCTCTTTGGTTGATTCGCTCAAGCTCGCTATTGTGCGCAAGGCTGATGGCGAGGATGGCAATCCCGCCGACATTCAGGGTCGTGACGACTTGGAAGCTGCATCCGTGATCATGCTCAATCCCACCACACGCAATGGTGCAAAACTCCGCGAGCGTATCGAAAAATATCGCACTTTTGTGGAGCAATACGTAACCGACAGCGCCAAGCGGGCATCTATCGAGGCCGCTCTTAACACTGAGCCTTTCCGTCGCAAAGGTACCGCAATGGCAGAATTGTGGGAAGAATCCAAATTTGAAAATCAGCCTGTGGTAGCCGCCGTGACGCTGCTCACCAAGCTCCAGAACGATATACGCTATGCCGAGGGTGAAGCTCTTGCATATCTTCTTAATCAGGTGGATGCCGGCGATGTTCGCGTTAACGAGCTTAATGCTTTCGTCATTCCCCAAAGCCGCATGGTGATGCGCGGCGGTCGCTACACTGCCGATATTGTGCTCGCTGCTGTGGACACCACTGCTCGTCCCGCTATCTATATCAATGGCAAGCAGCTTGCCAATACTGATGGCCGATATGAGATTTCTACCGGACAGACCGGCTCGTTTGATTATTCCGGTTATCTGGAGGTGCCGCACGGTGACGGAAGCGTCACTCGCCATCCCTTCAGTTCCAGCTACGTGGTCATGGAGCCGAGTGCCACCGTAAGTGCCACAATGATGAATGTGCTTTATGCCGGAATTGACAACCCTATCAGCATATCCGTTCCCGGTGTGCCTCAGAATGCCGTAAGCGCCACAATGACCAACGGCTCGCTCGCCAAGAGCGGCGACCATTTCGTAGCTCGTCCCGCCAAGGTCGGCACCGAAGCGGTTGTGACGGTAACAGCCACAATCGACGGTAAGGCACAGACCGTAAATACCACCAAATTCCGTGTGCGCAAGCTCCCCGATCCTGTCGCATTTATATCCTATGCAGGTGCCAATGGTGTGGCAGAGCGTTACAAAGGAGGACGGCCCATTTCCAAGGCCACTCTTATGGGTGCCAAAGGCATCGATGCAGCCATTGACGATGATATGCTCAATATCGATTTCAAGGTCCTGAGTTTTGAAACAGTATTCTTTGACTCCATGGGCAACGCTATTCCCGAGGTGAGCAACGGTGCTCTGTTCTCGCAGCGTCAGCTTGATTCGTTCCGTCGTCTTTCGCGTGGCAAGCGTTTCTACATATCGCGCATCCGTGCCAAAGGTCCCGACGGAGTAGAGCGTGTGCTTAATCCCGTAGAGGTCATAGTAAACTGATAAATCATTACACATATATTCATAGCAATGAAACAGTTATATAAATATATACTCCTTGCCGTCACCATTGCATCTTTTGCTGTGGGCGCTATGGCGCAGGACAATTCAACATCAACATCGGTTTTGCGACGTGGCGGCAGCCGCGACCGCAATAAAGGCACGAATCCTCAAACCAATGTCACCGAGCGCATGCAGTCGCGCATGGCCGAGACCCCTGTGAGCGATGCCGACCTTTCGTGGATGAGGGTGGTTTATCGTCAGCTTGATCTCACCAAGGATAAGAACACTCCGCTATATTTCCCCGAAGAGCCAACCGAAGGTCAGGAAAGCCTGTTCAGGATCATCATGCGTTTGTTGGCCAATGACCAGTTGGCAGCTTACGAATATCTGGACGGACGCGAACTGTTCACCGACCAGTACCGCATCAAGGTGCGCGACATGCTTGACCGTTTCCACATTTATTATTCCGATGCAAAAGGCAGCAGCGAAAAGCACCCCAAGTTTACCATCGAAGAGAGCGATGTGCCTGCCAATGAAGTGTTGAGCTATTATATCATTGAGCGCTACGAGTTTGACAATCGTTCCAACCGCATGCGTACTCGCATCCAGGCCATCTGCCCGGTACTTCACCGCACAGACGATTTTGGCACTGAGGCAGTGAAATACCCCATGTTCTGGATCAAGATGGATGATTTGCGTCCCTATTTGTCAACCCAGAATATCTTCACTTCCGACGATAATAATCTTGCCACCTGCACGTATGACGATTTTTTCCAGCTCGGATTGTATGAAGGCGATATTTATAAAACGCGCAATCTCCGCAACAAATCCATGGCGCAGCTTTACCCCGATCCCGATGACTTGAAGCATGCTCAGGACAGCATCCAGCAGCGTCTTGACAGCTTCGGCAAGAAGCTTTGGGTGCCCTCGCTGGAGGAACTAACCGTCATGCGCGAAGCCAAGGAGCAGGCCGAGCTTGAGGCGGAAGAGAAAGCGGCTGCTGAAGAAGCGGCTGCCAATGGCGAGGAGATTGGCAATGACGACCAGAAAAAGAATACCCGCCGCGCTTCCGCACGCCGTTCAACACCCAAAAAGGATGCTAAGGCTAAGAAGAAAAACAAACCGACTAAAGTTAAGCGCGCCAAGGCTCCAAAAGGAGCTGCCAATTCCGGAGCCACCCGCTCTGTGCGCAATCGTCGCAAATAAGCGGCTTTAACCGGTCCATAAACCCATTGCATCAGCCCGCCAAACATTAGGTGGCTGATGCTTGTTTTAAATGCGTATGAAACACTCTGACGAATTTGATATACGGCTCATTGATATTTCCGAGGTGAAACGGGCTTCCGTTATTCATCATTGGGAAACGATGCGTTACGAAGGCGGAAAGGTCAATGTGGCACTTTCTGCAAGTTTCAATATGTGCCGTGAGAGTTCCGAGGCAATAATAACTGTGGGCGTTCATTACACTACGCTTCGCTCTCAGGTTATCCGCAAGCTCATGGACTATGCTGTCAGAGCACGGTTTGAAATCAGCGACATCAAAGGTCTTGTGGATATAGAATATGGCGATATTCTTCTTCCTCCCGGGCTGCTTCACCTTATGCTCAGTGTCAGTGTAGGAGCCTTGCGGGGCATGCTGGCTTTGCGCACAGCCAATACTTTTTTGGCCAACTTCCCGCTTCCATTGCTGGATCTGACCGAAATTATGGACCATATGGATATGGGTATCGGACAGGTAATGGATCAGAGTCAGGAAAATATACATTAAAACACGCCGTCCCTTAAGCGCATACACAACCGAGGCCGCTCCGACAGGAGCGGCCTCGTTGCGTGTATTTGAAAAAAGTGTGATTTACAGTGGCCTTAGCTTATGCCTTGGGCGAGCATGGCACGTGCCACTTTCATGAAGCCTGCGGTATTGGCACCGCGCACATAGTTGATATATCCGTCATCTTCCCGCCCGTACTTTTCGCACTGGGTGTGAATGTCTTTCATTATCTGCTGCAGCTTATGGTCCACCTCTTCGGCTGTCCATGGGAGCATCTGGGCGTTTTGTGCCATCTCAAGACCCGACACTGAGACTCCGCCGGCATTTGCTGCCTTGCCCGGAGCGTAAAGAATGCGTGCGTCAATAAATTCATGCACCGCTTCGCGGGTTGAGGGCATGTTGGCGCCTTCGCTCACTGCTATGCATCCTTGGGCGAGCAGGGCGCGGGCATCATCGCCGTCTATCTCGTTCTGTGTGGCTGATGGCATCGCTATGTCGCATTTCACATGCTTCCATGGCCGCTCGCCGGGGAAATACTGGCATCCCGGTGTCTCTTCTGCAAATTCACGAATACGGCCCCTGTATGCCATTTTCAGCTCAAATATTCTGTCAAATTGTTCCTGAGTCATACCGTCAGGAAGATAAATGGAGCCATCGCTGTCGCTCATTGACACAGGCAGTGCGCCCAGTTCTATAAGTTTCTTGGCTGTGTACAGGGCCACGTTGCCTGAACCGGAAATTGCCACTCGCTTTCCTTTGAGGTCTATGCCCTTGGTGGCAAGCATATTGAGCAGGAAATAAACATTGCCGTAGCCCGTAGCCTCCGGACGCATCAGTGATCCGCCGAAATCCATCCCTTTGCCGGTGAATGTGCCCGTAAATTCGCGGGTCATCTTCTTGTACCACCCAAACATATATCCTACCTCTCGGCCTCCGACACCTATGTCACCTGCCGGCACATCCGTATCGGGACCCAGATTGCGGTAAAGTTCGGTGATGAATGCCTGACAGAAACGCATCACTTCCATATCGCTCTTGCCTCGGGGTGAAAAATCGCTGCCGCCTTTGGCTCCGCCCATGGATAGGGTGGTCAGAGAGTTCTTGAATGTCTGCTCAAATGCAAGGAATTTCAGAATGGAGGGATTGACCGACGAGTGAAAACGTATGCCCCCTTTATACGGGCCTATGGCATTGTTGTGCTGTATGCGGTAACCCATATTGTTTTGCACTTTGCCTTTGTCGTCCACCCAGCTTACGCGGAATGATATGATTCTGTCGGGTATGCAAAGACGCTCCATGAGGTTGAGCTGTTCAAAGGCCGGATATTCGTTGTAAACATCCTCAATTGATGTTACCACCTCTTCTACAGCCTGTATGTATTCAGGCTCGTTGGGAAATCGTCGGGTTAGATCGGCGATAAGTTCTGATGCTTTCATATTATATATGTATAACTATGTGTAAGTAGCCCTGTTTGTGACAAAATGTTTGTCAATTCTATAAATACGTTGCAAAATTACGCAATATTAACGAATATGCAAACATCTTTCTAAAATATTTACTCCGGTTGTTACGCAGCTATTTGTATTGCTCTGTTATAGTGTGCAATGTGGTGTACATGCGGCGGTGTGCTTCTGACAGAGTGATGCCGCGACGCGCCATGACACGCTCTGCTATGGCAAAAAATTTGCTCAGAGATACATCGCTGAACCCTGCGCCGGGTGAACCTTCCGAGAATGATGGCACGAAATTGCGTGGAAACCCTGTACCGTGGATATTTACTCCTACGCCAAGCGTCGTGGCGGTATTGAACATGGTGTTGATGCCGGCTTTGGAATGATCGCCCATAATCAGGCCGCAGAATTGCAGCCCGGTGCGCATGAAGCGACGCATGCCATAATTCCAGAGCTTTATTTCGGTATAGTCGTTTTTGAGGTTTGATGCCACGCATCCTGCCCCCAGATTGCACCATTCGCCTATTACGGCATTGCCCAGAAATCCGTCATGTGCCTTGTTGGAATACCCTTGCATCACCACATTGTTGATTTCTCCGCCCACTTTGCAATGCGGCCCGATAGTGGTGGCTCCGTAAATGCGGGTTCCCATGTTCACGTTGGAGTGTCCGCACACGGCTATAGGTCCGCGCAGGCAGCTCCCTTCCATCACCTGTGCTCCCGGGCCTACGAATATCGGTCCGTTGCTTACATTTAGCGTACATCCAAGCACCGATGCGCCCGGAGCTATGAACAGGTTCTCTTTTGGCCCTATTATTGTGCACGATTCATGTGGCGCAACGCTTTGCTTGCCGGCGGTGAGCAATTCAAAATCGGCTTTCAGCGCTGCGTCATTGAGCGTGAAAATGTCGTAGATATTGATGAGGGTTCCGATAGGTGCTGGACAAGGCAGCGTTTCAGGCTCTGCTTCATCGGGCGTGTTTATCCATGCGGCCGGTTTGTCGTCAAGCATAAGCATCTGACCCGGTTTCAGGTCCATCACGGCCAGTGCCATCGCGGGAGAGGGGATGATGTTAGCTGCCACATGTACGGCGTTTTGTGATGTGGTTTTGGGAAATAGCTCGCTGATGTATTCCTCCGTGTCGTAACTTACAGATGCATGAATCATCGTTTCCCATTTCTGGGCTATGGTCAGTATGCCGCAGCGCAGTGCTCCCACCGGGCGCGTGAATGTTAGGGGAAGTAGATTGGTCCGGACAGGATCGGTGTCGTGAAGTATAATATTAATCATGACGTTATAGCTTAGTTTCGTGGCAAAAATAGTAAATTTGCGGCAAAATTCAGCATATTATGAAGTTTACACAGCTATCAATTCCCGGCGTGTGGCTTGTGGAGCCTGTGCGCTATGGCGATGCCAGAGGTTATTTTATGGAATCTTTCAAACTTGAGGAGTTTCGTGCCCATGTGGGTGACATCACATTCGTGCAGGACAATGAGTCCATGTCCGGCAGGGGAGTGCTCAGGGGCCTTCATTTTCAGAAAGGTGAGTTCTCGCAGGCCAAGCTGGTGCGCGTTTCACAGGGCACCGTTGTGGATGTGGCAGTGGATCTGCGCGGCGGATCTCCCACCTTTGGGCAGCATGTGGCCGTGGAGCTGAGTCAGGAAAATGCATGCCAGCTCTTTATTCCGAGAGGATTTGCCCACGGATTCGTGGTGTTGAGCGAAACTGCACAGTTCCAGTATAAGGTGGACAATATCTATGCTCCGCAATCCGAGGCCACACTTAGGTTTGATGACCCCGCACTCGGCATTGACTGGCGCTTGCCTCATTCCGAATTGTTGCTCAGTCCTAAGGATCTTAAAGGTGTTTCACTGTCCGAAATCACCCCGTTCTGAAACAATCGCTTTCGGTGAAGCGGCCCGATGGCCATGCATGTTTTTTTGTATGTTCTTAACCCCTTGTTGGCCGGAATGTCATCGTTTTGTTAAGCTGAATAACTGAAAGTGAAAATGACGAAAATATTTGGTAGTTAGAAAATTAGTTAGTAATTTTGCAACGCTTTTAAGCATGGACACATGCCTGATTGCTACCAATGTGTTGATACACAAAGGAGTAGTCGGTGTGTATGTATGTGTGAATGCAACAGAAAAATAGAGATAACAAAGATAAATTAATCAACGAAACGTAAAAACAGACTAAGATGCCTACAATTCAGCAGTTAGTAAGAAAAGGACGTGTGGCTCTTGAGGATAAGAGTAAGTCACCTGCCTTGGATTCATGCCCGCAGCGTCGTGGCGTGTGCGTGCGTGTGTACACCACCACCCCCAAAAAGCCTAATTCGGCAATGCGTAAGGTGGCTCGTGTGCGCCTCACCAACGGCAAGGAAGTGAACTCTTATATCCCCGGTGAAGGTCATAACCTGCAGGAACACTCAATCGTGCTGGTGCGCGGCGGTCGTGTTAAAGACCTCCCCGGTGTGCGCTATCACATTGTTCGTGGCACTCTGGATACCTCCGGTGTTAAAGACCGCACTCAGCGTCGTTCTAAATACGGTGCCAAGCGTCCCAAAGCAGCCAAAAAGTAATCAAGGCTGTAAGATTCTTACACACCCCCAATGAGCCGGAATAATCCCGGCGCAAAAACAAAAGTTAATTAAAATTGATTTAACCAACTTCGTTTTTGATTTATTGGAAGGCTAATTCAAGACATAACAATGGTTGAGTAAACGATGCGTTAGAGAACGCGGAGTTGAAGACAAAAGAAGCAGCAACCAAGCAAACTAAAAACGACAATTTAACAAAAAATGAGAAAGGCTAAACCTAAAAAACGGATTGTATTGCCCGATCCCGTTTTTAATGATGTAAAAGTGTCGAAGTTCGTTAACCACTTGATGTACGACGGCAAGAAAAACACATCTTATACTATTTTCTACAGCGCCCTTGAGCTGGTGAAGGCTAAATTGCCCAACGAAGAAAAAACAGCTCTCGAAATCTGGAAGAAAGCCCTTGAGAACGTAACTCCACAGGTGGAAGTTAAGTCACGTCGCGTGGGCGGTGCCACTTTCCAGGTACCTACCGAAATCCGCGCCGACCGCAAGGAATCTATCTCAATGAAAAACCTTATTCTGTATGCCCGCAAGCGTGGCGGCAAAACCATGGCTGAAAAGCTCGCCGCTGAAATTGTTGACGCTTTCAATGACCAGGGCGGCGCATTCAAGCGCAAGGAAGACATGCACAAGATGGCTGAAGCTAACCGCGCTTTCGCTCACTTCCGCTTCTAATAACAGAATTTTTTCAAATACATTTTTTCATTGACAGATATCACACCTTATTATAATGGCAAAATCTGACGAACATTTGAAATATACCCGTAATATCGGTATTATGGCTCACATCGATGCTGGTAAAACCACCACATCCGAGCGAATACTTTTCTACACGGGTCTTACTCACAAAATCGGTGAGGTACACGACGGCGCCGCTACCATGGACTGGATGGAGCAGGAGCAGGAGCGTGGTATAACCATCACCTCTGCCGCTACCACCACTTTCTGGAAATATGACGGCGACAAATTCAAAATCAATCTAATCGATACTCCGGGACACGTGGATTTCACCGTTGAAGTGGAGCGTTCACTTCGCGTCCTTGACGGCGCTGTCGCCACTTTCTGCGCTGTGGGCGGTGTTGAGCCCCAGTCTGAAACTGTTTGGCGCCAGGCCGACAAATACAATGTGCCCCGTATCGGTTATGTCAACAAAATGGACCGTAGCGGTGCAAACTTCTTTGAAGTTGTGCGCCAGCTCAAGGATGTGCTCGGTGCTAATCCGTGCCCCATACAGATTCCTATCGGTGCTGAAGAAACCTTCAAAGGCGTTGTTGACCTTATCCGCATGAAAGCTATCTTCTGGCACGACGAGACAATGGGTGCTGACTATTCAGTTGAGGATATTCCTGAAAACCTCGTTGCTGAAGCCGAAGAATGGCGTGACAAAATGCTTGAGAAAATCGCCGAATTTGACGATGTTCTCATGGAAAAATATTTTGACGATCCTTCCACCATCACCGAAGAAGAAATACGCCGCGCATTGCGCAACGCTACTCTGAAAATGGAGGTCGTGCCCATGATTTGCGGTAGCTCGTTCAAGAACAAAGGCGTTCAGCCCCTTCTTGACAGTGTCTGCGCTTATCTCCCCAGCCCCGTTGATGCCGGTGCCGTTGAGGGTCATGCTCCCGGCAATCCCGACGAAATCGAAACACGCGAACCTTCAAGCAACGCACCCCTTTGTGCTCTTGCATTTAAGATTGCTACCGACCCCTATGTTGGCCGTCTCTGCTTCTTCCGCGTTTATTCCGGCGACATGATTGCAGGATCTTATGTGCTCAACAGCCGTTCCGGCAAGAAAGAGCGCGTATCTCGTCTGTTCCAGATGCATTCCAACAAGCAGAATGCCAAGGAAGAGATCGATTGCGGTGATATAGGTGCAGGCGTAGGTTTCAAGGATATCCGCACCGGTGATACCCTTTGCGCCGAAGATGCCCCCATCGTACTTGAGGCTATGGACTTCCCCGATCCCGTTATCGGTATCGCCGTTGAGCCCAAAACTCAGAAAGACCTTGACAAACTCGGCGTCGGCCTACAGAAACTTGCTGAAGAAGACCCCACATTCCGTGTACAGACCAACGAGGAAACCGGCCAGACCGTTATCTCAGGTATGGGTGAGCTTCACCTCGACATCATTATTGACCGTCTCAAACGTGAATTCAAGGTTGAATGTAATCAGGGCCGTCCTCAGGTAACATATAAAGAAGCCATCACCAAGCCCGTTGAGCTTCGCGAAGTGTTCAAGAAGCAGACCGGTGGTCGCGGTAAATTCGCCGACATCATCGTGCGCGTTGAGCCCGTTGATGAAGGCTTTGAAGGCAGCCTCCAGTTCGTGGACGAAGTTAAGGGTGGTAACATCCCCAAGGAGTTCATCCCCAGCATCCAGAAAGGCTTCACCACAGCTATGAAAAATGGTGTCCTCGCTGGCTATCCCGTAGAGCATCTCAAGGTTACCGTGATTGATGGTTCATTCCACCCCGTTGACTCCGACCAGCTCTCATTTGAGCTCTGCGCTATTCAGGCTTTCAAGAAAGCTTCTGAAAAGGCAGGTCCCGTGCTGCTTGAGCCTATCATGAAAATCGAGGTCGTTACACCCGAAGAAAGCATGGGTGATGTGATCTCCGACCTTAACAAGCGTCGTGGTCAGGTTGAAGGCATGGAAACTTCACGTTCCGGTGCACGCGTGGTTAAAGCCAAGGCTCCTCTTGCCGAAATGTTCGGTTACGTTACAGCCCTCCGCACCATCACTTCCGGCCGTGCCACCAGCACTATGTCATTCTCACACTACTCCGAAGTTAGCAGCTCTATTGCCCGCAACGTGCTCACCGAGTGCCAGGGTCGTGTGGACTTACTGAAGTAATTAAACTTTCATTCAACAAAATATGAGCCAAAAAATCAGAATCAAATTGAAATCTTACGATCACAATCTGGTCGATAAATCGGCAGAGAAGATTGTTAAGACTGTCAAGGCTACTGGTGCTGTGATCAGCGGTCCTATTCCTCTGCCCACACACAAGCGTATCTTCACTGTCAACCGCTCTACGTTTGTCAACAAAAAGAGCCGCGAGCAATTCCAGCTCTCTTCGTTCAAGCGTCTGATCGACATCTACAATTCCACCGCTAAAACCGTGGACGCTCTCATGAAGCTTGAGCTCCCAAGCGGCGTGGAAGTGGAAATCAAAGTGTGATGCCCCGCTGACAAGAACGTAAGAAATTTCAATCGATCAAAAAAAGTAAACAAATCATTCTTAAAAACTTAAAGAAATGCCAGGATTATTAGGAAAGAAAATCGGAATGACTTCCGTTTTCAGTGCCGACGGCAAGAACATGCCGTGCACTGTTATCGAATTAGGTCCTTGCGTGGTTACACAAATCAAGACTGTCGATGTTGACGGTTACGAAGCGCTGCAGCTCGGCTTCCAGGAAAAGAAAGAGAAGCACACTACTGCGCCCATGGCCGGTCATTTCAAAAAGGCAGGCGTTGCCCCGCAGAGACACTTGGCCGAGTTCAAGGGTTTTGATGGCGAATACAAGCTGGGTGATACCATTACGGTTGACTCCATCTTCAACGAATCCGACTTCGTGGACATTCAGGGAACATCCAAAGGTAAAGGTTACCAGGGTGTCGTTAAACGTCACGGCTTCGGCGGCGTTGGCCAGAGCACTCACGGCCAGCACAACCGTCTTCGCGCTCCCGGTTCAGTCGGCGCTTGCTCCTACCCCGCAAAAGTGTTCAAAGGCATGCGTATGGCAGGCCAAATGGGTAACGAACGTGTAACTGTGCAGAACCTTCAGGTTATTAAGGTCCTGCCCGAGCACAACCTGTTGTTGATAAAGGGTAGCATACCCGGAAGTAAAGGTTCAATCGTAATTGTAGAGAAATAATGGAAATCGCAGTATACAACATTAAAGGTGAAGACACCGGCCGCAAGGTAGTTCTCAGCGACGAGGTGTTTGCAGCGGAAGCTAACGAACACGCTGTATATCTCGATGTTAAGCAGTTCCTCGCTAACCAGCGTCAGGGAACTCACAAATCGAAAGAGCGTAGCGAAGTGTCCGGTTCTACCCGTAAGCTGCACAAGCAGAAAGGTGGTGGCGGTAGCCGTATCGGTGACATTAACTCACCAGTGCTCGTTGGTGGTGGTCGTGTGTTCGGTCCCCGTCCCCGCGATTATCGCTTCAAGTTGAACAAGAAAGTTAAGCAGCTCGCTCGCCGCTCTGCTCTCACTTACAAAGTGCAGGACAACCAGATCACTGTCGTTGAAGACTTCACTTTTGAAGCCCCAAAAACTAAAGATTTTATAAATTTTGCTAAAAATCTTAAAGTTGACGGCAAAAAGATCCTTCTCGTTTTAGCAGACCGGAATAATAACGTAAATTTGTCGGCTCGCAATGTGCCCGATGCCAGAGTCATCACTGCCTCTGATATCTACACATATGCTATCATGCGCGCCAATGCTATTGTCCTCACGGAGAGTAGCCTTGATGTTATTAACAAACTTTAATCACAAGGAGATATCTGATTATGGACATAACAATTCAGCCTATAGTTACTGAGAAAGCCACTAAGCTTACCGAAAAGCTTAATCGCTACACTTTCCGCGTGTCTCCTCAGGCTAACAAATACCAGATCAAAATGCTGGTTGAAAAGCTTTATGGGGTTAAAGTGGTGAATGTGAACACAGCTGTGGTTCGCGGCAAAAACAAATCCCGTTGGACCAAGAGCGGCCTTCTCCGCGGCAAAACTTCGGCTTACAAAAAAGCCTTTATAACCGTTGGCGAGGGTCAAACCATTGACTTTTACAGCAATATATAATAGAAAATGGCAGTAAGAAAATTCAAGCCCACTACACCGGGGCAGAGACACAAAATTATTGGCGTATTTAAAGGTACCATCACTGCTACTACGCCAGAAAAATCTCTTACAGTCGGTAAAAAAAGCACCGGAGGCCGCAACGCCGAAGGACACCTCACCACCCGTTACCTTGGTGGTGGCCACAAACGCAAATACCGCATCATTGACTTTAAGAGAACAAAAGACGGTGTACCCGCAGTAGTGAAGTCAATCGAGTACGATCCTAACCGTTCTGCTCGCATTGCACTCCTCTATTACGTGGACGGCGCGAAAGCGTACATCATTGCACCCAACGGCTTACAAGTTGGTGCCACCGTGGTCAGCGGCCCCGAGGCTGCTCCCGAGGTGGGTAACGCTCTTCCCCTGAGCATGATTCCCGTGGGTACCCTTATCCACGCTATCGAGCTTCGTCCCGGTCAGGGAGCCTTCATGGCCCGCAGCGCCGGAACTTTCGCTCAGCTCATCTCTCGTGAAGGCGATTACGCGATTATCAAATTACCTTCTGGCGAAACACGCAAGGTCCTCGCTTCTTGCAAGGCTACCGTCGGCGTGGTTGGCAACAGCGAGCATTCTCTCGAGAGCAGCGGTAAAGCCGGTCGCTCACGTTGGCTCGGCCGTCGCCCCCACAACCGTGGTGTTGTCATGAACCCTGTCGATCACCCCATGGGTGGTGGTGAAGGCCGTAACTCCGGTGGTCATCCCCGCTCACGCAAGGGCCTTTACTCTAAGGGTCTGAAGACTCGTGCACCGAAGAAAGCATCTTCGAAGTACATTATTGAAAGAAGGAAAAAGTAATCAACAAACTAAGCTAAACTTATGAGTCGTTCATTAAAAAAAGGCCCCTTTATCAGCGTGAAGCTCGATAAGAAGGTTAGCGCCATGAATGAGAGCGGTAAGAAGTCGGTTATCAAAACTTGGAGCCGCGCTTCTATGATTGCTCCCGAATTCGTTGGTCACACCTTTGCCGTTCACAATGGTAATAAGTTTATTCCGGTTTATGTTACCGAAAACATGGTAGGTCACAAGCTCGGTGAATTCGCTCCGACACGTAACTTCCGCGGTCATGCCGGCAATAAGAAATAATCGGGACCCAAACATAATTTTTTAGACAAAAAAAGAATTAAATACAATGGGTGTAAGAAAAAGAAAATCCGCCGAAATAATCAAGGAAGAACGTAAGAACACGGCATTCGCCAAACTTACCAATGTTCCTACTTCCCCCCGCAAAATGCGCCTCGTGGCTGACATGGTGCGTGGCAAAGAAGTATTCCGCGCTCTGGGCATTCTCAAGTTCTCCAACAAGGAGGCCGCTGCCCGCGTAGAGAAGCTTCTCCGCTCCGCCATCGCCAACTGGGAAGCCAAAAACGAGCAGAAAGCCGAATCCGGCATGCTCCGCATCAGCACCATCTTCGTTAACTGTGCTCCGATGCTCAAACGTCTGCGTCCCGCTCCTCAAGGTCGCGGCTACAGAATTCGCAAACGTGCCAATCACGTGACATTGATCGTGGACACTATTGATAACGCTAAAACTAAGGCATAACACATGGGACAGAAAGTTAATCCAATAAGCAACCGCTTAGGCGTGATCCGTGGATGGGACTCCAACTGGTATGGCGGTAATAACTACGGCGATACCCTCCTTGAAGACTCCAAGATCCGCAAATATCTCAATGTGCGCCTTGCTAACTCAAGCGTGTCACGTATCGTTATTGAGCGTACCCTCAAGCTTATCACTATAACCGTTTGCACATCCCGCCCCGGTCTCATCATCGGTAAAGGTGGCAGCCAGGTTGACAAGCTCAAGGAAGAGTTGAAAAAAATCACCGACAAGGATGTTCAGATCAACATCTACGAGGTAAAGCGCCCCGAACTCGATGCTGAAATCGTGGCAAGCACCATCGCTCGCCAGATTGAAGGCAAGATCGCTTACCGTCGCGCAGTCAAGATGGCAATCGCCTCCACAATGCGCAGCGGTGCCGAGGGCATCAAGGTCCAGGTCAGCGGCCGTCTCAACGGTGCTGAAATCGCCCGCTCCGAAATGTTCAAGGAAGGCCGTACTCCTCTCCATACCCTCCGTGCCGACATCGACTACGCTCTCGTTGAGGCCCACACTAAAGTCGGTGTCCTTGGCGTGAAAGTATGGATCTGCCGTGGCGATGTATATGGTAAACGCGACCTCGCTCCGCAGTTCACCAACAACTCCAAAGAAAACCGCAGCCAGCGCGGCGGTCGCAGCGGAGCAGGACTGAGCCGCAAACCTAAAACCAACCGTTAAACCAACTCAACGACATTACAATGTTACAACCAAAGAAAACCAAATTCCGCCGCGCGCAAAAGGGCCGTATGAAAGGTATTGCCCAGCGTGGCAATCAGTTGGCCTTCGGTTCGTTTGGCATAAAGACTCTTGAGTCAAAGTGGATCACAGGCCGTCAGATCGAGGCCGCCCGTGTGGCAGTGACCCGCTATATGCAGCGCCAGGGTCAGATATGGATTCGCATATTCCCCGATAAGCCCATCACCAAAAAACCTGCCGAAGTCCGCATGGGTAAAGGTAAAGGTTCTCCCGAAGGTTTCGTGGCTCCCGTTACTCCCGGCCGCGTACTCATTGAAGTTGAAGGTGTAAGCTTTGACATTGCAAAAGAGGCTCTGCGCCTTGCAGCACAGAAATTACCCGTGACCACCAAATTCATTGTGAGTCGCGATTATGATCCCACTCAAAACGTGTAATCTGTTATGAAGAAAGAAGAAATCAAAGAGCTTAGCACGCAGGATCTCAAAGACCGCCTCGAGCAGATGGAGCAGGAATACGCACAGCTCAAGATCAATCACTCGATCTCTCCGCTGGACAATCCTGCAAAAATCACCGCTGAACGTAAAATGATTGCCCGCGTAAAGACAGAATTGCGTGCGCGTGAACTTAACATCAAATAATCCCGATCATGGAAACAAACAGAAACTTAAGAAAAGAGCGCATTGGGGTTGTGTCGAGCAACAAGGGTGACAAGACTATCACTGTTACTGTAAAGTGGAAAGAAAAGCACCCCATCTATGGCAAGTTCGTGAACAAAACCAAAAAATATCACGCTCACGATGAGAAAAACGAATGCTCTGTCGGCGACACCGTTCGTCTCATGGAGACTCGTCCCCTCAGCAAAACCAAAAGATGGAGATTAGTAGAAATAATCGAAAAAGTTAAGTAATTTATGATACAGACTGAAAGCCGTTTAACCGTAGCCGACAACAGCGGCGCCAAAGAAGCATTGTGCATCCACGTGCTCGGCGGCACCGGTCGTCGCTATGCATCCGTGGGCGACATCATCGTTGTCTCCGTAAAGAGCTGCATCCCCTCCTCCGACGTTAAGAAGGGCACTGTCAGCAAGGCAGTAGTCGTGCGCACCAAAAAGGAAATCCGTCGCGCCGACGGCAGTTACATCCGCTTTGACGACAACGCCTGCGTGCTTCTCAACAACGCCGGCGAGCTTCGCGGCACACGTATCTTCGGACCCGTAGCCCGTGAGCTCCGCGCCACTAACATGAAAATCGTGTCACTGGCTCCCGAAGTTCTTTAATAACCCCAAGAAATCATTTATTCAATAATGAGCAAGTTACATATAAAGAAAGGCGACACAGTGTATGTACTCGCTGGCGAGGACCGCGGCAAAACCGGCCGCGTGCTTAAAGTGCTCGTCACCAAGCAGCGTGCAATCGTTGAAGGAGTCAACATTGTGACTAAAGCCACTAAGCCCAGCGCAAAACACCCCCAGGGCGGCCTTGTGAAGATGGAAGCTCCCATCCACATTTCCAACCTCAGCCTTCTCGACCCCAAAACCGGCAAGCCCACTCGCATTGGACGCCGCCGCAACGACGAGGGCAAATTAGTACGTTACGCTAAAAAATCAGGAGAGGAGATTAAATAATGAGCACTACAACACTCAAAAAAGACTACAACGAGCGCATCGTTCCCGCTCTTGAAAAGCAGTTCAATTATGACACTGTAATGCAGGTGCCCCGCCTGAAAAAAATCGTTATCAACCAGGGCCTCGGCGAAGCCACACAGGACAAGAAAATCATCGAAACAGCCATCAACGAACTCACTGCCATTACCGGTCAGAAAGCCGTTGCTACCCTGTCTCGCAAAGATATTTCTAACTTCAAGCTTCGTAAGAAAATGCCTGTCGGCGTCATGGTTACCCTGCGCCGCGACAAAATGTACGAATTCCTGGAGCGTCTTATCCGCGTGGCTCTGCCCCGTATCCGCGACTTCAAAGGTATCGAAGGGAAGCTTGATGGCCGTGGCAACTACACTCTCGGCATCACTGAACAGATCATCTTCCCCGAAATCAACATTGACAACATCAGCAAGCTTCTTGGCATGAACATTACTTTCGTAACCTCTGCCAACACCGACGAGGAAGGCTACGCACTGCTCAAGGAATTCGGCTTGCCTTTCAAAAAACGCTAAAATCTAATTATGGCTAAAGAATCAATGAAGGCTCGCGAAGTTAAGCGCGCCAAACTCGTGGCCAAATACGCCGCCAAAAAAGCTGCCCTCAAAGCCGCAGGCGACTACGAAGGCCTGCAGCTGCTGCCCAAGAACGCTTCCATCGTTCGCCTCCACAACCGCTGCAAGATTACCGGTCGTCCCAAAGGCTACATGCGCCAGTTCGGATTGTCCCGTATCCAGTTCCGTGAAATGGCTTCCGCCGGTCTGATTCCCGGTGTGAAGAAAGCAAGCTGGTAACCTCTGCCCCGTGTGAAAAAACAACACAGTGAGTATTAAATATTGTTCGGAAACACCGAATCAATTTAAACAAAAAATAAAATGACTGATCCTATAGCAGATTATCTCACAAGATTGAGGAACGCTATCAAGGCTAACCACCGCGTCGTGGAAGTCCCCGCCTCAAACTTGAAAAAAGAAATCACAAAGATTCTTTTTGAACAAGGCTATATTCTTAACTACAAGTTTATAGAGGGTGAAAATCCCCAGGGCACAATCAAGATTGCCCTCAAGTATGACCCCGTTGACCACGTGAACGCCATCAAGAAGCTCGAGCGTGTGTCGCGTCCCGGTCTGCGCCAATATACCGGCTATAAAGATATGCCGCGAGTGTTGAATGGTCTTGGCATCGCAATCCTCTCCACTTCCCAGGGTGTGATGACCAACAAAAAGGCACGCGACCTCAAAGTAGGTGGCGAAGTACTATGTTATGTTTATTAATGATAGGAGGTAACAGATTATGTCAAGAATAGGTAAAGCTCCCATTGCTATCCCCGCAGGCGTAACCGTCAAGGTGGATAATAACATAGTAACTGTCAAAGGTCCCAAAGGTGAACTTTCTCAGGCTGTCAATCCCGACCTCACCGTCACCGTCGAAGACGGACATGTACATGTTACCCGTCCCACCGATGACCGCGAACACCGCGCCCTTCACGGGCTGTACCGCGCACTGATCCACAACATGGTGGTCGGCGTCAGCACAGGCTATCGCAAGGAAATGGAATTAGTAGGTGTGGGTTACCGTGCAGCCGCCACCGGACAGGTGCTTGAGCTCTCGCTCGGTTTCTCTCACGCAATATATATCAAGCTCCCACCGGAGGTCAAGGTTGAAGCCAAGAGCGAACGTAACAAAAACCCGCTCATCATCCTCGAAAGCGACGACAAGCAGCTCCTCGGACAGGTCTGCGCCAAAATACGCTCCCTGCGCAAGCCCGAACCCTATAAGGGCAAAGGTATCAAGTTCGTGGGCGAAGTTATACGCCGCAAGTCAGGAAAATCGGCAAGTGCTAAATAATTTTAACTGAACGAATCATGATCTCCAAGATACAAAGAAGAAACAAAATCAAAGCTCGCATCCGCGGCAAGATTTCCGGCACAGCCGCTCGTCCTCGCATGAGCGTCTTCCGTTCCAACAAGGCAATTTACGTGCAGCTTATTGACGACCTCGCCGGCCGTACTCTCGCTGCTGCCTCTTCCAGAGGACTCGAGGGTGGCACCAAGAGCGAAATCGCTGCCAAAGTGGGTGAGGCCATTGCCCAGAAAGCTATCGCTGCTGGCATCACCGAAGTAGTGTTTGACCGTAACGGTTACCTGTTCCACGGTCGTGTGAAATCATTGGCTGACGCCGCTCGCAATGGCGGTCTTAAATTCTAAACTATTATGGCTATAAAGAACAATAGAGTTAAATCCACCAACGATATAGAGCTTCAGGATCGTCTGGTTGCCATCAACCGCGTTACCAAAGTTACCAAAGGTGGTCGCACCTTCACTTTCGCTGCTATCGTAGTAGTAGGCAACGGCAACGGAATCGTCGGCTGGGGTCTCGGCAAAGCCAACGAAGTGCAGGCTGCCATCGCCAAAGGCGTTGAAGCCGCTAAAAAGAACCTTATCCGCGTGCCCGTTCACAAAGGCACTATCCCCCACGAGCAGGAAGCCAAATTCGGCGGCTCTCGCGTCATCCTCAAGCCCGCATCACACGGTACCGGTGTTAAAGCCGGTGGTGCCATGCGTGCCGTCCTTGAGAGCGTTGGTGTTACCGACGTGCTCTGCAAAAGCAAGGGATCTTCCAACCCCCACAACCTCGTTAAGGCCACCATCGAAGCACTTGGCGAAATGCGTTCGCCCGCTCAGGTAGCCCAGAACCGCGGTATCTCTGTGGACAAAGTGTTTAACGGCTAATCAAACTTTCCTTATGGCACAGATTAAAATCACTCAAATAAAGAGCCGCATCAAGTGTCCCGCAGTGCAGAAACGCACCCTCGACGCTCTCGGTCTCAAGAAAATGAACCACACAGTGGTAAAAGAAGACAACCCCTCTGTGATGGGTATGGTTAACAAAGTTCGTCACCTCGTCAAAGTGACAAACGCTTAAATCTTTTAATCGATAAAGTTATGGAACTAAATAATCTCCATCCCGCTGTTGGATCCGTTACCCGTGAAACACGTATCGGTCGTGGTCCCGGTTCCGGTAAGGGCGGCACATCTACCCGTGGTCACAAGGGTGCTAAATCGCGCTCCGGCTACAAACACAAAGTAGGCTTCGAAGGCGGTCAGATGCCCCTTCAGCGCCGTCTTCCCAAATTCGGCTTCAAGAACATTAACCGTGTGGAATACAAGGCCATCAACATTGAAACTCTCCAGACTCTCGCCGAAAGCAAGAATCTTGACAAAATCACTGTTGCCGACCTCCGTGCCGCCGGCTTCGTATCTGGCAAAGATCTGGTGAAAATCCTTGCCAATGGCGCTATAACCCGTGCTATCGCCGTTGAAGCCAATGCATTTTCCAAATCCGCCGAAAAAGCCATCGTTGATGCCGGCGGTTCCATCTCCAAAATCTGAGAATAATGCGATTTTTTGAAACTCTGAAAAATATCTGGACTATAGAGGAGCTCCGCAAGCGTCTGCTCATAACTTGCCTTTTGGTACTCATATACCGATTCGGCTGTTATGTAGTGCTGCCCGGAATCAGCCCCGCTGATCTGGATGCATTGTCGAACTTCACCAACAAGAGCGGCCTCATGCAGCTCCTCGACATGTTCTCCGGCGGTGCCTTCTCTCAGGCCTCTATTTTCGCCCTTGGTATCATGCCATATATCACAGCCTCAATCGTGATACAGCTCCTCGGCATGGTGCTTCCCTCTTTCCAGAAAATGCAAAGAGAAGGCGAAAGCGGCCACCAGAAACTTAACCAGTACACCCGATACCTCACAGTCCTGATCCTGCTCCTTCAGGGTCCCGCATACCTGTACAACCTTCAGGTGCAGGTGAGTGCCGCAGGTGCAGCTTCCTCCATGTCATTCTGGACGGTAGCATATCTCACAGTGATTCTTGCCGCAGGCTCAATGTTCATCATGTGGCTCGGCGAGCGCATCACTGATCGTGGCATCGGCAACGGTATCTCATTCATCATCCTTGTGGGTATCATAGCCCGTCTCCCGAACGCCCTCATCTACGAATTCACTTCACGTATGCCCGGTGCCACAGGTTCTCAAGGCGGACTGATCATGTTCGTAGTTGAAATCATACTGCTCTTCGCTGTGACAGTCGGTGCAGTCCTGCTCGTTCAGGGCACTCGCAAAGTCCCCGTGCAGTATGCCAAGCGTATCGTGGGTAACCGCCAGTATGGTGGCGCACGCCAGTACATTCCCTTGAAAGTGAATGCCGCAGGTGTAATGCCCATCATCTTCGCACAAGCCATAATGTTCATCCCCATAACCCTCGCCGGTTTCGGTGCTCACGAAAGCACCGGCGGTTTCGTAGCCGCATTCTCCGACATCAACGGGTTCTGGTACAATGCCGTTTATTTCATAATGATTGTGGCATTCACCTATTTCTACACCGCCATAACTGTGCGTCCCGTAGATATAGCTGAAAACCTCAAGCGCAACAACGGGTTTATCCCCGGTGTGAAGCCCGGCAAAAAGACAGCTGAATATCTTGACTCAGTGCTCTCACGTATCACCCTTCCCGGGTCATTGTTCCTGGGCATCGTGGCTGTACTTCCCGCATTCGCTCGTTTCTTTGGTGTAAGCCAGAACTTCGCACAGTTCTTCGGCGGCACATCACTCCTCATCCTTGTAGGCGTTGTGCTTGACACACTCCAGCAAATCGAGAGCCACCTCATGATGCACCATTACGATGGTCTGATGAAAGATGGTAAAATCAAAGGTCGCACCACCGGCAGTGCCTATTGATCAGTAATTGTAGATACATAATAAGAGTTTACATTTGATAAATGATCTATCTCAAGACACCTGAAGATATAGCTCACATGCGAAACGCAGCAGCGCTGCTGAGCCGCACACTTGGCGAAATTGCCAAGTGGGTGGCTCCGGGCGTTACCACCAATAAGCTTGAAACCATTGCTCGTGAATTCATTCACGACAATGGTGGCAAAGCCTCCTGCCTTGGATACGGTGGTTTCCCCGCAGCCGTGTGCTATGAGGTGAACGAGATCGTAGTGCATGGCTTCCCTTCCAACTACACCCTGCGCGATGGCGATATTATCGGCACCGACACAGTAGTGGAGCTTGAAGGATTCAACGCCGACATGTGCTATACATTTCCCGTAGGTGAAATCGCTCCCGAAGTCATGGCTCTCTGCCGCACTACCAAGGAGTCCCTCTACAAAGGCATAGAAGTATGCCGCGCTGGAAACCGCCTCGGAGATGTATCCTCAGCCATACAGACCTATTGCGAGCAGCGCGGTTACAGCGTGGTTCGTGAAATGTGTGGTCACGGCATCGGCCGCAAAATGCACGAAGATCCCGAAGTGCCCAATTTCGGGCACCGTGGCACAGGCCCCCTTCTTCGCAACGGCATGTGCCTCGCCATTGAGCCGATGATCAACCTCGGCAGTAAGAACATAGTGATAGAGCGCGACGGCTGGACATGCCGCACACGCGACCGCAAGCCCTCCGCACACTATGAGCACACTGTCGCAATCATCGATGGCACTGCGGAAATCCTCACATCATATCTTCCCGTAGCCGAAGTACTCAAAGACAGATTCATTTAACAGACCAGAACCATTAATTTGTAACCATTATTTATGGCAAAACAAGCTGCAATAGAGCAAGACGGTGTGATTGTGGAAGCATTGAGCAATGCAATGTTCCGCGTTGAACTTGAAAACGGGCATGAAATCACAGCCCACATCTCAGGCAAGATGCGCATGCATTACATCAAAATCCTTCCCGGTGACAAAGTTCGTGTGGAAATGTCGCCCTACGACCTCTCCAAAGGGCGCATAGCTTACAGATACAAATAACAAAAAATCAAAAAAACGAAATACAATGAAAGTAAGAGCCTCAGTCAAGAAGCGTACCCCGGACAGCAAAATTGTGCGTCGCAAAGGTCGCCTTTATGTAATTAACAAGAAAAATCCGAAGTACAAGCAGCGTCAAGGATAATTTTTTTATTACTTTTGCAAAAAATTTAGTCAACATATATGGCAGTACGTATAGTGGGAGTTGACCTCCCCCAAAATAAAAGAGGTGAAATAGCCTTGACTTACATCTTCGGCATAGGCCGCAGCGCCGCCAACTCTATCCTTGAGAAAGCAGGCGTGGACAAAAATATCAAAGTTAAAGACTGGACTGATACCCAGGCAGCTAAAGTGCGTGAGGTTATCGGCGCTGATTACAAAGTTGAAGGTGATCTCCGCAGCGAAATCCAGCTTAACATCAAGCGACTGATGGACATCGGTTGCTACCGTGGCATCCGTCACCGTAACGGCCTCCCCGTGCGTGGTCAGAGCACCAAAAACAATGCCCGTACACGTAAAGGTCGCAAGAAAACAGTTGCTAACAAGAAGAAAGCTACAAAATAATAAACTGATATGGCAAAAAAGACAGTCGCAGCTAAGAAGAGAAACGTCAAAGTTGATGCCGCCGGCCAGCTTCACGTTCACTCCTCTTTCAACAACATTATTGTGTGCTTAGCCAACTCTGAAGGTCAGGTGATCTCTTGGTCAAGCGCTGGTAAAATGGGCTTCCGTGGCTCTAAGAAAAACACTCCCTATGCAGCACAGATGGCAGCACAGGATTGCGCTAAAGTGGCATATGACCTCGGCCTGCGCAAGGTCAAAGCATATGTCAAGGGTCCCGGTAACGGCCGTGAGTCTGCTATCCGCACCGTACATGGCGCAGGCATTGAAGTAACCGAAATCATCGACGTTACTCCGCTGCCCCACAACGGTTGCCGTCCTCCCAAGCGTCGTCGCGTATAAGCTCCGGCTTTGGCACGTAAAGCTTTATAACGATTGCAACTATAAGCATTCACATATTGTTTTATTCTCGCAGCATCCTATACGTTATTGACACCGGCATCGCGGCAATGTGATTTTGATCATATCTTTTTTTCACCTCTCTATGATCGCGGCTGCACTACACCGCCTATAAGCCTCATAACTCTCCGACGCTGCATTACACAAATTCAATTGACAAACTAACAATGGCAAGATACACAGGCCCCAAATCTAAAATCGCTCGCAAATTCGGCGAACCAATATTTGGCGAAGACAAGGTACTGGCTAAGAAAAACTTCCCTCCAGGCCAGCACGGTGCCAACAAGCATCGCAAAACCTCTGAGTATGGCACTCAGCTTCGCGAAAAACAAAAAGCCAAATATACCTATGGTGTACTTGAAAAGCAGTTCCACAACCTCTTTGACAAAGCTGCCCGCACCAAAGGTATCACCGGTGAAGTACTCCTTCAGCTCCTTGAAGGTCGTCTCGACAACGTAGTTTACCGTCTTGGCATCGCCCCCACACGCGCAGCTGCCCGTCAGCTCGTTCTTCACCGTCACATTACTGTAAACGGTGAGGTAGTCAACATCGCTTCTTATGCCGTTCAGCCCGGCGATGTTGTTGGCGTTCGTGAAAAATCCAAGTCTCTGGAAGTGATTGCCGACGCCTTGGCCGGATTCAACCACTCCAAATATCCTTGGCTCGAATGGGACGAAAGCCTCAAAGCAGGCAAGCTCCTCCATGTGCCCGCACGTGAGGACATCCCTGAAAGCATCAAAGAGCAGCTCATCGTCGAGTTGTATTCTAAGTAATCACTTAATTCAGATCCACATGGCTATATTAGCATTTCAAAAACCCGATAAGGTATTGATGTTGGAAGCCGACAATTGCTTCGGCAAGTTTGAGTTCAAGCCATTGGAGCCTGGCTATGGTATCACCATAGGCAATGCGCTGCGCCGCATTCTCTTGTCGTCGCTTGAAGGTTATGCCATCTCTTCCATCAAGATTGATGGCGTCAAGCACGAATTCGACACTATACCGGGCGTGAAGGAAGATGTTACCAACATCATCCTCAACCTCAAAAAAGTTGATCTCAAACAGATAGTCGAAGACGCCGATAGCGAAAAGGCTCTCATCAATGTGTCGGGTCAGGAAGTGTTCACCGCCGGCGACATCTCCAAGGTGCTCACCGGTTTCGAAGTGCTCAATCCCGACCTGGTCATCTGTCATCTGGATCCCGGAGCAAGTTTCTCAATCGAACTTACCATCAACAAGGGCCGTGGTTGGACTCCCGCCGACGAAAACGCCGTCGGAATCGACGACATACATGTCATCGCCATCGACTCCATCTACACCCCCATCAAGAATGTTAAGTACACCGTTGAAAACTTCCGCGTAGATCAGAAAACCGACTACGATAAGCTGACACTTGAAATTACCACCAACGGTTCCATCCTTCCCAAGGACGCACTTAAGGAAGCTGCCAAAATCCTCATCTATCACTTCATGCTCTTCTCCGACGAGAAAATCACTCTTGAAACCTCCGACACTGAAGACAACGAAGAATTCGATGAAGAAGTGCTTCACATGCGCCAGCTCCTCAAGTCCAAGCTCGTGGACATGGACCTCTCCGTGCGTGCACTCAACTGCCTCAAGAGCGCTGAAGTTGAAACCCTCGGTGAACTCGTGGTGTTCAACCGCAACGACCTCCTCAAGTTCCGTAACTTCGGTAAAAAATCACTTACTGAACTTGATGAGTTGCTTGCTAACCTCGGACTTTCCTTCGGGATGGACATTTCCAAGTATAAATTAGATAAAGAGTAATTACTACGATGAGACATAATAAAAAATTCAATCATCTCGGCCGCAAAAAGGCTCACCGCGATGCCCTGCTCGCCAATATGACTATAGCCCTGATCATGCGCAAGCGCATCTTCACCACATTAGCCAAGGCCAAAGCTCTGCGCATCTATGCCGAGCCCCTTATCAACCGCGCCAAAAACGACTCCATGGCAAATCGTCGTCTCGTGTTCTCCTACCTTCAGAACAAGGAAGCCGTGACCGAACTTTTCCGTGAAGTAGCTCAGAAAATTGCTGAGCGCAACGGTGGCTACACCCGCATCCTCAAAACTGGCAACCGTCTCGGTGACAACGCTCAGACCTGCTTCATTGAACTCGTTGATTATAATGAGAACATGCTCAAATCCAACGACAACAAGAAAGAAGGCCGCACACGTCGCTCTCGCCGCAGCTCTAAGGCCAAAACCGAAGCTCCCGCAGCCGAGGCTCCCGCTACTGAGGCACCTGCAGCAGAAGCTCCCGCAGCCGAATAATTTCCATGAATCATTGGAGAGAATCCCTCTCCCGCATTCATATAGCAATACCGTTCCGGCATCCGGAGCGGTATTGTTGTGTACATGTGTCCCACACAAATAAACTCTTCACCCTAATAGCTTTTTTTTCAGCAAACTGTGTTGTTTGTGAAAAATAAGTTTTGTAACTTTGTGAGCGTTAACCAAGTCTCAAACACAAACAACATAATAACCAACTTTTTAAGTTCTTACAACATTATGAAAATAGAAAAAATCATTGGCCGTGAGGTACTCGATTCTCGAGGCAACCCTACTGTAGAAGTTGATGTGACTCTTGAAAGCGGTGCTTTTGGCCGCGCTTCTGTGCCCTCTGGCGCTTCTACTGGTGTTAACGAAGCTCTTGAGCTCCGTGATGGTGACAAATCCCGCTACATGGGCAAAGGCGTTACCAAAGCTGTGGCCAACGTAAACGGTCCTATCGCCAAGGCCCTCATAGGCATGAGCGCACTCGATCAGATCAAGATTGACGAAACCATGCTCGCACTTGACGGCACTGACACTAAGAGCAACCTCGGAGCTAACGCCATCCTCGGTGTTTCTCTCGCCGTTGCCAAAGCCGCTGCCGACTATCTCGACCTTCCCCTTTACAAATACATCGGCGGTTGCAACTCTTATACCCTTCCCGTGCCCATGATGAACATCATCAATGGCGGTGCTCACTCCGATGCCCCCATCTGCTTCCAGGAATTCATGATCCGTCCTATCGGCGCATGCTGCTTCAAGGAAGGTATCCGCATGGGCACAGAAGTGTTCCACAACCTTAAAAAAGTGCTCCACGACCGTGGCCTTTCAACCGCAGTTGGTGATGAAGGCGGTTTCGCTCCCAGCCTCGACGGCACCGAAGATGCCCTCAATGTAATCATCAAAGCCATCGAAGCAGCCGGCTACGTACCTGGTAAGGACGTTACAATCGGTCTTGACTGCGCTTCTTCCGAGTTCTACAAAGATGGTCTTTACGACTACACTTGGAAACAGGCCGATGGCAAGAAACTCACCTCCAAAGAGCAGGCTGAATACCTCAAAGGTCTCGTAGAAGCATATCCTATTGATTCTATCGAAGACGGTATGGCAGAAGGCGACTGGGAAGGCTGGAAGATTCTCACCGATATGATCGGCAACCGTTGCCAGCTCGTTGGTGATGACCTCTTCGTTACCAATGTTAAATACCTCAAGAAAGGTATTGAACTCGGTTGCGCCAACTCAATCCTCGTTAAGGTTAACCAGATCGGTTCTCTCACCGAAACACTCCGCGCAGTTGAGCTCGCTCAGCGCAACGGTTATACCGCAGTCATCTCTCACCGTTCTGGTGAAACTGAAGATGCCACCATCGCCGACATCGCAGTTGCCACCAACGCTGGTCAGATCAAAACCGGTAGCGCAAGCCGCTCCGACCGTATGGCTAAATACAACCAGCTCCTCCGTATTGAAGAGCAGCTTGGCACAGATGCAGTTTACGGCTACGGCAAACGCACTAAAATGCCTCAGGAATAACAACTGTTTCAGAGCATAAAAACAACACGGGCGCCCATAAGGCGCCCGTGCTTTTTATATAAGCTTGGTTCTAATCCTTCAGCCGTATCACGCGTATGCCTACCGCCTTGCGGTTGCGCTTGATGTAATCCGCAAGCGTCAGCTCATCCACCACAACCTTTCCTTTGGCCGACGAAGCATGCAGCAGATGAGGCTCACCGTTCACCATTGTCACAATGCCCATGTGGGTCACATCAAGACCCGGGATAGAAGTCACTATCCCTATTATGTCACCTTCTTTCAATGCCGCAGACTTGAAATTGATCGGTTTTATGTAAGCGAACCTGTGCGAGCGGTAGCCAACTTCGGCATTCTTGATGGCATTGTAATTGGCGTCATCCTTCATGGCCGGATATTTGCTGCGGTTGCGGCTCATAAAGTCAAGAGTCTTCACCATATGGTCACCCTTGCCTATGCGGTCAGTCACATCCTGCAAATCGCCACGATGAGAATTTTCCACAATCCAGTCGCTGAAATAATGGAGGCGCGACCCATATCCGTTGATCTCGCCCCCTCGGTAGCGCATCTCCTTGAGAGTTTGTGCGAAATCGCGCCATGAAGTGCGCCCCATATAGGCGGTTTTGGCAGCCGCCAGCACCGATTCCACAAAAGTAGTGCAGTCAAGAGAATCAAGGCGCACAGTAAGCATTTCCGGCTCGCCCTCAATTCCTCCTCCCGCATAAGGCTTGTCAAGCAGCATCTTACCGATAGGCACCACAAGGTCGGCAGGGTGGCCCGCATGCATGGCAGCAGCCTCCACGAGCATGTTCATCAAAGCTGTGGTGTCCTCACGCTCATTTGTCCATCGTATGTCGCCCGGAGCTATTCCGGCGGCATTAAAAGTCGTGGCAGCGGCAACAGCTGCCCCCAATAGATATTTATTTACAAGGAAATTCATGGTTCAATGATTTGGTTTTTGTGTTTACGAAAGTATATAAAAAATCGCCAACATGCAAATCCATGAAAAAATCGCTAAATAAATTTTCATGCACAAACATCTGTAGTTCAAAGCAGTATGCTATATTTGGCGAAAAATAAAGATAAAAATAATGTTAAAATATTTGCACAGTTCAAATTTCTGCTTTAACTTTGCATTCGCTTTTGAGGAATAGCGCAGCCATGACAGCGGTCATGGACATGACCAAAAGGAAAAAGTTTTTTGCTTACAACAGCATTTTCTCGGTGACGGGTTCGCCGGACAAAACATCCCCATTACATCATTTAATCCTTATTAGCATTGTTCCATGTGGAACAATTGCCAATAGATTTTGCGCCTCTTTTCAAACAGCAAAAGGACATTGAAATGCTTACAATAGACAAGAAGTAG
>ULPZ01021017.1_pt1 | contig 98694 bp, 98 predicted proteins | sample 1953991 | NCBI WGS metagenome assembly ULPZ01 (sample SAMEA4835642, study PRJEB28245) | human gut metagenome | biome: gut microbiome; material: fecal sample | place: Denmark | collected 2008
ATAGCTGGTTTAATCCAACAGCAAATAGAATCTTTCTACGGACGGGTAATTCGGATGATGGTTCTCATCGCGGGGTCTTCATGGCTACTGCTAATCTTGTGTCCTCGAGTTCGTGGACGAATATCGGTGCAAGATTAGCCTTTTACGGTAAGATCGTTGTAGTTGATTCAGATACATTTAAGAAAATGCAGGCATAGTCCTGAGTAATATAGATAATTAAATATTAATAACAAGGGCGGGATCTAAAAGAATTACTATGAGATGACTTTATAGTAAGACTGCTGTCACATTATTTCATACTTGAAAAAACAGTCAGGTAATTCAGATAATGGTTCTCAATGCAGAGTCTTCATAGCTAATGCTAATAATGTATCCTCGAATTCATAGACGAATATCAGTGAAATTTTGGAACTAACAGATACTTTCAGATAATTACAAAAATGTTTGTTGAACTTAGATCAGCCTTACCTCTAGGTAAAAGATAACAGGTGCTTTGAAGAGACCCTAGTAGTATTGTGCGAACGGGTCTTACCACCAAAATAGCTTATGAAAAGAATAGGCAATTTATTTAACAGGATAATATCATATGAAAATCTGGTCCGGGCTGAAAAGAAGGCTAGGCTAGGTAAAACTAAAAGATACGGCGTTAAGAAATTTGACAGGAACCCATATGAAAATCTGGTCCGGTTACAAAAGGCATTAATTGAAGATACTTATCGTACTCCGGAATACTGCGTATATACAATCATCGCCGATCGTGGTAACAAAGAAAGAGAAATATATAGGCTACCGTATTATCCAGACAGAATAGTCCATCATGCTATAATGAATGTTATAGAACCTTACCTTGTTAGTAGATTTACTGCAGATACCTTTAACTGTTTAAAAGGAAGAGGTATTCATTGTGGAGTAAAGAGATTAAAAAGAGATTTAAAAGCTGATAAAGAAGGCACAAAATATTGTTTAAAATTAGATATTAAAAAGTTCTTTCCTTCTATAGATCAAGATGTGTTATACTCACAATTCGAAAAGATATTTAAGGATAAGAAACTATTAAGATTATTACATCATGTAGTTTATTCTACACCAAAAGGTTTACCAATTGGAAATTACATATCTCAATTTGCAGCAAATTTGAATTTGACTTGGTTCGATAGGTGGATTAAACAAGTATTAAAAATAAAATATTATTACAGGTATTGTGATGATATTGTTATATTACACCCAGATAAAGATTACTTAAGATATTGCTTACAAGAGATTGAAAAATATCTAGCTGATAACTTGAAATTAAAAATAAAACGTAATTGGCAGATATTTCCTGTAGAAGTAAGAGGTATAGATTTTATTGGTTATGTATTTTATCACGGTCATACTTTACTCAGGAAAGATATCAAAAAGAAGTTTATTCATAAATTAAGTTATAAAAGTAAGAATAAGAGGCTAGCATCACTAGCAGCTTATTGGGGATGGTGTAAATATGGAAGCTGTCATAATTTATGGTATCGCTTTACGGGATCTTATAATTTTAAAGATTATAGACAAAAATTATTAAGTGATGATGGAATTAAAGAAAGTACAGGGTGATAATATACCTAAAGTAATAGAATACCTAGGAATGAATGAATGGGCAGTTAGATGGGATATTGAAGAAGTTAATTCTGAAGATATACATGGTTATGCTTATTATGAATTAAAATTTAATGAAGAACCAACTTATGATTCTTTCGTAAGTAAGATCATTAGAAGCACTTATAGTATAGATGAAGAAGCAGCATTAAAATCTAACATGGTCGAACAATTACTTAGTGGTAGTCAACCACCATCTAGGTTTGATGAATGGCAATCTTTTCAAACACTTAGAACAGAAGCTAAAACAATTGGCAAACAAATATTTAATAACTAGTTATGGTAATTAAAGTAAAATATAATGGAGAATGGGTTAAAATACCATACTTAAGTAGTGATCATGGTCAGGAACTAGTAGAAGAAGCACCTAAAGATGGTGAACAATATGCTAGACAAAATGGTGTATGGTCTGTAGTAAATATACCAGAAGTTGACTTTACTGAGGTATATAATGCTATTGATACTAAAGTTGATAAAGTAGAAGGTAAGGGTTTAAGTACTAATGATTATGTTACTGCAGATAAAACTAAAGTTACAAACATCAATGAAGTAATTGAAGCTGCTACTAAGAACATTACAGCAACAGATATCTCTATTACTCTGGATAAAAGAAACTTAGTAACCAATGCAGTAGAAAATATAGAATTAAATCTTCCTGCATCTACTACAGCTTTAGCTGGTTTAATGTTGCCAGCTGATAAAATAAAACTGAATGGTATTGCTGCTGGTGCTGAAGTAAATGTTAATGCTGATTGGAATGCTACAGAAGGAGATGCATTGATATTGAATAAACCTACATTATCTACTGTAGCTACATCTGGTAGTTACAATGATCTTACTAGTAAACCTACTATACCTACTGTAGATGTTAATAAGGAATATGTAGACACTCAATTAGCTACTAAATCTGATTTACCAGATTATACAGTATTCGACATTGTTATGGAGATAACATCAAGTGACAATCCATCTATATCTCAGGAAAATTATAATAAATTATTAGAGAAGCTTCCAAGCAACGCTGTTAATACGCTTCCAGTAAGAGATAATGGGATGTATATATCAAGTCTTCTTGGTGGGTATAATATTAATGGTGATAATTCTATTTGGTTTCATCTAGAATTGAATATTGGAATACTACAAGATTATTCTGTGCAAATCTTTATATATCAAGATTTAACTGTAAATGTAGATTCTGGTACAAAATATTTAATACCAACAAGTAACGGAATTGATATACATACAAATCTAGCACATAATCTTTCTGAGAGTAATACTAAGAAGTTGACAATACATACTACAGGTGATGGAACTAAATCTTTAATGGATGATGGTAAATATCGTAAGCTGCCAGTATATGGGAAGAATTTATTGCTTGGATCTAGTACAGAGGTAAGTAATTCCAAGTATGAGATGGCTGATTATTGGCTAACTGAACAGATATCTAAAGGAACACAAGTAACATTGACTATTTTTGGAGAGTTGGGTGATGATAAGGAAATGTTCACTATATATAACTCTACTGGTGCAGTAGGTTCTATGGCTCAGTTCAGCAAGGCTGACTTTGTGAATGGGAAGGCCAGTAAGACTTTTAAATGGATTACTAATATCGGAGATGCAGTAGCTGATAATACACATATGGTTGTATTTAGTTCTCCTAAAACTGGCACATCAACTTCCACCATCCATAAGATTAAACTTGAATATGGTGACATCTCCACCGAGTGGTCTCCAGCTTGGGAAGATATACCAGATCTAGAAGAAAGATATGCATATGGTGTTGAGTGGGATACTGCATCATCAAGTCCAGATGGGGTTAGAGTTGGTAATATGCAACTGCATAGAGAACTCCCTATACAGAGTAAGATAAGGGGGGTAATACTGGATAATAAAGGTGGGATAAAAAGTTATCTAAATAATTCAAATTGGAGTAATATAAATACAGAATATTTAACAGAGTCTGTAATGACTGAAATACCTGAACATTGGTATAAATTATATCAATACGGAACTAAATTTAGAATGATGCTATCCGCTATTCCATTACCAGGATATAGCCATATAAATCAATTTTATATAAGTTCATTTGAGTCTGGAATAGATAGAAGCTCCTCTACTTTGATTTCTTCTTATGGTGTTGGAAGTACAAATGTAAATAAAAGAGGTGGTGATAACACCGCTGAATGGGATAGCACCTACCGTTCCTTGCTAGGTCGTCCCGTTACCAACCTTACCAGAGACCAATTCCGACAAGCTGCAAGAAAACGTGGAAGTGGTTGGGAGATGTACACCTATGGAGCACATAAAACCTTATTCTGGTTATTTGCAGTAGAATATGCTACATTAAATAGTCAAAAACCATTTAATGCTCAAAAAGATGCTAATGGATTCTCACAGGGTGGATTAGGAAACGGTCCAACACAAATGACAGATTGGACAAATTTCAACAATAATAATCCACTTATTCAATGTGGTTATACTAACGAATTTGGTAATGGATCTGGAGAGAAGGCATATGTGGTGAAAAATGCTTCCGATGGTACTCATGCTACATTGATGGCTAACAGGTATCGTGGTATAGAGAATCCGTTCGGTCATATCTGGAAACACACTGACGGGGCCAATATACAGGTTACCACAGACGATTCAGGATTATCTATACTATGGACTACCAGTGACCCATCGAACTTCAGCGATACCTCTTACACGGGTTATGACAAGAAGGGTAATGTCTGTCGTATAAATGGTCACGTCAAAAAGATGTTGCTTGGGGAAGATGGCGATATAATAGCCACGGAGGTCGGCGGTAGCACCTCTACCTACTGGTGTGACAACTACTACACCAGCACATCAGTTAGCCGCATGCAATTGGTAGTAGTTGGTGGTTGCTCGGACGATGGGTTGAATGCTGGCCTAGTTGACGTGAGTACGACTAATTCGTCTGGTATTGCTAATAACATCGGGTCTCGCCTTTGCTTTTTCCCAAAATATAAATCAACTGAAATAACTACAGAATAATATGAATAGAACATATAGTGATAAAATACCCAGTACAATAGAAAAAGATAATGGTGGATATTATCTATATAGATGGGATATACAAGAAGAACAAAGAGATGAGTATATTGGTTATTCCTATTATGAAGTAACTGTATGGCCCACATTAACTGCTAATAAGATATTAGAAACATGTATTAATGAATTATGGGGTACAGATGTTGAAGCAAAGAAATTGAACGACTACAATGCTGCCTTATTGGGGATATTAGATGAAAGTTATATAGACATATATAAAGATTTCCTACAAAAGAGAAAGCAATTAAAAGAGCAAGTAGATTCAGATTTTGTTGCTTATGAACAAATACAAGAGGAATTAAATAGTGGACAAATAACCGCTATTACTTAGGATAGTGTCAATTTATATAGAAGAACTTTTGATGACTAAAGACGTTATAGCGTCAATTCTCATATCAAAAAATACCAAACGCTAACTAAAGTAAAATTTGGTTAGCGTTTTTGTTTTCCTTTCATATCAATCTATTATGTTAAATAAAATTCATCAATATTTTTTATTGTCCCAAGGAGTATCTAGTGTGAACTACTTTAAAGAACTATTTAATGATGGCCCAGCCAAATTTATCTCTTGCTTATTAACGGGAGCATTTAGTTGGGTGGCAGGTAGTTTTACACCCTTATGGACAGTTCTATTTATCTTATTATTAATAATATTAGTAGATGCGTATTTAGGTGGTAAGATAGCATTTAAAAATCAAAAAAAGTTTGAATCAAGAAGACTATGGAAAACCTTACGCAAATTTGGTTGGTGTGGTGCTATTATATGGTTTGCAAATCAAATAGATGCTAGTATATTAATATCCATAGATGCTCATCTAGTAGAATTCTTTGCAGGACTTATTGCTGGAGTAGAACTATGGTCAGTCATAGAAAACTTGGCTACATTATATCCAGACGGACCTTGGAAACTTCTAAATAAGTTTATACGTAAAAAAGGTGAAAAGTATCTTGATATCACTATAGATAGAGAAGATTTGCCTAAGATAAGAAAATTGGTTAAAAAGATTAAATAGTGAATTTTATACATTACATAAAATTAGGTGCTGTACTATTGATAGCAGTTTTAGGTTTTGATAATTACAGATTAAATAAGAAAGTAGATAATCTAGATAATGCGTTAGCTAGAGCTTCTGTGAATTTACATTACTATGAGAGTGCTCTCTCAGGAATGGAAAAACAAAACAAAGTATTACAATTAACTGTAGATGACTTCAAACATTCTGAAGATAGTTTAGTGCAAGAACTAAGAAAACAATCTAAAGAACTTAAAATAAAAGATAAGAAATTAAAGGAAGTCGCATCAGTAGAAACTATTATTTCGGATACAATAACTCAAGAGATTCCAGTGGACAGGAATTTTACAGTAGAGTTAAAGCCAAATCAATTGACAACTATCAAAATAGAAAGAATAGACAGCATGATCACACATGTGTTGGATATAAAGAATCGTCAAGATCTATTTATACATGAAGAGAAAGTATGGCGTAAAAAAGGTTTCTTTAGACGCTTATTTACTTTAAATTTTAAGAAGGATATAATTCCTCATTATCAAATAGTTAATTCAAACCCTTTAATACAAGTAACAGATACAAGGGTTATCAAAATATCAAAATAATTGCAAAATATTTCAATTTAGTATTAATCAATAAATAAATTGAAACTATGCATTTGAACAAAATATTAGAACAAATCAAACGCCATCAATCTCCATCAGAGGCTATAGATAAATTATCTACTGCTTTAGAGAAGCATGAGGGTAGCTTATTGGAGAAAGGTTTTACTATTTTAAAGTCAGAATTGGCTGCAAATATGTATGAAGCTATTAATGGCCCTCACTTTGATGAGGAACATGCTCGCTACGCTGTAGAGGGTATTTGGTCTTACTATAGCCACAGAAAAATCACAAATTATTAATATGGTTAGACAATCTCTAGAAGATTGTAGAATCAAGAAAGAGAGCTTAAGTAAGATTGATGAGGAGATGAGGAGATGTGAAGACATCTTAAAAATACTTAATGTAAATTCGGACATAACAACCAATGTGACAAAAGATTTCAAAGAACTTGATGAATTGAGAGCTGAAGTGAAAGAGCTTAAACAACTTTTACAAAATATTTCTACTGTTCGTCCGGAAGAAAACAATATCGATCCTCCTACTGAGGAAAAAGAAAATGAAATCTAAAACACAAAGGTTGGCTATTTAGTCAACCTTTTTTATTTTAAAATAATATGAGTACACTTTATAATAATAAATACGACATTCTAGCTAGTACAATTCAACCTAATCCTGCATCTGTTAAATATTGGGCAGATCTATCATCTAATCCAAATGGTGGGGATTTAAAGTATTTTAATGGTACTAAATGGGTTTTAGTTAATAATAAAGCTACTGAAGACATTTCTCAGATAAAGCAACAGATAGCGGATTTAGAACAAAACAAAGAAGATAAAGTTGAAGGTAAAGGACTATCTACTGAAGATTATACTACACAAGAGAAAAATAAACTTGCTAGTCTTCAGAACTATAATGATAGTGAAGTAAGAAAATTGATTTCAGCGTTGAACCTTAGATTAACTACTCTAAGTGAGGATCTTGAAAGTTTGGAAGCTAGAGTTGCTACATTAGAAACACCTGCTGCATAATGGAATTAAAATTAAATAGAATCTTTCTTGGTAGCTCTGCAACTATTGGAGAGCTACTAGTCAATGATAAACATTTGTGTGATACCCTCGAAGATAGAGTAAGACCAGAAGGAGAAAAGGTTTATGGTAAAACTGCAATACCTGAAGGTACGTATGAGGTTAAATTAACACACTCTCCAAGATTTAAGAAAATATTACCAGAAATCCTTAATGTACCTAATTTTAGTGGTATTAGAATTCATTGTTTAAATAAAGCTGAAGAGAGTGAAGGATGTATTGGGGTTGGTGAATGGAATGGCAAAGACACAAATTGGATTTCTAATTCTAGGAAAACATTTAATAAATTGTTTGCATTACTAGAAGAAGCAAACAACAATAAAGAAAAAATCACAATAACTATAAATAACTCATGGAAAGCTGTAAAGAACTAAGAGAAAATAACCCATATCTTTTTAATTCTTGGAGAGCTATTCTCTATACAGAGAAAGGAAGGAAAGCAGGAGTTGTTAATGACTGGAGAAAATTTCCTGTCTTCTATGAAGATGTGCATAAAAGTTATAAAAAAGGTCTCAGATTGAGTAGGAAAGATAAAAATAAACCGTTTGGACCGGATAACTTTGAATGGGTAACTAACTTAGAACTTGCACAAACAAATACACACACAATAAGACTTACTTACAATGGAGAAACTAAAACTTTGCGTGAGTGGTCAGAAGAATACGGAATGTCTTATAATGGTTTGTTAATAAGATATTTAAAGAATAAGAATTACACAATTGAAGAAATCTTGTTTGGAAAGAAATACAAATCTAAAGGAAAGCCTAGAGAATACAATTTGTATACAAGAGCTTCTAAATTACTATCTGCATACAAACTAAAAGATTGGAAAGCTGATAGAGAATTTAATTTAGATAGAGACTGGTTTGTAAAAAATATTCTTAAATCTCAATGTATATACTGCGGAAGCAAAGAAAAACTAGGGTGTGATAGAATAGATAATTCCAAAGGTCATACTTATGATAATGTAGTACCATGCTGCTATATTTGTAACTGTGCTAGAAATAATAATTTCTCATTTGATGAAATGAAAATTCTAGGTAAAACAATTAAAAAAATAATGGAGGATAGATTAAATGATATTTAATTCACTAAATACAATTATAGATGATATATTTTTAACTTATAGGGATTCAAATCTTAGTGAAAGTGAGAATCTATCACGTATACAGGTAGAACAGTGGATTCATCAATATAGGGCTTTTTTAATTAAGCAAGATTTGGATAAAGGTCGAGATATTAATCCTAGTTATATACAAACGTTAGGTCCATTGCATATATCCAAAGTAAGTACGTGTGGAGTACCTAATGGCTTTCATTATGTATCAGATAAAGAATTACCTAAATTTATAGATTTGCATTTTGGCACTGGTTTAGTAGCAGTTAAAGATATGCATGGTAATCTGATTCAGGTTGGTAATGAAACAAAAGCTAAATATCAGACAAGTAGAAAATACACATGTAATGATTATATTGCTTTCTTAAAGAATAACCATTTATATTTAAATGGGCCTGGTTTTCTAGAGTATGTAGAAATAGAAGGCATATTGGAGGACCCTACAAAAGCAGCAGATTGTTATGATTATGATGGTCCATATCCTATCCCTGCTAATATGATTCCTACTTTGAAGAACTTAATATTTAGCAAAGAACTAAATATAATGTTAACTGTACCTACTGATAATACAAATAATAGTACTAACGATGTAAAACAATAATGAATGGAAACTAAGTCATATACTGGAAAAGATTTTTATACTAGCTACTGTGATTACATAGAAGATAACCCATTATATCAAGTAGACTATAAAACGTTTAGAGGAGTAATTAATGATTACTTCAAATACTTGAGAGATGAACTAATAGAGAATGGTAAAGAAATAAAGCTACCATGTAGATTAGGTACATTAAGTGTAATTAAACATAAGCCTAAAGAGTATTCTGGAAAGAGCCTTAGAATAGATTATGCAGAATCAAAGAAGCTAGGTAAAATGGTATATCACTTAAATGAACATTCAAATTTCTATAAATATAGATTTTATTGGAATAAGCATAATATGCTTACATCAAATAAGACTATGTATCAATTAGTAATGACTAGAGATAATAAGAGGCGGCTAGCCCAAATTATTAAAAATAAGGAAAGAGATTACTTAGAACTGTAAATTTTATGATAACGAAATTAACATCAATCAAAACTGTGATAGCCAAAGTAATAGCAGATCTAGGGTTAGAGGAAGATGAAATTAAGATTTCTGATTTTAGAGAGTGGGCTGCTGAAGGTATTGAAAAAATTGGTGCAGTACAACAGTTTGAACACATTGTTTCAGGTGTAGAAGGTGCCCCAATTATCAAAATAAACTGCCATCAAGCACAGTTACCTTGTAACTTACATAAATTACATCAAGTTGCATATTCTTTTAATTGTGATGGACCTTGGTTTCCTATGAGGAAAGCTACAGGTTCATTTGCTGCTTGGGGATGTGATGAATGCTGTGATTGTGAGAAACCCGAAATATGGGTTAAAGATGAAGTATTAGTAAATCTAGTTGTAGATCTATATGGTAATATTGATAAAACTGAAGCACTAGAAATGCTAAATACTAATAAAAATATGAAGACAATACTTAGGAACTTAATAAATAAGCATACCATTAATCTAGATTATATGAGAGGTAATACAAGTACCAATCCTAATTGGGATTTGCAATATAGTATTAAGCCTGGTTATATAATGACAAATGCACCATGTGGATATCTAAAATTATCATACAGTGCTATACCTACTGATGAAGATGGTTATCCATTGATTCCAGATAGTGCTTCATACATGGAAGCAATTTATTGGTACATTGCACAAAAGATAGGATTCCAAAAGTATATAAGAGGAGAAATGAATCAACGTATATATTATGATATGCGTAATTCTTGGAATTTTTACTGTAAACAAGCATATGCAGAAGCTATGCTGCCTAATGAAGACGAATTAGAATCTATTAAAAATACATGGAATAAAATACATACAGAACTATTAGATCATAATTCATTTTACAGTCATACTGGTTCCAGACAACATATTTATAATGCTAACTAAATATGAATACAAGAAGACAAACAAATACATTCTCTGGTGGTCTTAATATGGATGTAGATTATTCTGTGTTAAAAGATAATCAATACATATATGCAGAGAATATTCGTATATTAACAAATGAAGGATCTTCTTTTGCAGCAATGCAGAATATAGAAGGGTTCTTAGCGTGTAGACCTTCTTCAAATTTGTCTGGTGAAACTATCATACATGTTACCACAGTAAGAGATTGGACGATTGTTTTTACTAAAATTAATGGTACTAGCAATAATAATGTCTATAGAATTGATTTTTCTAGATCCCAAGAGGAACCAATTGTAACAAAAGTAGTAACTAATAGACATTTAGATATAGAAGTATCATCTAGCAACGTAGCTGCAATTAGTAGTGTATGTAGATGGGAAGCAAGTAATAATGTAAAAGTATATTGGGCAGATGGTCATTCACAAATTAAAGTAATCAATGTGGATGATGATCATATATCTAGTAATTCATCTATTACTTCGGATACTATAGTAATGCTACCAAAAGCTACATTACCACCATTTGAATTTAATGGATTTGGAACAGGTAGTTTAGAATCTGGAATGATACAATATTGCTATCAATTGTTTAAAGTGAGAGGTACAGAATCTGCAATATCCCCACTTACTCCTCTTTATCATTTAAGTGATGGAGATCAGAAAACAAATTATAATGCTGTAAAAGGAAGTTCTAAAGGACAGAATACTGGTAAGTCTATAAAGTTGCAAGTAAGAAATAATAGTACTGGATTTGATAGACTTAGAATAATCTCTTTATTCTACAAGGCAAAGAATGAAGTACCTGTAATATCTATAGTAGATGATATAGTTATTGGTACTGGTTCTGTAATAAACTATGAAGATAAAGGTGGTAGTTTAGTATCAGAATTAAGTATTGATGAATTTAATTCATTAGCCAATTACACATTTATACCTGAAGTAATAGAATCTAAAGATAATAGGCTATTTGCTGCCAATCTTACTGAGGAAACATGGGATGTAGAATATGATGCTAGAGCATTTAGAGCTAATTCTTCTGGCAATGTATTATTGTTATCTAACTCTGGCTCTTCATTAAACTTTGCTTTATCTGCATTAACTACTACAAATATACCTAAAGATCATGATTGTATATGCCCATTTAATGTTGATGGTAGTGCTTATAAATACACTACTTCTCCAACAGGAGGATATATACAAGGTGGTAAAGGTAAGAATGTGTCTTATAGGTTTATTACTACAGACTTGCTAGAAGATGGATCTACCACATCAAGAGGAATGGTAAATGAAGAATTTACATTTAATGCCTCATCAAGATCTCTTACTAGTCTAGATATCAACTACGAGGGAAATGACAAATCAAATTCAATAAGTTTATCATCTGGTAATAAGATACCAAACTATTCTAATGCTGAAATAGAATCCAAAGTAAAAGGATATATGAGGGATGAAATCTATAGATTTGGTATTGTATTATACAATAAACAAGGTTTAGCATCCCCTGTACATTGGATAGGTGATATAAGGATGCCATCTAATAAAGATTCTGGTTATAAGTTTTTTACTTCCAATGAGGCTAGTGATTATGGATCTAATTTATCAGTTGTTACTAAACCACTTGGTATTGAATTTGAAGTAAAGAATTTACCTTCAGATGTAGTAAGATATGAAATAGTTAGATGTGAAAGAACACTGTCTGATAGAACCATATTAGCGCAAGGTGTAGTAAGTTGTATTACAAATTATGATAGAGATTCTAACATCTTAACACCTTTCCCATATCTAGCTTATTCAAACAAGCACGGTTACTATGCAAAGACTCACAACAATGGAGATTTCCAATATACCTTTAATTTGTCAAATACACAATCTAACAATTATTTCATGTTTGTATCTCCAGAAATAGCAGTCAACAGAGAAAATGCTGATGCATTAATTGATAAGTTTCAAACAGTTGAAAAGGTAGGATTTATGACATCTCCTATTACTGCGGACGGTGATTGGGGAATTACAGAAGCTGGAGCTACAAAAGTATTAGCAAATGCTAGATCTATAAAGTACGATGGTACTACGATAAAACCAACTAAAACATTAGGTAATCAACCTAGTAATGGCTATGTATCTGGAGGATGTGTTGTGATAAATAATGATGATTTTTATGCAGCATTGTTAGCTAAATACTATGGACTATATGTTGAAAGTGGTGTACAATCAGCTGCAATAGAAAGTGCAAAATATGCTGGTCCTAGTAGTCCTTGGTTAACAAACGGTGATCAGCCTTGGTATAATGCTGAAGCAGTGACTATTGGTGACAAAGTTTATTATAACTGGGTGTGGGATAATATTAGAACTGCAGGAGATGGTGAAGTAGATAAGACTGATGCAAATAATGTTAGAAAATATGGTCCACATGGAATTTGTGCTATATTTAAAAGTGATAACATGATCTCTAACATATCTTTAGCATCAGGATCTTCAAGTGCTAGATATTTAAATGCAGTAGTATTATGCAACATGAAACAAAGTGTAAATGCTTATGGTGGCAATTCCTACTCTGCTGTACAGAATTCTGTGTATATTACTACAGGAGCTAGTGCTGAATCTAGTGTTTCCACAGTGTTGTGTTATGGTGGTGATACATATCTAAATATATTTGATTATAATAACTGTATGTTTAGTTATAATACAGATGATTATTATAACAATAAAGCAAATAGATTATTCTTAGGTGCTTTCATACCATGCGAGTCAAGTGTTAATCTAGCATTAACTCATGCTGATTCATCTATAAATAGAACTTATCAAGCTGGTGATGGGTATGCTAATCATTTTGTAGAAGACGATATAGTAACTGTTGGAGATTTATACACTCAAAATACTCCATCATATGCATACAATGACGCATATTCTGCTCAGCCTAATGCAAAGAAATTTGTAGCTAAATCTATCTATAATGTAGATAATCTATTAACAGATACTCGTATCATATCTTCAGAACTGAAAACAAATAATGAAGTTACTGATTCGTGGACAAAATTTAAAGTAGCTAATTATCTTGATGTAGATACTAGATTTGGTCCAATTAATGATATGAAACTGTTTAAAAATAATTTAGTATTCTGGCAAACAGACGCTTTTGGCACAGTTGCAGTGAATGAACGTTCTATTATAACTGATAATAATCCAGGTGCTCTTACTCTAGGTACTGGTGGTATACTAGACAGATATGACTACTTTACTACAATGAATGGTGAAAGTCCAAACCAGTTAAGAGCAAATACTCAATCAGATAGCACTGTGTACTGGTATGATAGTAAACGTAATGAGATATGTGGTTTTAATGGTCAGTTACAAACAGTATCTAAATTAAAAGGGGTTCAATCTTATTTGAATAAGAATAAAGACTTATTTAAAAAAGATCCTATTGCAGTATATGATAAGAAATACAATGAAGTTCTGTTTACTCTAGGAGATAAAACATTAGCGTTTAATGAACAACTAGGAGTATTTACTTCATTCTATAACTATAATCCAGACTATTACGCAGAGTTTAGTGATAAACTATATTTATTTAAATCATTAAAACTGTTTAAATATAATGGTGGTGAACAAGCTAATTTAGATTCTGACAAAGCAAAGGTATCTGAAATAGAATTTGTAGTAAATGCTGAGTACCCACAAACTAAAACATTTGATAATGTTGAGTATGGAGGTGATTTTAGTACAGATACTAATTTTGATTTGATCCTATTTACTACAAAAAGACAGACTAGTGAAACATTAACTAGTGAAGATATTGATTACAGAGAGGATACTTATAAATTTGCAATCCCTCGTAATGCGTTAAAGCTAAATGAAGTAGAACAGCTAGCTAATAAATCTTATAAAGACAGAATGAAAGGAAAATATCTTATCTGCAATTATAAGTATGATTGTAATGATGGTAACGAGTTTAAAGTACCTTATATTAGTACAGCTTATAGATACTCAATGATATAATATGAAAAAGAAAATTAATAAGAAAAACGTACCAGCATATGCATTTGGCATGGATCAACTACCTAATTACCTTGGTGGGGCTAATGTTCTTGGCTCTGCCATTTCTGGTTTATCAGGAGAAGGTTCTACAGGTGATGCTATAGGTAGTACATTAGGTAGTGCTGCTTCTTTAGCTGGGGCAGGTTTTAGTATTGGAGGACCAATTGGGGCTGCTGCAGGTGGAGTGCTAGGAACAGCTTTTGGTTGGATTGGCGCTAGAAAACGCAAGAAACAAATGGAACAAATGAGGCGTAGAAAGGAAACTATGAATAAAACTCAATTGGGTATGAATGCTGCAGCAAACCAAACAGCAGAGTATTGGGATGATAATGAGTTAGCATATACTTATGAGAATGGAGGAATGCTTCCTGACCTAGCCTATGTAGATAATAATGAAATTATCAGAGGAGATGATGGAACTATTATGCAGGTTCCTAATAACAGACCTGGTACAGATAATCATTTGATTGATGCGTCTAATTTAGAATCAGTATTATCTGATAAGATTAAAAGGCCAGGAACAAATAAAACTTTTGCACAAGAAGGTAAAAAACTTACTAGAATGACAAAGCCAAGTAAAGGTAAAGATATATTTGCAGATAATACAAATATGTTAAACAAACGGAATGCTAACTTTGCATATGATAATTTGTTATCAGAGCAAGAGGAAGTAAAAGCTAAAAAAGGAATTAAACCTAAAAAGAAAGGTATTCCTGCTTATGAAAAAGGGTATAGTCTTCGACGTCCAAATATATATACAGAAGCACTAGATGAAGCTTTACATTATGTTCCAGTAGAAACACCAAAAAATGCTAAGACTAGAACTAAGGATAAATTAAGTAAGCCTATAGATCCTGTACAATTATTAGAAAATAGAAAAGAGTATTGGAGGAATAATGATTTATATTACGCTGATCAATTACCAGATGTAGAAGTAACTGCTAAAGCACCAAATACTCCTGCATATATGAGACATGTTCAGCAATGGGATCCATATTGGTCTTCAGTATTAGGTGCAGCCGGTGATAGAGATAAAGCTAGATCAAATGTTCAATTAAATCCAAATAAGCGGATAATTCAGACATATGGTAGTGCTCCTGCATTTTATGCTCCTATGACAGGTGATGGTATTGATGCAGTTACATACGCTAATGATGAACCAATTTCTGTTGATACGTCAGTTATACCAACTAAGACAGTATCATCTACTCCTACAGTAAACACGACTGAAACTGTACCGAGTAAAAGTACTACAAAAACTCCAAGTACGAGATCAACTAAGGCAGCTCCTAATTATAACTTTGTAGATGCTCCAATGCTTGATATTGAAGAACCAGTTATTGGTTTTAATGATGCTTATACTCAACCTTTAGAAACATTTAAGAAACCAGTTACAGCAAAACCAGATTTATCTCCTATATCAAATAAAGATAAAGCTGGAATTATTGATTATTCACCAGACTGGTTATCATTGGCTCCTACGGTATATAATGCTTTACAATCTTTACGTAATCCAGAGTATGAACAAACTGTTTTGAATCCTTACACGGGTGCTATCACTAATACTATGGCTAGACGTAGAATGAATATAGAACCTGCAAGATTAGCCAACAGTAGATCAAGGGCTATTTCAAATTATAACTTAGCAAATATTAATGCTAGCACTGGTTCTAATTTGGCAGCAAGAACTCAAGCAGCTGTTGATGAATACGCTGCTAATGCTAACATGTATGCTACTAAACAAAATGCTGATAATGCCTATTTAGGGGAATATGCTAATACTTTAAATAACTTAGGCCAACAGTTTGTTCAAAGTAGAACTCTTGCAAATGATTTGAATGCTAAAAATAGGGCAGCTGCTAGAAGCTTCGGTACTGCTGCTGTTAGTCAATTAGGACAGTGGTCTCAAGTAAACAGACAGATGAAGAATCAAGCAGCAAGAGATAATATGGTTTACCCATATCTAGCTAATTTCTTAGCATATGGTAATCCTACAGAGTTAATTCAACAGATGAATAGACAATATTATAAAAAATAATTATGGTAAATAGATATGATCGTCCTGCAGAAGCGCAGTTCATAAATACATATGTTCCTCTACCATTCCAGCAATTATATACTCTAGGTAAAGAAGCAAATGCTAGAGTAGATAAAGCTATTGCAGATTTATCTGGTGCTCTGGATAAATGGTCTGATTTTAGATCACCATCAGAAAAAGATACTAAGGCTTGGTACGATGAAACGATGGGTAAAGCTAAACCTATTATTGATAAATTAGCACAAAATATTGATTCGCTTAAAACTCCAGAAGGTAGAGCTCAGATTAATTCTTTAATCAACAATGTAGATAGATATAAATTAGCTACTTTAAAGCAAAGTAGAGAGGGTATGCTACAAAGAATGGAAATGAATCAGAAGTTAGCAGCTGCTGGTAAGTTTAATGAAATGTGGCATGGAGTTGATTTTGCTAACTACGATACACTTACTTCTGGAATTTATAATGATGTATCTCCTTTAGCATATAAGGATGTTAGAGAGTTATCCGATCCATATTATGCTAAATTGCAAAGAGGATATCTATACACTAAAGGTAGTTATGACTACTTTGGAAATTCAATGGAAGATATTCAAGCTGTAGCAGATGCTCACTTTAATGATATTGTTAGTACTCCAGAAGCACAAAAGCATATGCAGTTATTTAAACAAAGAACTGGGGCTACAGATGAAGAGGCTCAATCTTGGTTTAGACAACAAATTATTGATTCCAATATTGACAGGACTATTAGACCAACAAGAGAGCTTAACCAGTATGCTAAGACGGTTGCTGGGCAAGCGTATCGTAGGCAATTAAAAGCTGCAGAAAATGCTCAAGGTTCTCCAGTACAATTTACTACAAAGCTTGCTGCTACACTTATGAATAGACCGTATGGACCTCAAACATCTGAAAGAGGAGGCAAATTGACTTATAATTCACAATTTGATAGAATCCAAAAGACATTTGCTCCTGATAGTAAATATAGAGATATCTATATTAACAGAGTAGATGAGAATGGTACTCGATTACCTTTAAATAGAAATAAGAGTGCATATGGTATTGTGTCAAGACTATCTACAGATATTGGTTCACAAGCGAACTTTATTAATGATGCTATGCTTGATAAATCTTCTATGGTCAGAGGATTAGCAGGTGCTCCAATTTATTCTGGTAATAGCATTTATGGAATGATGACACCTGAACAATATATCAACTCTAAGTTTGGTTTAAGCGTTAATGAAGCTAACTGGAACCCAAATCGAGTTAAATTTGAAAGAGACCTTATTGCTGGTAATATTCCTAATATGGGAGTTACACCTACTAATAAAGTACTTATTGAAAATGGTATTCCCGGTGATGAGCAATTTACTCAAGAATATAAAGCATATGTTCCAGTACAATACTTCATTGATAATGGCTACGACTTTGGAGAAACTGACCCTGAAAAGCTAATTAAAAATGAAGACTTTAATAAGTTCTTATCAACATTAAATGGTAGATTACCTAGTCCTTCTGGAGACATTGTTAAGAAACCTAATATCAAATTTGGTAGTGATAAAAATGCTGCATACAGAGAGATACAAAGTAGTGGATGGTTATCAGATCCTCAGTATGCTGCAGCTATTCAGTATGATGGTATTTATGTAGAGGTTCCTGTTATGCGTCAAGTACTTACTAATCAGCAAACTAGGGAAAGAGCTAACTTAGAAGAATTCCAATATACTAAAATGGGTTCTAAATTAAATGCTGCTTACAGAAGAGATAATGAAGAATTAATCTATGAACAGTAAAAATAATATACAAGATATATCATTAGCCACTAGACTTCGTAAACAAAATTACGAAAGATATCTAGATGGTTCTAATGCTTCAAGTATTGGAGTAGGATCTACTGTAGATCCTACTTTGGTGCTTAGGGACTTAGCTGGTTATAACAAAGATAGTTATAATAAAGATTTAGATACAGAAAGCACTCTAGATGAAAGTTCTAATGATCTTAGTACTCCAGAATTAGTGTTTAATTCTGCAAAGGCAATGCTTCGTGATATGAATGAAGCGCAATTGTCAAATACTAGAGGTGTGTTACGTAGAGAAGTATTACCAAATATAGACAAGTTTAATAGCAATCTTAATCTATTTTCTGCATATGATAATTTAATGTCTGAGAAGAATTCTCTTCTTAACCAATTATCTACTACTCAAGATAGCAATGAGGCAGACGCAATAGCAATTCGATTACAGGAAGTAGATAATGAATTAAATCAGACAAAAGAAGGATTAAGCGCATTGGGTGTATCACCTGATTTAAGTAATGCTCAAGAGGTACGTGCACAACAAGAACAGCAATTACAATCGTATAAAGATAGAGCTCAAGAGTTATATGATGATATAGCTACAGATGAGGCTGATATTGCTAGATATAAAGTAGATGAACGTTTCCAAAGAGGTATGGAAGAGAATAGCGAATTTAAATGGACAGAACCAAGTAAATGGATATATTCTGTACCATCTGCTGTAGGTTCTTCTTCTTCTGCTTGGATGTGGCAAATAGCACCATATGCTACTACAGCGTTAAAAAGCGTAATGACTAAGAGTCTATTGAAAGCAGGTACTATGGCATTAACTGGAGCTGCTGCTGGTAGTGTAGCTCCCGGAGCTGGTACTCTTGCAGGTGGGGCTATTGGTGCTACAGCAGGAGCATTAAGCATTGCATTAGATCTAGGTAATGCTGCTATGATGATATACTCCAATTATAAGCAAGCTGAAAATGAAGCTAATGCTAATGTATCAGATGATTATAGAGATAGAGTATCTAATATATTAAGTCAAAGTGGTAGTTCTGTACAAGCTGTAGTCAATGCTGCTAGATCACAAGATTTACCAGAAGAGTTCAGTAATCTTACTGATGATAAATTATTTGAAAAGATTCTTGATGGTCAAATCCAAATAGAAGATCAATCTTTAAATAATGCTATATCTCAAGCAAGACAAGGTCTAGATAGAGATTTTGCTCAAAACATGGCTATCACATGGGCAAGCAATTTAGCAGAAGATGCTCTTATGGTTCCTTACTTTGGAAAAATTGCAGATGGCTGGATTGGGAAAGGTCTTAATACAGTTGCATTTGGAATGAATCCTGTTGAAGGGTTAGGAGAATTAGCTGCTAGTCAAGCTAAAAAGAAAATGTCTAAGTACATATTAGGTAGAAATGCTATTGATGTTGCAACAAAAAAATGGGCTAATAGAGCCGCAAAAGCAGCATATGTTGGGACGGATTTAGCATTACGTAATGCTGCAACTGCATTTAATGAAGCAATTGAAGAAGGTTCACAATATACTACAGGTCAAGCCTATAAGCGTGGGGACTTTGATAGTTCTGATTTAGATATAGAGGGATTAGCATCATCCTTAGTAGGAGCATATAAAGAGAAAGCTACAACTGTAGCTAACATCCTAGGAAGTCCATTTGGCTATCAAAACCCATTATATGAAAATGATACAGAATATTGGAATAATGTTAAGTTAGGAGCTGCTGCAAGTCTGTTATCTCCAATCCAAGGTACTGTTAATGTCAGAGGTGCTTATTCTCTTGTGAAAGATACACAAGGGATGGATAGAGTAAATGAGTTAGCTGCAAATGAAATCAATTCTAAGGAAGAGATGGAAAAAGCAATAACTTATGCTAGTGGTAAACTAAAAGGGCATGAAGCTGAGATTGTAAATGCTTGGAGTATGTTAGCTGATGGTAAAACAGAAAACTTACCAGAAGGATTTAACAGAGAGGATGCATTAGAAGAAGCTAGATTTGCATCTAGAGCTTTCTCTTTAGCTAAGAGTAAACAAATGAAATCCTTAGCTAAGACTATGGGTATTGAAGAAGATACAGAAGAATATGGTATACTTGTTGGTCTTGCAATGCAAGCAGAAAAAGAGTATACTTCTTCTATTCAAAATGCCAGAGTAAGAAGACAAGAATTAGATAATGCTAAGAATAATTTTGTAAATGACCCTATATCAGAGGAAAGCCTAGCAATTGCTATAGATGACACTTACAAACGTATCAATAGTAATGCTACTACTCAGGATGAAATTGTATCTAAAGATGAATTAAGAGAAATTTATGATAGGCAAAGACATTTGAATATCATGAATAATATGATTACTGAGATTGATACAGCAATAAATCAATTGAATGAAAATAAAAATGAATCTGAATTCAGAGGTAATCAGTATTCTTTAGCTAAATTAGAGGATATGAAGTATCGTCTAAATGCTAGAAAGAAATCTATTCTAAAGAGTATGCCATCTTGGTATAAGAATAATGCTAATACTATTAATAATGTAGATACAGCTATGCAGTTCGTTACTATGAATGAACATGTATCTGATCTTAACAAAGCTACAGAAGATAGTATATTAGCAGAATTAATGCTAGAGAGGAATAGAGAGATCTTAAATTCATTTCATGGTATAGATAATGGTAGAATTACTCCTACTGAAGAAGTAGAAAGAGAGAATATAATAGAGTTAGGTAAGACTAAACCTTACAAGAAATCTAAAAAGTTAAGGCTTACCGCTTTAAGGAATATTCATGAGCACCAAGGAGACACCCTTATTAGTGAAATGTTTGATTTGTATCAAACTAAGAAAGCTGAGAGTAAAGAAGCTGCAGAAGGTGCCCTAGGAGTTACTGAGCAACAAAAAGCATCTAAACCTGTTGTTCCTTCTAAACCAGTTACTGCTCCTACTGGTCCAATGCGTACTGAGCAACAAGCAGCACCAGAAGTAGAACAAAAGCCTACTCCTCAAGTAAGAAGGACTGCTAGACCTACTCAAGCTAATATCGCATCTCAAGAATTAAGTGAAGCAGATCAAGCCATCATAGCTGCTGCAGAAGGTCAAGATATCGGTTTAACTCAAAGAAAGCAGCAACCGCAAGTTGAACCAGAAATTCAACCCCAAAATAATGACAGTGCAAAAACTGAACCTGTTGAAACTAATGGTGAGATATTAGGTGCAGATGAAGACCCATTTGCTGGTGGTATAGGTGGTGTATCATCTGAAGATGTGTTTAATGAATATGGTGGAGCTGTTGAAGAACCTACTAAGGCATCAAAGAAGGCTAAAGAATCTAAACCGAAAGCAACTAAAACTGAGCAGGCTAAAAAGGATACTGCAAATGCTAAAGAAGAGTTTAATGAAGCAGCAAGAAACTTCTTTGATCTTCTTGAAGACGATACTTTAGGATTCGCATTTGACCCTGCTGCTCAAGCTGAAAAGCAAGCAAAGATATTCAAAGCTTTCTTAACAACGCTTGGTAAAGCGTTTAACTTAGGAGCATATAAGTTCAAAGAAGTAGCTTTGAATATGTATGAAGCTATTGGTAGGGATAGAGAAAAATTATCTCAGCATTTTGATGCTATTAAGGGGGCATATTCTACTGCATACTACAATATGCCAGAGAGTGTTAGAGGTAAAATGACAACTCCAGCAGAAGTCGCTGAGATTACTGTAGATGATTTGTTTGACCCACAACCAGCAGAGTTAACTGAAGAAGAAGTTAATGATGCAGCTAAAGATGGAGTTATACCTACACCAGTTACTCCCGGTTCTGTTCCACCAGATGCTATTAGTGACGCAGAATTAGCTGAATTTACAGAGGATGGGGATCTTGGTATTTTAAATACCTTTCATTATACTCCTACTGCTAATATTGGTGAAATTATAGAATTAGATGGTGCTAGAATTCAATTTTCTCCTAACTCTGAATTGCCTAAGCTGTTTAATTCATCATCAGATAAATTGACATATGAATATTCAGTAGCACCATATTATGACACAACTCTCAAAAAAACTGTAAAATGGGATGATCCCAGTACATATGACTTTGCTAGAGTAGGAATGATAGTAACAAATACTGAAAATGGCAAAAAGTATTGGCTAGCTATGAGAAGCCCTAATACTATTAGATATCTTAAACCAGAGGAACGTCCAGAAAAGATACGAAGACTACGCTTACGTAGACAGGAAATCATTTCTAGATTTGTAATGAAATCAGCAGATGGTAAACTTCTAAATAAAGTAGATAATAGAATTAAGGTAACCCCTACTAGAATATTATTACACAATGCTATTGTAGACACTACAAAAAAGGGTATGCCATTACCAGAGAAACCAGTAAACGATAAACAATTCAAAAATGTATTTCAGTTTAGCAGTAATCTAGATGAAGAAATCAATAACTTTGGTTATAGTACTGGTGTTAGAGGTACAAGCACAATATTTACTGTAGAAGGTGATAATACCGGTTTCATTGGTACTACTTCTGGTGGTGTGTATTATATTATTGATGGTAAAAAAAGATTATCTGGTAGACCATTACCATTAAAATTATCTTTAGCAAGATTCAATTCTTATCCTAAATTAGCAGAAGCGATTTCTACTATAGTATTTAAAAGCGGATTTAAAGGTGGACAGAACATAAATAATACAGATTTAATTGCATCTGATATTATTGAAATGTTTTTAAACTATGGTGAACCTACTTCTGTAAATAATGAATCTGATATTAGTGATTCTGCAAAAGCTAATTTGCGTAATAAACAATTGTATATAGACAATAAAGGTCAATTTGGTGTATTGCACTATGGTATTAATGAAGTATCGCTAGCTGGTTTGTCTATTGCACAGAAAGAGCAAGAGAGAAAGCATTTTGAAGATTGGTTACTATCTAATGGTTCTATGCCTTTTAAAGTTCCTTCAAAAGGAAATGATAAATTAGCAGTTAACATGAAAATGAATCTATTATTTTCTGGTAGATTAGCTAGTAGTGTTGAAAAAGCAGGTGGTAGATTAGAATTATTTGATGGTATAGTGTTTACTAGAGAAGATATGAATCATACATTATTGTCTTGGATGGTAAGAAATGGTATGATTAAATCTAATCTTAATGCAGAAAGATATGAAAGACCATATGTAATTGCAGATGGTATGACTCAGGATATGCCTACAACTATACCTGATTCTACAGCAACTCCAGCAATAGAAGAAGCTCCTAAATCTGAATCTCCTAAACCATCTAGAAGACGTAGATCATTTAATGATTTATCTAGTATGGGGGGTAGCCAAAAAGAAGTTAAAGTGAACTTTACTCCTAATAAGAAATATACTACTAAGGAGAAACTGAATAAGGTGCAAGCTAAAAACTTCTTGAAACAAAAGTTAGGTATGACAGATGCAGAGATTAATATAATTGATGCAGCTGTATCCTCTGATATGCCCGCAACAGCTTTATCTTATATGACGAAAGATAGTATTACGTTATATAATAGTGATCCAGCTGGTGTAGAATTTCACGAAGCATACCATAGAGTATCTCTATTATTACTATCAGATCAAGAAAGAAATAAAGTATATGAAGAGTATCGTAGAATTCATCCTAATCTTAAGAATGCATCTGATAAATATGTAGAAGAAGCGTTAGCAGAAGAATTTAGAGGGTATATGATGTATAAGACACCGAGAAAGTCTTATAGGATTACTAAGTGGTTTGAAAAACTACGAGACTTCATTATGTCTTTATTTGGTAGAACTACTCCTACTAAAATCTTTAGAGGTATATATGAAGGTAAGTATGCTAATATTCCAGTAAGTCAAGAAGCTAAAGATAGATTTGAGAAAGCTTATAGAAATAGGGTAAACTTTACTCAACATGGGTACACTTTCCAAAACATAAAATCTCTTGATAACTATAATCAGGCTGTAGAATTCTTTGCAATATCTTATATTAATCAATCATTAAGTTCTCAATCTTTTGTAGATGATCTTACTAAAATACAGATTGATTACCAAGATATGCGTGATCTACTTGAGGATTTATCATATGACGATAATGCTACACCAGAGCAAAGAGCAGCTGCTAATGAATTATATGAGCACTTTGATATATTCCAAAAAGATATTAAGTCCTATCTTGATTCTTTAAGCCTAAGACAGGTAAAAGAAGAACAGGAATATGATGAAACTGAGGAAAGAGATGGTGGAGAAATCGAAAAGGAAAACTTTGATAAATATGATAAAGCTTCCTACGAAGTATCTGTATTACATAATATTAGACCTGCTGTAAAACTTTTCTTATCTTCTATTGAAGATCGTGTATACGATAAAGCTACAGATAGTTATGTAAGAGATATGAATGCTGAAACTGGTATACCTAGAGTAACACCATTCCTTTCGGCTTGGAGACGAATTGTAGATAAATTATTTGATGAAGATACTTATGATGGATTAATCAGAAAATCTGCTCAATTAGCAAAAACTGATCCTTTCTATGCTTCTGTATATAATAAGTTATCCTCAGTAAAGGATTCTAATCTTCAGACTCAAATATTTCAAACCATTACTGGTTATAGACACAACTTCCTTACAGTAGGATTCCAAAATGTTGGAACAGATACTATTCAATACATAGCCAACTTAGGTGGTAGTGTTAATCTACGTAATGGTAAAAGACTGGTATCTGATTGGAATAAAAATTTCTTTAGTAGTAATATGACTATTACTGACGCTGATGGTAATAAGAAACCTAACATGGAGTTATTAAAGACTATTAGGGATGATATCAACACATTAAATACTAAGCTAGCTAGAATGAATGAATCTACTAGCAATGAAGATTTCAATGCAGTCTTATATAACTATGTAGATATATATAATAAGATTGGTATTGCAATTAATTTTGATACTTTATACCAAGCTATTGTGGACAAGGTATCATCAGTTAATTCAGTTAATAAACCTACAATACTGCAAGCAGCTAAAGAATTGTTATCTAGTAATAGAGATGGTAGTCTAGCTAAAGCAATTCCTGAAATTTTGCGTAGACCTGTTAAGGACAAACCTAATGATAGAATCAAAAGATCTATTGATGGTGTGTTTACTGGAGAAAACAGTATATTAAACTTAGCTATTGTTCATTATCGTCTTAATAATAATAATCTGGAAGAGAAAGTACTAGGACCTAAGAATACTACAGTATATCCATTATCTAAGCATAATTATCTTACTTTGGAAATTAAGAAGCTTAATAATGATAGAAATTATGTTAGTAGATTGTTGAAATGTCCTATTAACTCTTCTTCACTAGTCTATAATACATTAAAGAATAGTCCTAATACTAGACTTACTGTAGGTACTTTGCTTAATATTACAGAATATAATTCTGGTAATACAGGTACAGATTATCAATCAGCTCCTAGAATAGAAACCTTTATTTCCAAATTTGTACTTTCTGAGAAGGATATTCTTATCTTACCTACAATGTCTGATAAAAAGACATATATGCCAATTCAAGGATTAAAAATGTTTAAGGGTCGTACTTTAAATATTACTCCTGATAATGATAAGGTTAAAATGAAATTTTCTGATGATGTATTAAATCAATTCTATAAATACTACAGAAGTGAATATGATGCAATTCTACAGTATCGTAGAATGAAATTAGCAGAAGATAAGATTGATGATGCTAACAGACCTACCATGTACTTTGGTAAAAAGGGTGAGGATAACGGTAAAGGAGGTAAGTTTAGAATCGCTCGTGGTGTATATCATTATGAAGATGGTAATGTACAATACATGTCTTTCAGTTCAATGAGTGATAAAGAATTGATGGATTATTTTAAGGATATTGATCAATTGAAAGAAGACTTAAATACTACATTACAAGTGTTTGTTGATAAACAATTAGATTATGTACGAAAACTTGGTTTAATTGGTACAATGATCGACTCAAAAACAGGTGAAGAAATCTATACAAATAAATTTTTACCGGTTGGATCTATAAATGAAAGATCTAATGATTTATCTAATAGTATTCACACATTAGCAGGAGATAGCAATAAGAATTATAGAGATAGTATTGCAATATATGATGCTATTTCTACATTTACTGTTAATAACTTTGTATCAATGTTTGAAACAGAAAAGATCCTGTATAAAGATGTAGCATTCTTTAAGAATTACCCTGATGTATCTAAACGTCTTGCTGGTACATTATCAACTGGTGATAGACCTAGAACAGATTTCTCTGATCCTAATCACATAATGAATAAGGTTGCTAGATACAAACAAGGTAGATATAATGTAGCAGGATTGAAAGATGTAGAATTACGCACTAATCAACCAAAAGAATTATATAAGGCAATCTATGATGCATATGTAAGAGAATTAATGGAGAACTCTGGTAAATATACCAAAGAATACATTGATACTGCATTTGAATCTGGTGACTTATTTAACAATGAAAGTATACCACAAGGCATCAAAGATAAGGCTAAAGAGAGCACAGAACGTGACTTGTCATTGTATGGTGATATCAAGATGAACAAGGATGGTAATATAGAGGTTAATGAAGAAGAAACTCCAATTAACCAAGCTGATGCATCTGTATACTGTTCACCTACTATGTATAAAGCCATCTTAGCTAGTCAAGGTTTATTAGATCCTAAAGTAGAAGAAGCTATCGATTATGTCGAACAGCATGCTGATGATTTAGGTGATATTAGAAAATATGTAAATACATTATCTGCTGTATTATCTCCTAAAAAGATGGTATATTTTGGTAATGAAATACTTCAACCAATACCCGGTGAATTCATTAATATGCCTATCTTTAATAAGATGGCTATATTCCCGTTATTTAAAGTACTGGCTACTGGAGATTTAAGAGTATTGTATGATAGGATGAATGATGTTAATAATCCTATTGATATGTTTACTACAAAATCCGCAGTAAAGGTAGGTAACATCAAAGAATATGACTTCTATACAGATGCTACTCAAAATGAAATAACAGAAGAATTCAAAAAGGACGATAAAGGAACTTATTCTAAACCTATTGTATATAGACAACAGAATTTTGGTAACTTACTTAATCAGATGCCTATTGAAGCTCATGATGCTGAAAAGCGTATGTTGGTTACTCAGGCTATGAAAACAGTATTCTCAAACATTAGATTAGATGGAGACTATATAATCCCTTCTAGTAGTGGTGTAGATCAAGATGTTACTGGCAGAAAAGGTAAGAAAGTTAATGGTAGACAACTAATTAAATTAGCAATGGATGCTATTGATAATCTATCAGATAGAGGTCTCAACAGAATTCTTAAAGACTTACATGCTGAAAAGAATGAAGATGGCACATATTCTTTTAAAGATCTGCAAGGTATATCTGATAAGTTAGTAAGAGACATGATATCCTCTAATATGGATTCTGATATTATCGATCAGGTTACTCTTGATGAAACTGGTAATTTTAAGGTTCCATTGTCTGCTTCTCCTGTAGCTAAGCAATTGGTTACAAAGATTATATCCGCAGTAAACAAAGAGACTGTAGATATTAATTTGCCGGGTGGTACATTTGTACAGATGTCTTCATTTGGTTTAAAATCTATTGATAAAGTAAAAGCTAGTGAAGCTGGTCAATATTCTAAGTACCAAATTAACAATGGTGAAAGACTCAAATTAATTGCAGATGATAGATCTATGGAATGTGTAATTTCAATAAACCTGTTGAAACACATAATTCCCGGATATGAAAATATGTCATTTCTACAAGCTAGGCAGTGGTTAATAGATAATCATATAATTGGCCCTAATGCCTCACCATCTGCAATGGCATATCGTGTACCTACTCAAGGTATGTCTTCTATTGCTGCATTAACCATTAAAGATGTAGTAATGTCTCAAGCAGGAGATATAATTATACTACCAGATGAGTTTACTGCAAGAACTGGTTCTGACTTTGATATTGATAAGTTGTTCTTAACAAGATATAATTATACTTCTCGTAGAAGTAATAAGCCCGGAAGAGAAGCAACTAAAGATGAAATAGAATCAGCATTGAGTGGTTTTAATGAATATGCTGATGAAATTTTAGCTATTAAAGATGGCGAACCTGTTACTAGAAGATCTATACAGAATATGGCAGCATTAGTTAATGATTACCTTAAAAGTAAGAACTCTAATGTTACATATGATATTACAGATGCAACTTATAAGGTTTATCCATATATATCTTCTAAAACGGAATTTGATTATAATAAACCAATGAATGAGCAATCACAAGGTGCTATAGAAAACCTATTGATTGATACATTTATGGCTTCATTACTTGATTCTAAAAATACTCACGATACCACTAGACCTTTGGATGTACCTGTTAATATTATGAAAAATGGTATTGTAAAGAAGTACTTCCCTGATAAAAAGAATGGTGTTGCTTTATATGAGTATACAGAAGAATATCAAGATACTTTAAAGCAGGACTTTGCTGATAGTAAAGGTGGTATTGGACCATTCGCATTAAATAACCCTCACCATGTATTAGGTCAGTTAGTTGAATTAGTAATGCAATCCCCAGAGTATTTACCAAATATAGGTAACTTACATAAAGTTAGTGGTGTAGATGATATTCATATTCTAGACTGGTTGTCTGCATTGATTAGTGCTCACGTTGACGTTGCTAAAGATAACTATATTATTAAGCTTAATGTAAATGGATTTACATATAATCTTACTAACTTCTTATTGAGAAACGGTGTAGGTAAGAACACTATGTATTTTGTTTCACAAGAGATCATGAAAGATCTTGCAAACGATTATATACAGAGTAGAGGAGTCTATGCTATAGATAATACTAAACCATTTTATAGAAGATTCCAAGAAAAGGAAAAGGCAGTATATGATAGATTTGTTACTAAAGCAAAGAGCTTAGCTAAATCTAATGAGGATAAAGAAAACCTTGACTTATTACTTAAGAATGAACAAGTTACAGATCAAATATTGTTTGAAATTCCTGAGCAAGGAAAATTAGGTTATTTAGAAAATCTTCTTCGTAAAGCTAATGATAAAGAAAAAGATTTTGATTATTACTATGGACAAATTCTTGTATATAAATTATATAAAGAATTAGAACCAATGGCTCAGGCAATGTCTGATCTTGTAAAAGCTTCCCAAGTAGATACTAAGAAGTTTGGTAAGAACTCTATTGAAATGAGAACATTCCTACAAAATGTTGCTGATTGTTATACTAGCCCATATTTCACACCAGAAATGGTTAATAAATTCTTTAATGAGACATTCTTACAGAAGAAGATTGACAATAGTATCAAGTTTACTTTAGATTTACTTGGTAAAATTAATATACAATCTTCTGATGAGTATTATAGGGTATTCAGATCCCTTATTAATGCTAGTGGATTTTCCAAAGTAAAGGATAAGCAGGCTGTAACAGCATTTACTAATGCTATTGACTCTTATTGGAGAGCTTATTCATTATATGATAGTACCAGCAGTCCTTTAATTAATAGTATGAAAGAGTTAAGGGATCTATTTATTGGACCTAATACCATTGCTAAGAGAATCAATAGAATTAAAACTGATATTATCTCTGATGCGGCTTCTAAAGGTGGTAAATACCCAATTATTTCTGTTACTAATGGTAGAATTAGTAATCTATTCCTTAATAGTATTACTGGTGTAACTGATACTACAGGCAAAGCTATAGATTATATTCGTTTAGATTATTCAGATGATATTAGTTCTAATGCTAGTAGACAGATTAGAGAATACTGGCAAGAATTATTAGATAGTGATAATCAAGAATTACATGATTTAGCTTATGATTTAGTTCGATATGCAGTATTTAGTGGTCATGGTACTAAACACTTGAATTCTCTATTTGATTTTATACCTACTAGGGTATTAGATGAACTTGGTTATTATGAAACTGTAAGAACTTTAGAGAAAAATATAGATGATTTCTCTAATCTGTTCACTCCAGATGATGTAGATGAAATTTATCGTAATAACTGGCAAGATAATAACATGGTTCCTGTAATAAATACAAATACTAAAGGTATCTATATTCATAGAGAAAAAGTTGGTAATAGATTAGTTCCTGTAGCTATTAAAGGATCTTCTAGAAGATATGTTTGTAAAGATGATACTGATGTTCCATTGTATCATCCATATGTTAAAATGAGAGATAACAATGCTACTGGTGGATATAATCTATATAAATATGTTGGTACATTTATTAAAGATAATGGTAAAACTAAAACATATAAACCATTATATATATTAGTGAATAAGAAAGGATTTAGGCAAGGTGGTAAAGGATTTGTATCCGAATACTTATCTCCATACACTACTGGTAGCAAATACATATCTAGATTCTCTATTATTCCAGGTAATAATGTTGCTCCAAGATTTGCTAAATACGATAATAATTTCTTAGAGGATATTCCAGATATTATTAATAATGAGATTGTACCAAAAATCAACTCACAAACTAATAAAGTAAATGGTAAACCGTTAAGCGGAGTATTCTATTCAAGAAATACAATTGATTATATGTTTAGTACTGTTGAAAATGATTCAGCTCCATTAGTAGATACTAGTATGGATGAAAATGGTGAAGTAATAGAAAACACTGTTGAACAACCTTCTACTTCTGAAAATGAACAGACTGAACAGACTGAACAAACTAATGAATTCAATAATGAGAATGAATTTCCTACAGATGAAATGAATCATTGTATAAAGTAATCATATATGAAAATAATTTGTCCTAATTTAAAAAATGAAGAAGTTGCAAGAGAATTTGAAGAATTAAAAAATGCAACTAGTGAAGCAGCGGCTTATCATATATGGTCGCAGAACAATGGTAATGGCATAGATAAGGCTCCCAATGGGGAGCCATCTAAGCTCTTTTCAGACCTTTTAAAGCATTATAATGGTGATAGAGTAGCTGCTATTCAAGCTAAAGCTAGAACTTATTCTAAGAGCTTTAAAGAGTGGTTTGGTGAATCCAAAGTAGTAGATGAAAATGGTGAGCCTTTAGTAGTGTATCATGGAACTAATTATACTATTTCTGACTTTAATTATAAAGATGATAGAGAATTTAATCCAGGATTCTTTTTTACTTCAGATAAAAATTATGCTGAAAGTGTCGCAGAAGCAAAATCTGGTAATATTATAATGCCAGTATTTTTAAAGATAACAAATCCTATTTATACTGAAACAGATTTAGTTAGTAAAGATATAGAAAGTATATACATATATGAAGGAAAAAGAAATAGTGATGGAATAATTGGTCATGATAAATATACGGGAGAATTTGCACGATCTACAGGTAATGAATACTTAGTAACAAGACCAAATCAAATTAAATCAATAGATAATCAAGGTACATTCTCTACTAAGGATAATAACATATATCTAGCAGATAGTAATTCAGAAAATATAAGTCAATTAGAATCTATGCAATCTTATAGTAATAGTAAAGAACTATTAGATAATATGGATTCTGAAATGGCTACTGTACTTAATGATGTTGCTAATAAAATAGATATGCAACCTGTATCTATTGAATATACTGATAGACCATTAAATGAGGTATATCCTGAAGCTACTTATTGGACACCTGCTATATATGATAGAAACTCTAATACTATTGTAGTAAATAGAAATGGTGATTTCAGTAGATATGGTTCATTAGAAAATGTATTATTACATGAAATAGCTCATGCTATTACTCTAGACTCATTAGCTTCAAATACTGAAGCAGCGAATGAACTTAGAAAGATTCAAAAAGAGTATGCAGAAAAGCATGATGACCATGCTAGTAAGAATGTATATGAGTTTGCTGCAGAGCTATTTTCTAATCCTGAAGTCATTCACAATATGTTTGACTTCCCTGCTACAAAAGGAGAAAAAACGTTAATTCAAAGAATTATTGATTGGTTTAAGAGATTATTTGGTAAAAATACTACTCATCAAGATCTAATTAATAAAATAGTAGATAATGTTATTGAATTTAATGCATATCAAACTCTAGAGCAAAGAGAAGATTCTTATGATTATATACCAGATGTTTTACCAGCAGCCAGTAAGCGTGAAGAAATTGCTTCTATCAAACTTAGATCTGTATTCTCTGATATGGTTAAAACAGCAGAAAACCGTATGGCTTCTTTAAGGTACAATGTTATAGAAGATAAATTTGATAGAAACGAAAATTTACGTAATGATAAATTGCTATCTAGTCTTAGAAGTATCCAAAATTCTATAACAGATGTAGAAGGTATTAATAACATTACTAATTTTCTTAATGGTAGTCTAGAGTATGTAGATAATGTAATATACAGTCTGGACGAAGCAGAAAGAGTAATCAAAACTATTGATGAAAAGATAAGTACTGCACAGATAACAAATGATACTGAAGAACTTACTAAACTAAGAACTGCTTTAGATAACTTTGGTGCTGAGTATTTATACCCACATGAGAGTAACTTACGTAAACTTTATAATGAGCTAAATACAGAATTTAATAGGAATATCTATGAAAATATATTAGGTACTAATGAATTTGATAATATACTATCTATAGTAGATGGGTTAATTAGAGAATTCTCATCTAAAAAGATGGTAGACAGAGAAAACATTGGTTACATGTATGGAAACTCAGTTAGAAGAACCGTAGAAAAGTTCTTACGTACTGAAATGGAAGAAGCTAAAGACCCTAATATAGATAGAGCTCTAATGAATTGGCTTACTTTTGATGGTGATTTAAATTGGTATCATAGATTCTTTGCTACTCCTGTAAACTCACCCAAATTTGTTATCAAGCTATTGAGAAAAGTTATTGGGGATGTTAACTCTATGACTCATAAACAGGTTTATCGTAAGTATTCTGAATTATATAAAGCAGCAAAAGAAACAAGAGATCATAACCTTTTATTTGAAAAGGATGTAGATGGTAAGAAGACTGGATATTTAATTAGAGATCGTAGATATGGTGTATATCAAAATAATAAATATAAGTTTAGAAAAGATTGGCTAAAGAATCATAAATTAGCCAGTATTGATGAGCTTAAACTTAATCCTTCTCTATGGATACAATATCAAAAAGATTATAATGATTGGAAGTCTGAGAATTGTGAAAGAAAATACACACCAGAGTTTTATGCTATCTTTACTAATCTAAGTATGGAAGCTAATATGGCTCTATCTGAAGTAAACCTAGAGATAGATAATATATTAAAACCATACAGAGATAGTAATACTAATAAACCTAGATTCGAAAGAATGCCAATAGATGAATATCAAAAATATATTAGGTTATTAGAGAAGAAGCGGAATCTTGCAAATCCTTATGACCCTATTACTGGAGAATTAAAACCAGAAGGTAGTGTAGAAGCACAGATAGCTGCTGAACTTACAGAAGCATATGCTAAACTACAAGAAGGTTTAGAATCTAAAGTGGATATGGATGCTTTCCTAGAAGAAATGGAAAGAATGAAAAACATGGAAGGATATACTCCAGATGGAATCGATACATTGTATAGTGCTTGGTTAAAGCGTAATACTAGATGGGAACTTACAGATGAATTTAAAGAAAAAGTATCTAGGCAGAATAAAAAAGATTATGGTGAAATATATGATAGGTTATATCAAGCTAGATACAATCTATTAAGATTATATAGAACTGATAAATTTGAACCAGATTATACTAGAATGCCTCAAGCTGTTAAGGATAAAATTAAAGAGCTTGATATAGCAATGTATAATGTTAGGAAGCGTACTAAAAAAACTGCTAGCGGTGTTAGACTATTTAAATCTGAACTTAGTGATATAGCAAAAGAAAATGGAGGTAAAAGTGCTGTATCATCTGAAGATATATGGGTAGATGATAAAGGAGTAAAACACTATGCTTCTTATATGACTAAAGTAATACCAGTACGTCAACAGTATATGCATAGAGTACCAAATAGCAATTGGGCTGAGACATCTGAGGAATCTAAGTTCTATAATAAAAACTATGATAACAGTATACCAGAGGCAGAACAACCTAAATTATCTATTAAAGAATACGATAATAGAAAAGCTTACAATGCTGTAATGAGAGATCCTGCTTTAGTTAATCTTAGAAATGTTATTCTAGATATTATGAATGAAGCTAATGATAAAATTACTCACTCTAATTATAAAAATAACTATAAGCTACCACAAATTAATGGTAATATATTTAATTATTGGGGTAATAGAGGGCTTATTACAGGAACAAGAAACTATATGATAGATGCATTTGGTATTCAACCAGATGATGAAATACATGGAGTAAAAGTAGAAACTAGGCCTAATGGTACAGAGATAAATATTATGCCTACTATGTATACTACTATGCTTAATGATCCTGCTTCTGGTACTAATGATTTAATTGGAGCTATTACTAAATATTACAGAATGGCTTGTAATTATGAGAATAAAAAGAAAGTGGCCCCTCAATTAAATCTATTAGACAGTTTAATTACTAATGCTGGTTCTATTAGACAAAAAGGTTTTACTAAGCCTGCTGCAAGCAGCAAATTAGCAGATGCAGTTCATACTTACATAGGCTATCATATTTATGGTAGACGAGATATATTACCTGAAGTAACATTAAAAGGTTATAAGATTTCTTTAGATAAAGTATTTGAGTATTTTTCAAGATGGGGTAGAGATATTGGTTTGTCTTGGAACTTACGTTCTGCAATATCTGGTGGAGTTGCTGCATGGAGTTTTTATGCTAATGATGCTTTTGTTCGTAAGCATTATAATATGCATGATTTCACGATTGCAAATAGTATTTTAACAAAAGAATTAATCAGCTTGAAAGCCGCTAGTCAATTTGGTAAGAATCAAGCTAATAATAAATTGATAGGTGCATTAGAATATAATGGTCTTACTTTTAATCAGGAGGAAGATTTATCTAATACTAACAGATGGAGAATAGGTAGAATGATTACTAGAGCTGCAGAACCATACTCTGCTTTTAAGTTAATGTCATTTTTACCTAATAGTGCATTTACTGTTTCAGTTTATTTAAACTATAAGTTAATTCGATTAGAAGATGGGCAATTACATTTTATTTCTGAGAACGATTTTCTAGATAACCATTTTCTTAATAAGTCTATAGAAGAGCGTAAGGCTATATATAGAAACGCTAAAGATAATTTATGGAACGCATATGAAATGAAAGATGGGTTTAGAGTAAAATCCAAGTATGCACCATATGTTACTGCGGAATTAGAAGAAGAAATAACTGCTAAGTTAGGGTCTATATCTAGTCATGCAGAAGGTATGGTTGAGGAAGCAGATAAGAGTGGTGTTCATTTATTACCAGCCCTTAGTACTATACTTATGTTCCGTGCTTTTATTCCAAAAAATATAGAAAATACAATATCTCCAATGTACTGGAATTACCAGACAAAAGAGTTATCGATGGGAACAGCATCAGCATATTTCTATGGATGGAAATACGGTTCTGATAGAAATCTTATTAAACTATTGAGAGTACTTACAGGAAGAAATGATGAAAAGTTAAAAGAGTTACAAGAGCAATATCCTGATGTAGATGTAAAAAAACAAATAGATTTACATATTAGGAGGTTTAATGCTCAAATATTCACATATTTCTTCTGGTTAACTATATTTAACCTATTTGGAATGGGTGCAGACGATGATGATTATTGGTTTACTCAATTCTTACGATTAGAGTTAAAGAAGATTTCATTAGAGTCTGGTTCTAGGTATAATGCAATGGATATATTCGATATTCTTAATTCTATTACTCCATTAACTCAAACATTTGAAGATATTAATAGAGTTATTAATCCATTATCTTATTTGAGTAGTAGAAAATATGAAGAAATTGAAAGAGGTGCTTATAAAGGATTAAAAGGATGGCAAAGGGACTTTATTAAAGTTATTCCAATACTTAATGCCTATTATAATATGAAGAATCCACGAGAGAAGCTAAATGATATGATAAATCGTATTGGATAAACAAAAAAGGGATCGTTTCACAACGACCCCTTTCTTTTTTCAAACAATTAAGTTTTGGATACTAAAATCCAAGGCAATTTATATCTTCAAGCAATGTTGGCTCTTGAACATCTTGTTGCTCAGCCATTTGCATTATAAATAGTTCTTCTCTCACTGTTAACGTTACTTCATCTTTCATAATACTATCATTTATTCTAGCACTTGAACTAATAAATACATTCTTATTAGTAAACTGAGTAATATGCTCTTTTACTTTAAGAGGTAATAGATGATAATATCTATTCTTTATTGTATATATTAGTCTATCATGCTTCGGATTTATTTTAAATATGAAGACGGTATGATAATCTATATCTCCTTTATATCTATAGTGACCTAAATATAAATGATGCTGCTTATACAATTTACATAAATTTATATATTCAGTATATGATAAACCTGCATAACTTATGTGCAGGTTTTCTTTTATAAAATAGGTAGATAACTTCTTTAATACAATATTAGAATAACATTTATTAAAGAACAGAGATACTATCATTTCCATCATACACTTCTGATCCATCTCCATCGTAATACTCTCTAGAGTGGTCCCATAAATCGTTTTGTTTATGCCAGCATATTCTTCTGATAGTTTCTGATATTATTGTAAGTCTTTCTTCTATACATTCTGGAGTAAAGTTAATAACTCTAACTTCATATCCATTATTACTCTGGATAGCAATGATATAGGTCTCTTTTGTGTATTCGTCTATATCTATATTCAATTCATATTTAAAATACCAATGAATAGCTAACCAATAGTAAGCTAATTGTCTTCTATAATCATATTCTTCAATAGAATGTTCAAAATTCCATACATCAGCAGTAGTTTTTAGGTCTACTAATGTAATCTTTTTTAGAGTATGATCTATCATTAGCCTATCTAATAAAGACTTACAAGATAAATGATAGTTTTCGTAAGCTTTTGGAAATTCCCAATTTATGTGGAACTCATTGTTTTGTTCGCAAGTTTGCGGTTGTTTATATAATAATTCATTTGCTTTCTTGTGGTTCTGAATGTTCTGCTTAATAGTTTTTAGCATATTCAGATCAGCAAACGAAATAGATTTCAACTCAGTTTGCCGTTCAGTCTTAAGATACTCTATGTAGTTTTCTAGCTTTTTAGCCATTTCTTTGGCTTCTAAGAGTATTTTTTCTTCACTCTTACCTTTTGTACTATAGGCATCAGAATAAGCCTTTATAAGGGCTAAATCTGGATCAATTTCTACAGTACCAACTAGTTTATCAGCAAATAATTGTTGTTGTTTACTACTTGGAGTTTCAAAATCTAGTATTCGATAATGTACCCAAAATTCTTCAGGTTGAAGAATATACATATGTATCATTGTTCCTTTATCTAAATAACTAGCTTTAAGACCTTCAGCATTTCCTTCTAGCATATCTTTTAGATATCTTGGGCCTTTCTTCAGAAATTGCCCTAAATTACTATTAGATATACGAGAATTGTCATCATAGTAAGGTATACTTAAATCCATATTATTCTTCTACTTTCTCTGATTGATCTTCATCCTTTACTGGACCTAAATCGATGATCAAATCATATTCCTCTAATACGTTTTTATTTTCCATCAGTTAACTGTTTTATTTGTTTAATACATTCATCTACTTCCTTATGATTATGAACAATAAATAAATGGTACTGTTCATCTAAACCTGATTTAACTAGGTTATACTGAAATAATTTCCACTTATAAGGAAAGACATCGTTAGGTCTACCTTTTGCTTCAATTATAAAGTTATTACCTACAAAATCTGGAGTATATGTCATAGGACGTATCTTTTTATCTTTAAACTGAAAGCTAGGAACTAGTTCAAACTTTATAGGTTCATACTCAGCTTTCAGTTTATTTTCTTTTAGTGCTTTATATGTATATACTTCTAACTTACTTCGAAATTTAATATTATCAAAGACAGTCGGAGTCGCATTTATCACTTTCTTGTTTAGACTCTTTTTCTTTTTCATCTAAGATCTGTTTTAACAATTTCTTAAACGAAATAAGATTGAGTATGTTGCTAATAGTACAACATAAAACAATAAAGGATATTAAAGCCACTAAATTAACAGTAATTGTAGTACTAAGCAGCTCGATCATCAGGTGCCTCCTTTTTTAGGTTCTCAAGTTCTGCAATTAAGTCTTCTAACTCTTTTTTAGTTACTAGTATTTGTGCATTCCGTTTATTTTCAACTTTATCATTAACTATGTTGAATTTTTCAGCAATTTTAGTAATGATCGAATAGTCAAAAATAGCCACAATAACACCAAACAAATACATGCAACACATACTAATAAGAAACGGGATAGCAAATAATATACTAATACCGAATCGAATACCTTTCCAAATCTTTTTTAATACTTTCATAGTGTTTTATTTAACCAGTTTTTAATAACTTCAAAGCCATTATACTTAACGGCATCACTAATATCTTTACTTTGGAATTTCTTATGCACTAAGAATCCATTTAAGCCTGTTTTCTTGCTTATCTTACGCATATTTTTGACTCCTGCAGGATCTCTATCAAAACATACTAAAATGCGTTTAAAACGCTTTTTTAGTATATCTAGAATATTATCTGGAATAAATGTACTCTCTGATGATGGAGATATTGCATTATAACCCATTTCTTTCAAACACATAACATCTTTGAGAGACTTAGTTATAATTAATAGTTCGCCTTTTTCAGGAAGTTGTTCTAACCCTTGAATATCATATTCAGTAAGATTATTACGCCATTTAGTGTACTTATCAGCTAGAGGTCTATAAATTTTAAACTTATCATAAACCTTATATGCATACATTGGACTTTCATCCTTATAAATACCCTTTACAATTCCATCACATAAATAGTATTTAATACTACTTACGTTATATTTCTTTAATGTATCTAGAGTAATACCAAACTGTTGCCAAAATTCTTTATCAACATTAGTGAATTCTTGTCTTACTACTCCAATTACGGTTTCTTCAGACTTTTCATATGCTTTAGTACTTTTTAAAACAGTATTATTTTTTATGTTCAGATCTTTTACAATCTGTTTTAGTAGTTCATTATAATTAGTTATGCCAGTATATTCTTGCACGAATCTAATTACATCTCCACAAAGACCATTACCATGATCTTTAAATAAGAGTTTACCTGTTTTCCTACTTCTAAATATTCCAAATGAAGGATTTTTATCTTCTCTAAATGGACTATTGTAGATATAACCTATTTTAAATTGTCCTATGTAACGTGCATATATGTCATACTCTGTTACTCTAGATAGAATATAATCTAAAGTAATAGGATCCTCTTTTTTAATTCTTTTAGAGTCGTACATAATATAGCAATTTTAGTGAGAGTAGAGGACTTGCACCTCTCCTTAGGTAAAAATACCGGGCTATTCACACATCTGCTTCTATCTTCATTATTTGAAGATATATGTGCTTACTCTCTTTTTTGTGTGAGAGGGGGATTCGAACCCCCATGCTAGTATGTATTAACTAGCTCCAATCTAGGTATTCTGTCGTCCTTTTCAGACTTTGTATTTCTTTACCAGACAGTACATCCACTTACGTGCGATAATACCTATTCCTCATCCCCATGATCAGTTTCAAAAAGTTTCTTAATTTCTTCAATCTTTTCTTTAGCGCCTTCCTCGCATAGGCACTCTCCTGAAGAGATATAAATGTCAGATTTAGTACTTTTTCTGGTTTGTCTAGGAACATGACCTAGCCCCCAACCACATTTAAATTTGGCAGTCCAAAATCTGAACATATGATATCTAAAAAACCAAGGAGATACACATGTAAGCATAGTAGGTAATATTAAAGGATCTTCAAATCGTTTAAATACTACTTCTACTAATAGATACTCAATACGATCTTCTTTGTAATAACCTAACGATTCTACTTCAGCAAATGTTGAAATCTGCACACGATAACCTTGAGATTCTAAATAATCTGCAAGTTTTAAAGCCGTATATGACTTATAAAGCATATCTTTTGCAGATATCATGCAATTTTCACATATTCCTACATGTAGTTTAATAAATTTTCCGTTTTTATCTCCTCCAGTTCTTTGTCTTTTCCTAAGAGACGGTAATCCTTCGATAAACCTATCATAATTCATATCGTCTCCATCATTTTCATCATACTTGTAGTTAGTTTTTGATCCTCCAAATATAAGATCTTCATCTAACTTCTCAAGTTTATCTAAACCTTCTTTATAAAAGTATTTAGACTTCTGAATCTCTTCTTTAGTTAGTCCTACCCATTCAGGATCATCTACTCTAGAAATCTCCTTATATTTATCAGGACTACCTGTTTCTTCTTGAACTTCACACTCAGTGTAAAATTTATCGAGATTATCAAAATGTGTCTCCAGCTTTTTACCCATGTCACGCTGCCTTTTTAATTTCGGATTTAATTTCAGACGTTTGTAGAAAACGAGTTGAAAAATCTAACTCTTTATTGACCATTTCTTTCTCAGAATCAGTCCAGTTAGTAATCAACATTTCTTTCCAATTCTTAAAATAAGCCTTCTTCATAAGGTGTCCAGACTGAATCATACGCGTAGATGCAACTCGGCGTAGATTACACTCTTTGATTATCTCACGAAGTTTCCATACGTAGTTTACTACATCAGTATCATACTGACTTTCGTAATCTACAGAATAGTTAACTTCTATAATGCCACCGGTGAATCGGTCAATAGTAGATGCGTCTAATTGATTGTTAGCCACATACTGTCGACTCGCACCATTGCCAAACGTATTAGAAGTAGCAATGATGATACACTCGGGGTGACGACATACTAAACCAGTAGTAGTCTCAATCTCACCGTTAGCAAGAGCAGCATTTAATACTTGACCTACTGCGGGGTCTAATGCAGTCATCTCATCAATCAAGATAACAGACGGCTTAGCATAATATTCTGCAAACTTAGTAGATTCTCGAGTAGGATACTTATACCCTACGAATTCCGTAGCAGAAGTACCAATACCACAAGAAATACATAAATACGGAACATTAAGTTCATTTGCAACATTACGAGCCATAGTAGATTTACCACATCCTGCAGGACCTACCATCCAAATGTTTCGCATACCAGCTTCAATAATCTTCTTCAATTGTTCCTCTGGTTCCATTTTGGATATATCAACATATTTAGCTTCTTCAGCTAAACGTTTCTTTTCTTCCTCTAACTTCTGTTTAAGTTTTTCAAGTTCTTTACGAAGTTTATCCTGAAACTCACTAGCTTTACGCATAGTAATCCCAGAAGTAGATGTTTTGAACTTCTCTCCTTTATTGTTTGTAAGAGTATATTTAGTTCCAAAACTGGTATCTTTCTCTATGACTTTCCAAAAATCTATAGGTTTTATACATTTATTTTTACCTTTTTCGTCTTTAATAGTAGTAGTAATACTACCAAAAAACTCATCACCAACCTCTAGATCTTTTGGCTTTGTTTTAGTAGTAAGATTGTCTCCGATGCTACCATTAGACTCAGACCCTTCATCATTCAACATCTTTTCAGATGCTTCTTTGAACATTTTTTCCCACTCAATTTGTTTACCGTTTTCAACAAACTGTTGCATCATCTGCAGAAGTGGATGTTCTAAGTCATCATGTCCTTTTGCATTACCACTAATCTTACCATTTTTTACTGAATATTTTAAATCTGTTAACTTTGATTCTAACTCTTGAATATCTAACATAATAAACTACTTTTTGAGGTTAATAAAAAAGGGAGAGTAACTTTTGTTACCCTCCCAATTTAATTGGTTATATAATGTTCTACCTTTTTTAGAAAGGCAAATCATCCTCACTATCGTTACTTGTTGTAACGTCAACACTTTCTAATGTACTATTTACTACTTGGAATGGATTAGCATTTTGTTTCTCGACATCAGCTACAATAGGCTTTTCAAATAAATCAATTCCTAACTTAGTAATCATTGATTCACCAGCATCTACTGTAGACATAGGCTCGATAAACGTGTATTTCGCATACTTCGGAAGTGTAGTATAACCTTTATCATTATAGACAACTTTTACTCTTAAGGCTTTATCCTTAATGTTATCTGCAGACAAAAGTCCTACTACCCATTTAGCATACTCTTTGAAGCTTTCACCTTCAAATTGCAACTTATCCTCATCATAAAAACACTCTAAAATCTGCTTTACACGAGAAAATTGCTTATCACACTTTAACTCAAACTCATCCTGAGTAAGCTCACCGAAACTTGTTTTCTTTCTCGGTTCCCATTCAGTGTGAGTCATAATCCTACCTTCTTTTTCGAACTTAAATTCGATAAAACTGTTATCTTGAATTGAGGTCTCATATCTAACTCCAATTAAATGGACATTATCATGAATACCTGCACTTAAAAATGCTACATCGTTTTTTACAATCTTTTTTGCTCTGCTAGAACTGTACATATACGTATATTTTAATCATTATTAGGCAAATAAATTCTATCCCAATAGGTAACTAACTTACCTTCGTTATCACTTTCAGCAATAACAATTTTCTGGCCTCTAAGATGAGGCGCTCTCGCTTCTACTATATTGTTTTCTCCGCCCTGAAACGAAATTAATGTCTGGTTTTTCTTTCTATAGACATAGCCTATAGCATCTGCTTCTCCACAGATAATATCACTAAGTCTTCCAGCAAGGTCAAGCTGCATTTCAGATAGTTCTTCACCATCCTTATTGACTAATTTATCTTTAGTATGACCTACTAAAATAAATTCTTCACACAACTCTCTAAACATATCAATAACTTTTCTAACAGCCTGTCTGATATAAAACCATCCAGCACCATTAGGCAACATTCGAACATCTCCTCTATAGGATTTACCCATTGGAGTCTGATTATACAGAGTTAGAGCATAACTTAACGTTATTTCTTCTAATCTTGTTGCATTATCAATAGTTATATGCTTATAGAAGAAGCCATTACATTCTTTATTCTTTTGACGAATAGCCGCAGCAATTTCGCCTAAGTCATTTACGTTTCTAGCTTGAACACAGAGAGAATCTAAGAACTCAGCTCCTCCCTCTAAGTCAATAATCAAATTTGAATCTAATTGACTTGCTATAGTAGTTTTGCCCGATTTTGGTTTACCAAACAATATTAAGAATCTTGGATTCTTTACTTTGGCTTTAACTTTTTCAGTAGGTAATACTATCATAATGAATAGATATTAACTTACTGTGATTTGATACGATATGATAAGATTTGTAAATACTGAAAATAGTAAGTATATGTTGTTTTTAAAATTACTCGATCACAAAAATTTCGATAATAGTAATAGATACACTAAGAATTGTTGTTTTTCTCTCCGGAGTCAAACTGTTAAAAAAGCTACGGTTTGCATTAAACGGAATAACAGTATCTCCAATCTGTACAAAATCGCTAAAGAAATTAGCCGGAATACCGTTAATCAATGCTTCATAACTATCATTGCCATAATAATTACGATATGCATTCATTCGATTTACAGCGTTCTTCCAAGCTTCATATACGTCAAGATCACGCTGAATCTTCTTATAGCGATAGTTACTATCGAACAACGGACTCTTTTTCTTCTCTACAGCAAAAGGAAGAAGATAAAAAGGAGTCGAACTATTATATGAACTCCGACAAGGAGTCTGATAATACGGAGTTAAACCCATTGCTTTATTAAACAAGCTTTGTGTATAACTACTTACAGAATTATTACCTGTTGTTGTTCCAAAGTAAGAAGAATTGTTGTTGGATTTACCAAAAGAGAATATATAATCTTTCATATCAGTCTTTTTTTAATTGTGAACTAAGTAGGGTTTAGTTCCATGCCTCTTTCAATTTCGATAATATTGTTGTGTGCTAGATCATTTTCGAAATCAAGAATTGCTAATTGTCCTTCCCTATTCTTTAGAATATGGAGATATATCTTGTTTTGTACTGGGAGTCGATGAGGTCCGTACACTGCAAAGCCTAACGTTTCTGGACGGGCGATTACAAGTACAACATCACTTCCTTGAAAGATAGCATCAGCGGAAGAAATATCACTACGCATTGGGTAATGACATGTTGGGTTATTAATTCGATCAGGAGATTCAATATTCCTGTTCATTTGTGAGAGCTGAATTATACTTGTGCAACCTACTTTTTTTGCATTTATAAAACAGTTCTGTAAATCTCTAATAATATTTAAAGCACTTTCATCACTTCTACCTCTTACTAGCAGTGTATGATCTAGCATTACTACTAGCCATTTATCTTTAGCAAGAGTGTCTTGAAAATACTGTATCGTATCCTTAATCTGATCGACTGTAGCTGCAGAATCTACATAGTAGATAGGAAATTTAGCAATCTGTTGTGCTTCTTCCTGTATCTTCTGAAATTCTTCATCACGAAGATCAAATTCAGAACTATATAATTCTGCAGTAGTCTTTCGCATTGAACTGCTTATTTTTCGACCTACTTGTCTACTTGATAACATTTCAAATGAAAAAGATAATACTATAACATTCTTATTAGGATTTAGACTAATTAAATCAGTTTCTAACATATTTGCAAATGAGGACTTACCTGATCCAGAGGCACCTACTATTGTATAGATGCAACCTTGTTCTATGCCACCATTACACAATCTATTGAATTTCTTCCACCTTGTTCTAAGTGGTTCAATTTCATGTTTTCTACGCATATCAATATACTCTAAAGCTTCTTCTGTTACTTCAGATATATGTTTGAATGGTAGTGGTTTATATAAGTGTTGTTCCATAAGAAGTTTGTTCATTTTGTTCAACACTACATTTCATTTGCTCGTCAAGTGCTTCCCATTCACATTGGGTAAGCCACTTCCACATTGTTTTCATATAACCCATGCGACCAGTCATTACTAGTTCATTCTGCTGGAATTTTAAACATTCCATTAAATGCTCATGAGCTGCTCTACTCTTGCCTACGATAGCGTTATAACGCTTTCTACAATTGTTTTTATTGGCTCGTAAGAAGCTCTTTGTACCATCTGGTCTAATGACAACCTGCGGATATGCTTCATAGAATTCATCAAACATCGTAACTTTTCTTTCGATAAGTGATGTTAAAGTTTCAGTCGGAAGATAAACTACTGCTTTGTCTGAAACCTTTTTTTCTATGTAGCCTTGATCAATTAAATCTTGTATTTCTGTCTCGTTCACCAGACTGATAAGTGACAGGACATCTTTGATATTAGCTTGATTATTGCCTAATACAAGATTTAAAAATACTAGCTGATTAATAGTCAAATGCTCAATTTTACTGAGCAGTTCTGTATCTAGTTCTAATATCATACACTTCTCCTTTCGTTAAAAGAAGTCTATGTCTTAGAGTATGATAATCTGTGATATTTTATGAAAAGTCCCATAGACTTAACTGTTGTGGCTTTAACTGATTAATAATCTTTGTAGCTTGTAGGATATAATAGTGATAGTTAATATTATAATCTTCAATAGGTTTATCTGGAGTAAATTTATTGTGTATAGTTACACCATACCCTTTCAACATACTCTGGTATTCTTTAATACCATTTTCAGATTTCCATTTCCAAAGATACAAACCATCAGTACTAACATAGAATCTATTAACTCTCTGTTGTATTTCTCCATTGTATTCTACAGTCCATTGCTTACCTGTTTTTTCTGCTTGTAGAAACTTACGAATGTCTTTACAATTCATTATAGTATCTTTCACTGGAATTCCATCTGCAAAATACTTAATAACTGCTTCTGGTATGATCTTAGGATTAAGACCTTTCCCAAGTAAGACATCAGTAATAAACATACCTTTTTTCTTAATAAGTTTACTATCTTTAGTTTCTTTGTACCCTTCTTTAATTGCAATATAATCATTAATTGCAAATTGATACATAGCTTCAAAACGTTCTTCTTCTAGTTCGAGTTTAGTTAGTTGTTCCCATTCAGTACATGCTTGTTTCATCTGTTGATATTTATCTTTCTTTAAAAGAACGAATAAACCATCTGTGTTTGCTTGTACTATTCTACATCCTAACTCGGATAGAGATTCTGCTAACATCAGTAATAGCAGTTGTCCATTAATACGGATTTGCATTACTGCAAATGGACTATAACAAAAATTATGCTCGTTTTGTAAATTACCACTTAAACCATTTAACGCAAGTTTCAAAGTTTCATTTTTCACTTTGTTCCCATTTCTTTTTGCTTCTAGTCTTTCTGTTCTAATTTGAGAATAGACTTCTAGGAACTCTGGTCCTAAATGTTTAGGATAAAACTTATATTGTATTAGCATACTTGGATATAGGGAAGCAACGTCTATATCTATAAGCATTTCATCTTCTTTAGGTATAATAATCTCAGGATCATTTACTGAATGAATACCACCTACTCCTACAGAATATCGTAGATTGTTGAATATAAATTTATACTCATAACCTTTTCTACCCGGAGAAACTACTTGTTTTTTCATTTCTTCAAGCATTTTATTTAGGATAGGAGATTTATATTTAACAAAAGGTAATATAACATCTTTCAATGGAATTAAGTTCATTGGTGAACGTAAATTACGTATCTGCCACCAACTTTGTCCTGTTTTTTCTAGGTATTTCTGTGTGATAATTTTCATTCCAATATTCACGCCATCTTTACTTAGGACTCTTACACCATATTCATCTTCAATAGCAATTCGAAGATCTATATCTTTCTTGCATCTGTTTAATAACTCAGAAGTTGACTCAACATCATTTATATTATATTGAATCATTTCATCAAATAAGGATTCTGGTAATGGTTTACTCCAATCATATACAAATTCTTGTACATTTGGATATTGCATAGTTACTTGCATCTCTTTCAAGCCTACTCGTAACTGTGTAGAATATAACATAGTTAGAATATCAAATGATTCAAACCATTGTTGATATTTCCATTCTTTCCATAACCCTTCTTCACCTTCTTTACTATTTACAATAACTTTACTGAAATTATAAATAGAACTACAAATTCTCCAATACGGATGTACTATAAGCTTTTCATAGTAATCTATCATATAGTTTACTATAGGATTATCATAATGAATATTATTATAACCTGCAAATATTATATCTGTATTAAATTGATAATCTGTAGTATAAGATTGGTTCCATGATCCTTCTGTATTATTAAACTGTTTGAAAAACTTAACTAACTCTTCTAGTTGATTTTTTCTACTAGATATTTCAAATAAATGAATTTCATTAGTTTCAGTATTTTTTACAGCGCAATGAAAGATATTTTGAAATACCTCAATATCATATACTAATACTGTCTTGTTTCTAATTTTCATGGTTGTGGTTTTAATCTCGTGAAAGAGTGCAGAATCGAACTGCCCTATATTGCATCGATATAGTACCTAGTATAGTTTATCAGGCTATTACTCTTCCTTATGTGCGTCTTTCGACGCACTTTTTATGCTGCTGCAGCTGCTCTTTGAGAAGCTATGCGGCTTGTCAAGTAACCATCAATATTATAATATTTACTGTTAATTGACTCAAGAATGCAATGATCTAACGTCGGATTGTTATATACAAACGTTCCTACGTAGTCATCCTTATAGAGATCACTATACATCCTGTGATAGTGATTCATCCACTTGTGTAATGAATCCTGAGAAATGTTCATTCCTATGGGATCCAAATCTATACGTTCTTTATGTGTTTTGTCCTTAAATACATTAATACTAATGTAATAAGGATATGTTATAACCTTCTCATTAGGTTCTAACTTACGAGGAGGCACTTTCTTTTTCTTGCCGGCATACTTAGACCGTTTCTCCTCTTTCTTAGCTTTACGCTTACTTTCCGATTCGAGGAAGTGCTTAATTTGCTTCATAACTTCCTCAGTCTGTCGAGCTTTCTGATTTTCGATACGCTGTTTTCTGTTAATACGCTTATCTATCAAACGTTGCTCTCGTTTAGAACTGCTTTCAAGCGATGCTTTTGCAGATTCGTATTGTTCATCTGACATAGATTTTCCGGAATGTTTACGGAACTGATTCAGATTTTCAATCTTCTCGTTAAGGATACGCTCAAAACGTGTTTCAGCTGATGCATGTTTCTTTACTACGGCAAACTCACTAGCTAGTTTACGTTTGCGGTATAACACTAAGCGCTCTATGTTAGAGATTACTTTTGTTCTACGCTCTTTACGATTTTCCTTACGATGTAGTTTAACTACTTCTTTGAAAGTTAAACCTTTTTCTGCAGCTTCTTTCTTAAGAGCTGCTGTTCTCTCTTTGTTTGATATTGTTGTTTTCATTTCTTTAAATTTTTGATAAATTTATAATGTTAACTCTGTAACGGAGTGTGTAAGAGAGACTCGAACTCTCACTCTAACAAAAATGTTATGTTCTACCATTAAACTATTACACTAATTTCTTTTTTATGCTGCAGCCTTTGCTTTACTAAAAGACATATCGATTACTTTAGCATTCTTACGTTCAATGTTTTCAAGCGAATGAACAGCATTGTAATCTAATAACTCTTTGTTAAGAGTATTAATCTTTATCGTAAGTGCCTCAGACAGATTCTTAACAAACCCTCGGGTCAATACCTCTGTCTTCTTCATGCGTTTCTTTCCTACTTTCTTAATTATCTCAGGATCCAGAGTAGGAACATGAGATAATTGCTTTTTAATCTCTTTAAGCTCGCCTACAGCGAAGATAGTAGGATAGATTGAATCTTCTGGAAGATCATTAATGTCAGTAAATCCAAGATTTAATGCTAGAGATTGCAGCTTAATCTCAATACGCTCTTTACATTTATCAAAAATACTATCTAGTAGTACTTTCATATCGTAATTACGCTTAAACCCACGGAAAACTACATTTTCCATTTTAATGATATTCCAAGTTCGAGTTATATCTGCAGATAACTTATCACGTTTTTCTATAATTTCAGTTGATGTTGTCATACGAATTGATTTTAAATGATTAATACTATTCGATTTCGCATCAACTCCCAGTGTAACTATGGGGCAACCTAATGCCCCGTAGCTTTTATGATCGCAGAATCTTATAAAGTTCTGCTTGAGCGTTTTCAAAGTTTGATGTCAACGAATTATTAGTTTCGTCTATCTGATTAAATGATTCAAACAATTTAACCTTAGTATCGAAAATATCCGTTAAATTAAACTCTTTACCTTCAGAGACCATGTAACAAACATAAGAGTTAAATAACTCTTTAATCTGTGCACCAGTCATACCATTTGCAATAATTTCGATAGCCTCACGAGCTGTATCAGTCGTAGCATCGAATTTGTTTTCTTTCATAAAGTCGCCGAAATACAAGTTGAATACATCATATGCATATTTTCCATCCAACGCATTGATATGGAAAATCTTGTCAATTCGACCCGGACGCTTAGAGATACGTGCTTCAATTCGTTCAGGATGATTTGTTGTCATCATCACTACAGCACCATTCTCAATATTCGGACGGTCAATACCATCTAGGAAGTTAAGAATAGCAGAATTATTACGACTACTTAACGTTGCTTCACAGTCTTCAAACACTACAATAGTACGTCGATTAATACGGCTACATTCTTGAATGTGCATTGCCATAGATTGAAAATCTGTAACGAATACTACTGGAGAATCCCCAGAATATTTTTTAGCTACGTCGTAACAAATAGAAGTTTTACCTGTACCCGGTTCACCACATAGTAAAAATTTACGTAACGGTTTCTGATTGAACTTTGAAAACATTTCAACATTGTCAAAGAAGAAGTCAACGCCTTTAATAAGTTCTTCTTTACATTGATGAATAGCTGGATTACTTTGGATATCAGTAATCTCTTTATAACGCATATAGGTTCCATATCGGCTTTCTACTGCTTGTGCTCGGTAGATACCTGACTTTGGTACGTTTGACTTTACTTCAAGTTCATCTTTTAATGCGGTTTCACACAGATAATTGTAAATATCTCGAGTATACACATACATGCGTAAAACTTCATCTTGATCTGTTGGCGACGGGCATACTACATAGTAAAATACCTTATCATCAACATAATATGCTTTTACTCCAGACATTAAATTCTTTTTATAATCATCCTCATCCATTTCAAGCTTTTTAGTACTAGCCTCTGCTCGAGTGATGTAATGATGTATGAGTGGCAGTTCATCAGTTCCATACACTTCTGATAATACAGTTTTATCCCGTGAAGCAATCTTTTCGTAATAATCCGTAATATCTGTAGTTGTAACATAGATGAGTTCTTCTTCCTTAATGCCATAATTATTCTCTAACATTAACTTCTTAGCAATATCTTTCAGTTCATTATAATCTTTTACCATATATAAATTTTTTAGTTAATAATTTATACGGGAGAACATTTTGATAATGCGTCCAATATGTAGAAACGAGTGGTCACGTTTACATCGATGTAACATCTCTTTCTTATTCTCAGAGCTTTCCGTAACTTAGTATCTTGTTATAGACACCACATCGTGACCATTAAAGACTCTAACCTTCCTGAGTCTTTACATTTTGTTTTTTTAAAAGAATAAGTATATTTACTATCACTATTACACCTTCCTAATTCAAAGCAACGTATAATATCTTACTCAATTTCGTAGAATTTTAAGTCTTTACCTAAAAAGACTGGACCATTAGCTGTAAGTACAGCTACACCATCGGGATTTCGCACTTGTTTAGTAACAGCTGCTAATATCGTTTGTTCAGAAGGAACCTTCCCCTCTTTTTGGATCTCTTTATAACCATACAAGTAAGCTGTGAGAAGAATATCTACCATCCGATTCTTATCATCTTGCTTAAGTGTAAAGTTAACAAAATCCTGATATAGGCCGTCTAATGCGAAATCATTTCTATTTTTGCCGTTTCCAGCCATGAAGTTTATCAGATGCACTACTAAATCGTGGAAACTTAACTTCTTTTCACAACCTATGAAGTGATTCCACCATTCAAAGCAAGTCGCACCAATGACAAAGGAACCATCGTCTTTTAGACTTCTAGTTCCGGGCTTTTTGTCATTAAACAAAAAGGAATTGAATATATCTTCATCAGCTAGGATTCGTTCTAGATTTAATCTAGAGGATCTGCTGAGATTTTCCATCTTCAATCAATATTAACGCTTTGAAAGTTTACAGACTGACCATATTGGGCCATGTTCAATCTGCATGAATCTTCCATAGCACGATTGGCATCAGCTAATGCTTGTGCCTGGCGAGACAACGTTTCCATCATAGAGCTAATCTCCTTCCGTGACCGCTCATTGAATGAAATCGTTAACTCAGTTGCAGTTTTGTCATCAGTAAAGAACTGAGGCAAACCGGTAGACTCGCTTGCGATTGCAGAGACTACTTCCTGAACTGTCGGTTTCTTAATAATATCACTAATGTCTTTAGCTCCTGCTAAATCAAGCTGAAGCTTAGGATCACGGTTAAATTGGACTACCATTTTACCGTCACCTACATCAACAAGCTCTGCTTGTCGGATGCGAATGCGTTCTACGCCATGTAACCAGATAGGATTTGCAAGCCGTTGCTTGCCTTCCCGCTCTTTGTTCGAATAATCTGCATCCACATTAGTCCGCTTAATCCGGATCAAGTTCATACCTAACAATGCACCTAATTGAGATGCTACTACTAAATTATAATTTACATTTGCCATTTTTAAATTCCTCCTTTTGATAAGTTAATAATTAATGAAAATTTTCTCACATCTTTCCCTATGCGTTTCGTCACGATTTATCATCATCTTATATCAGATAGGTTAAAAACCACGGTCGTGCAACATTCAAGTTGTGCAAGGAAAGATGCAAATGTGTTTTTACTTTAATTTATATGATAAGCAAAATAATTCCGTTCTTGATGATTCGCTATTGCGGTATACTCCTTATAAACGAGACAGGTTTATAAGTTTACTGAGTCATATCTTACTTTGGAACCGCATACTGCATTGTGACCAGAGCTAATGAAACTCATCGATGAGTATTCTAGGTTCTGATTCCAAGCTGTACTATATTCTGTAATCTCTATTACAGAAGATCCGTAATAATCAACACGTTTTTTCTGGTTACTCAGATAAAAATAGTAAAGTAAATAAGTTAGCAAGACTATATCCTAGGGATAGAACTAGTATAGATTGACCTATCTAGATTCATATAAACTTTACTAATGATTAAAACTGTCTTATCGGGCAAGTAGTTATGTCCGGTCGTTTTTACAGAACGTTGCTAAAACTGCAAGGCGATCAAAGGAATTGCCATCTTTGTCTTTGTTATTTGTAATAACTTATAGGTCTCATATAGTTATTCACTAACGCCTACCTCTTACGCTAGATATACTTATTACTAAGTACAGAGCTACCAACGTAACCTTGACTAGGATTTTGTTTATTTTACTTGGATGAAGATCGAGGACTTTCACCTCTTCTCATTTACTCTCGCTTATAAATAGGTCTATAAGTAATAGTTCACTTTCGTTCACTCTTAAAGATTTACAAGCTTCAATGAGACGCTTTCTCTCGAACATATAATATTGCGTATTATACCCTGATACTACTAAGCAATCGCATTCGCCAAGTTGTGGTCGCATTCAGTTTCCCTAGCGAGGACATCCACAAATTTGTTATTCGGTTGTTGAACCTACGTTAGTTAGACATGTTAATTCCGCTTTTGTTTAAGAGTCTCGTTAACTCTCGAGCCAGTGATAGGAATTCCTTCCCAGAGTAAATAAATACTATAAGTGGTTCATTTATACTTACAAAAGGATATTGTAAGCCGCACTATTAATACTCCCTTACTATTACACTATTTTATTAGTCTTGAATTTAGCTCCTTGACTATAAAAAGCCCTACTTTCGTTATATCTATTAAAGAAAGCTTAAACTAAACTTACTCACACCTTTAGTTTACCAGAGCGGTGAGTTTCTCTTTTTATACGAACCCTATACACTTCGCCACGGTGTCTCTAGGGGTTGAGGTAGTCTTTTCGCCACTATTCTCCTGCGTATGTTCGTTTCCATGACTTATACTGACATAACTCTATACTGATTTCAGTATTGAACATAAAACTCGGTCAGTTTTATTTAAAATCGTACCTGTCCTGATCCTTTAGAGCGTATCTTAAAAGACGTAGTATCACTCCTACGTAGTTAATACCCAGCACCTGAAGTACCCTCTTATAAAGACTATTTTAACTAGTTTTCTACGCTAGTGAACATCTTTATAAGCTCTTGCAAGCACAGACTTGGCATCTGCTCCGGATAACCTGTCATAAGTAATTATAGAAGTCCGTTACCTCTTCTATTATTATATATGGGCCATAGCCACTCAGCTTTTAGTATATCCTACCAGTTTCTTGATTTTAAATACCCTTTCTTCATACACTCATCCATAACTAAGCCAAATGTTATGTTGTCTAGATCCTTATTACTATACTACAAAAATAGTAACAACTGTAGAGTGGAACACTAAAGGTAGCTATTTGTTTAATGACGGTTTGGACCCGTCATGGACGCTATTCGGTCTATTAAAGTTAGGTCAAACAGATGGAACTTGTTTGCCTTTAAACTACATTTCGTCCTTACTTGAAACCGCACTTGATAGTGCCTACGGATTCTTAAGGGGATTCATTTGATCTTACTTAAGGATCTCTTTACTATGTAGTAACCCCTTGCAATGTTTGTCTTCGTCGCTGCTGCGCTAGATCGTGTCTTTTAATCTTCACCAACCGGTTCTCAAGATTTATGGGCTTTGCACACTGACCCATTTTCCTATTAACTTTTCAGAAGTAAAAGAATAAACTTCATAATAGGTTATCATGCTCTTGGCTCGATGTATATATTGGAGAATATATACTATCCCTACGGCATCCTGTATTCTTTGTCTACGTAATATCATAAGTTGATCAGACTTATCGAAATAAAACATACGCTGCCTTATTGCTTTTTAAGTGTGCAGCTACAATACCACTCTCCTTCATCTTACCACGGGTAAGGAGTCGTTTGACCCGACAGCTTTTATCTTTAACTGTTATGTTATACACCATGCAAAGAATAAACACATTATAAAGAAAATAATTAAGCCTACAAATGCTAATTTATCTAATGTACTATTTTTTGCTTTCATCTCTCTACGCTTTTAGGAATCTGAACACTTGGTACGTGAAATGTAGGTACTGGTAAAGAAAATAGTACTACTTTCTCCAAATATTCAGTTTTTGTTTCATACTTTACCTCCTTTTTAATAATTGGTTTACTTGGAACCTCAATTACCTCCGTAGGATGATTTACTGTTACGTTGGCTTTACCTATTCCGTTACTGCTTGTGACGTTTGCGGTTCCCTTGTTTAAATCAATCTGTAGGTCAAACTGACCTACAGGATTGAATTTTGGAATTGTAAGCTCGGGCATTTTTTGCTCTGCTTTAGCCTCATTTGGGCTCAATTTGATGACAGTTATAATCGCTATAAACGAAAATAATGCACACCAAAGGAAATCAGTTAACCGATTCATGATTGATTATTTTTTCGGTTTCTCTGCCTCCTTCTCGTCTTTTTTCTCCTCTTGCGGAGCAGTTTTACCAGACGTTGCCTCTAATGCCTTGTTTACCTCAGCCGTATAATTCTGCTCGACAAGTTGCGCAATTTGTCCAGAAGTCTTATACAAGTTCATGATAGTAACAATTAAGTTAGTGGCACGGAGGTTATAACCAGCTTCTGCTGGACTACCTAAACGTTCTGCATAGACATTCTGGAGACGTCCCATAATCTCCTTGTCTACATCCGTTGTCTTAGTAGGATACAGTAAGCAGTCTTCACGTTTACCGTCTTTCAAGCCGTTCCAAGCAATGTTATTCTCTAACGGCTCGTTAGGATTGTTCTGTGCTGCTTTGTGCTTTACTATGATCTTAATGATCTCAGCTGCATCTTCGTCAGATAACTGCGGGAAGTTACGCTTAAGAGTTAAATGACTCTTAATCGGATTCTTCTGTGTAGCGGCGGACGAATAAATTTGTCCTCCAATTGCATTCAAGAACGTAGACTTAGCTGTACCAAGAATTGACAAAAGATTGTCAAATATGGTTGCATTGGATGCTGATTCCCACATAGTCTTCTCTTCCTTGTTCTCTGCAGACAGCATCTTGTACATACGTAACTTAGAGGTAGATACTAAGAAACGATTATCCTTAGACAATGTGTCACTCAGGATATAGAGAAGCGCTTTCTTAGCGTCCTCATCGCTCTTCCACAAAGCTGGATCCATGGTAGGCTTAGTGCCTCTTTGCATCTTGATCTCTTCTTTAACTGTCTCAACAGTCTCAGGAGATGCTCCTTCAAACGGAATTAGGAGCTGATCAGGCTTGTTAGGATCCGGAACAGCCTTCTCTGTCGGTAATGCAATGCCAAAGTATCCCATAGCTCGTACATAGGCTCCTAAGGCGTTAACAGGTACAGACATACCTAGTTTCTTACCGTTAATTGCCATGTTAATACCAGCTACAGCAATACAGTAACAAGTAAGGTCATCAACCATCTCGTTAGCTGCTATTACTACAGGATTCTTCGGATCTTTCCCTTTGAACCGTTCAGTAGCTACGTGAGTTAACAACACCATGTGGTTAGCATCCATAGTACTTTCCGGAGTAAGAGAAATACTACCGAGAATAGACTGTAATTCTGCATTTTTGAATACCTCAGCCGACATCTCTGCTTGCGTAGGCATAGCTGCGTTATTAACCTCTTCTGGTTGAACTACAGCTGGTTGATCGCCTGTTGCTCCTTCTGCAGGTGCAGCAGCAGGTGTCGGATCAGGTTTCTTTTGTTCCTTTGTGTCAGCTTTCGGCTGTACATCAGGTTGAGGTGCAGGCTTCTTCGGTGCCTTATCCTCTACTTTAGTTTCTACAGCAGCTTGTACTTTTACTTCCTCAGCTGCTTTTGTCTCTACTTTCGGAGCGGTAGCTCCTTTCTTTGCTTTATTCTTTGCCATTTTGATAATGTTTTAAAGATTGTGTTTAAATGTTAATTACTTGGTACGAACGTACCTAATTCTCTCGTTTGTCTGTTTTTGTTAGTGTTATCGCTATCTATGAGTCATCAAAGATAATGTGTTCCATTATATAGTTTAAACTATTCAATGGTAACACGTTCATCACTGGTGCCCATGTAAGGCATTCTGATAATAATGACTCCTGACCTGTAATATCCTGTTCGGTAACTTCAGCCATTGCTATCTGGTTGAAGCATACTACATGGGCGTCAGTAGAATCTCCTGCCTTACTAATTACCTCAACATTAGCTGCTTTTGCTTTTGGCTTGCTGCTAAAGATGTAAAGGAAACCTATAGACACACATACGCTAACACTAAAACAGAACAATAGTCTCCAAACTAAATCGTTACTATGGTTGGCCTTCCCTATAACGATTGCAGCTAAGATGACTATAATTGCGATGATTGCAACTTCTGTCATGATGTGTAAGTATTTGTTAGTTATTGTTAATGTTGTCAAAAAATTCTCGCAATCTCTTCTTAGCTTTGTTTAAGTCACTTTTTACAGTTCCTATTGGCACGCCAAGCTCAGTTGCAAGTTCCTCATAACTTAAGCCTTTAAAATATCGTAATTCTAATATATTACGATATTTAGATCTTAATTTATGTAGAGCTACTTTCAGTTGTTCAACAGTTTCCTGTTTCATAATAACTTCTTCAGGACTGAGGTCATTACTGTCTAACTGAATGTAATTGTCCTCAGAATCTATATAATGATTCTGTTTCTCATTCTTAGAAGATCTTATATAATCTATTGCAGTGTTAATTGCTATAGTTTTTAACCACATTTCAAATGAAATAGGGTTTACATAAGATTCTAATCTACTAAATGCTTTTGTGAAGGTAACAGATAATAAGTCATCTGCTACATCTTCATTCTTTACAATATCATAGATAATGTATCGAATAAGTTTATGATGCCGATCATAAAGCTCTGTAAAAGCATCTTGCTTACCAAGCTTAGCTTGCTGAATAAGAAGGTCTTCATCTTCTCTCTTCATAATCAAACTAACTTGTTTAGTGAATGTTAGGGGAGTCGAACCCCTAACACCTTAAAAAGGACAAGGCCTAGATTCAAAACAAAAAGGTAAACCTAATATCTTCATAAGATAATAATCTTCGAAAACAGGTTTCCTAATGCCATACTGCAGATGTACATTATCAAATATTTCATCAGCATAAATTCTAGGTAGTCCTAACTTGTTCAGCATAGATACGAAAATACGCATCTGAACTGCATCCGTTGCCCTTGTATTGTGTAACATGGCAAGATGAGTAAAGAGTTTCCTTTGTACAAATAGTAGCAATGCCCTTACTTGGATTTTATGTTGAATCCACTTTAGTAATTCTTTATCACTATATTGTTTAGGGAATACTCCGTCTGGCCCATATGTCTGTGATATGACTGAGCCAAATAGATTCCAGTCTTCTTCTACTTTAGGTAGATAGGGTAAGACTAGACGGTCGTTTAGATAATCACACAGATCTGTATAATTTACTGTAAGACTATGTTTCTCTTGTCTCTCCATAACTGATCAATAATTGTTTGAGCTTCACCATAGCTAATACTAGGATTTGTTAGCATGATATCTGTAAGTAACTTTTCACGATCTAAATCACCACATAATGATAACCATTTTTTGTACTGTTTAGGTGTGTAAGGTAACTTTGGTATCTGTACTACTTCCTGCATCGGACTGATGATGTTCAAATCGATCTGTCTGAAGTTGAATTCACACGGTTTCTCAGTTAATACAGTTTTTGCCTCTGTACTGATTTCTAATTCTCCAGTATCAATGAACTTTGTTAAGTTTAACACTCTTGCAACCTGTAGCATAGGTGCGCTTCCTATTACTACTGCTATATACTCTTGTCCACTGATTGTTACTAAATAAGTTCCACTAGTTGTCAACGTTTTCATTTTCCTTCCTAATAAATTCGTTATACACTCGAGCAATATCCATTGCCTCTATTAGATCTTTTTTGTAAGTTTTAGCAATAATTGTTGCTATCTCTGTAACATCTTGTGCGTCTCTTAGCAATGCTAAGAACTCTTTCCTCTCTTGGGGACTTTCAAAATAAATACGTTTTCCTACCCTCATACGTTTCTGGTTTATCAAATACTTCCATTTCCTTCCATATACAGCCATCCCTAAGCATTTCATGCCATTGTGATGGTAAGTTATACGTATAGTACAATGGTTTACTACTACGATTATGCTTATTATGATAGAAGTTCCACCAACCCCAGTCCTTCAATTGGATTATTCCAAATGGGTTACTAGAGTTAGAGTTAGTGCAAAGTAACACAATACTTTTTCTACTGCTAATTCTAAGATCATCAGCTTGTTTGTCTTTTACCTGTACGCCTTTCTCTTTGAGAAAGTTATACATTCCAACAACGTTATCTCTTACTCCGGCACATATAAATTCCTGAGTAAATGAAGATATGTTAAACATATCATACTTTACTTTACTTGGCACTCTTATCATCTTCTGCAAATGTAGGAATACAACCATGTGATTCTAGCATATTGGCTTCTAGACTTAAATCTATCCACCAATCTATCCCTTGAGGCTCTTCTTCGAAGTCTGCGGCGTTAATCAATGTATTCTCTTTCAAATGCATAATTAACTCTCGACCTGTCAAAAGGTGTTCGTAACAATACTTAGCAACTGCACTTATCAGCTGATTAAGTACTTCATGATTCTCCCCAACTCTTTTCCAAGATTCAGGAAGATTCTCACTAACATAGGCTACATAGCCTGAAAAACTAACTCTTGCCATCCATACTGTTTTTAGTTTATGTTATCTAGTAGGATTCGAACCTACACTACTGAATAATCAGCGTTCTACCGTTAAACTATAGATATCCCTCACTTTCGTAGTTAGCACGTGACTTTACGCAACTGCTAGTTGAGTATAGTCTGTGACAAAATTATTGCCATTTAAACACACACGAACCTATTTTACCTTTCACTACTAGTCAAATCCAAGCAGCCCCATTTTAGTATATAGTTTCGTCTGAAAATATTTCGTCAACTAACATAGCCTCTAGGAGAATGTTATTATATTCTCCATCTTCATTGTTTTCAATAAAAAGTTTTAATATATCTTCATTCATAATCTAATTTTTAGTGGAGCTGGAGGGGCAGATTCTTTTAAGTTATTAGAACATTCTATCTCCACATACGTTATAGTTATATGAAAAAAGAATGTTTATATTGTAATAATGAATTCCAAGCTGATTTACGAGAGGTAAATAGAGGAAATGCAAAATTTTGTTCACTTTCATGTGCTGCTAAATACAGAAATTTACATAGAAAGAAATACAAATGTAAATGTATTGTATGTGAACAGGAATTTGAAGCACAATCTTCCAAAGCAAAGTATTGTACAAATGCTTGTAAATTAAAAGATTATCGTAAAAGAATGAAATCTAATAATGCTATTACTAGATCGTTTTACAATTTTCTATTATTACAACCTTGTGCAATATGCGGTTGGAATAAAGCTTCTTGTGATGTTCATCATATTATACCTGTATCTAACGGTGGTAAAAATGAAATTACAAACTTAATAACTTTATGTCCTAATTGCCACAGAATGGTTCATAGGAACCTCATTTCTGAGGAGAAACTTAAAAAGTTTCGTGAATCTTGGACTATCTCTTCACCTTCTAATGAAGGGTTGGGCGCTCTAGCTGGTAATTAAGAACACTTTAGTTCTCCAGTAGTCTCTGCACTTTCATGTAGTGTACTACATGCTTAGCTCAGGATTGGCATGCAAAAATGTCATTTCTGAGCATTTTTGTTTAGCGTTCCCTGAATTCACCCAATTTAAACTCGACCATCTTAATCGAACCCTCGTCCTAATAGTTTCCAATAAACCTAATAAGACACGATACAGTTCTTATATCGCGAATATTTTGTGAATGTAAGGAGATTTCTCTCCTTACACCCTAATTTTGGTTCCTTTAGTAGTAATAAATCATTTAATACTGAAATGAACTCCAATGCTACGATGAGACTTATATGATCGGCATTTACTGTTGTACTAAACTATTATTGGCTTATAGCTCTCTACTAACTAAACCCGAAATAACTGAAGATGAGTACGTAGGACTAGCTGTCTCAACGGATCTCGTACTCTTTAGTCTTGATGCTAATTTCGCCTTCCTGCTTTTGTCTCAAAGGATCTTAAGCAATGCAAGTATATCTCTTGCGTTGTGAAATACTACTACATTCATATCCCACTACTCTTTTCGGCTTATAGCTCTTCAGAGCGGAATTGCTGATTAATAGCGGTCGAAGCTATCTCTCAAAACACTCCAGTTGCAATCGCTGTAGATACGATTCAATTGTTTTAAGTAGCCACTGAACTCTGCTTTCTTCTCAAGCAGTTTGTCGTTTGCTTCTTTATCAATTTTCTCGTCCTCTTTTTTCCAATCTTCTGGAGTGATACCACCGGCTTTCAAGCGATTCATATTTTCGCCTACCTTTGTCAGACGTTCTTTCTCTACTTCCTCAAACGCTCGAGCTCTCTTCAGTCTCAATTTTGAGTAACCGATCTTGTACTCAGAATTCTGTAGAGTATTAATCATCTCTTGTTTGAGATTCTCCTCTCGCCCTTTTAAGATGTCCTCATTTGCAGCTTTGATGATGTCTTCGCTTACTTTTCTACCTTCGGTGATCTCTGTAATAATGTCTTTAGATTCCATTTTCTTTTGTTTTTTGATGTTAATATTAATTTTGATAAAGTTCTAGAATTGTATCTCTTTTCAAACTATGATTAGAAATAATCTTTCTACGGTTCATAGTTTCAAAGGTAATTGGAATGTATAAAGGATTTTTCCCTGATACTGTTTCTCTAACCATATAGATGAGTGTATGCTCATCCCAACGTAAAACATTGCTATGATGATGCATAACAAGTGCTAATAGAGTCACGTAGTGACCATAGATTTTTTTGCTTTTAAGATACCATTCTATAGCTGGTTCTCTGGCTAATGCTTCTCTAATTACTTGTTTTACTTTTGTTTTTTCCATATCTCAATTGTGTTAGTTTCAAATAATAAGCATGCCCTCTTATTCCTATTTCTTATTCAGAGGGAACCTCTTCTCCTTCTTATAATTAATAACCTCCTGTGAGATTATCATTTGTACAAGTACACAATCCCGTAGTATGCATCTTCACATACCGTTTATGGGCTTAGGGCGTTAGGTTTAACATGCTTTAGGGGAATGACCACCATATCTTAACAATTTAAGAATTATAGACTTGAGGACTAGTAACTGGCGGTAACTAGCTATCCTCACGAAATCTCTGTGCTTTAGACTCTCTTTTATAAGGAGTCATCTTAGGCTTATGCGGAGTGTATTTCCGCATAGCCTTTGAATCCTTAGAATCTTTCTTTGTCTTGCTCATAAAGTATTCTGCAAAATGTTACGACATTGAAAAATAAGGAACTTTAGCTTTCTCCTTTCGAAGTAAGCCCATTCTGGGGAACCTTCTTTGATCGATGCAATTGTTGTAACAACGTCATGGTTTACTAAGTCTTTAGGACCATAGTAAGCACATACAAATTTTGTTGCAAAGTGTACAGGATCTGTAGGTTCACCAAATTCAACAATCAAATTGTCTGCTAATGTTGCTATTTCAGCATTAACAGGATTTACGACTCTAAACAGGTCGTTAGGCTCTAAGATAGTTAGAAATCCTCCATTTTGTTTGTACTCAGGATTAATAGTTTCTAACTTACTCAATATGCTAGAAAATAGCACTTGAACTTCCTCTTTAGAAAGTCCTGGAGGCAATATTACAACTGCTACTCCATTAATCTTACTGTTCATTTTGATAATTTTTAGTTAAACAATTTGATGACGTCTCCGTATGTACAACTACGGAGAGGGTTTTGATTGAACGATTGTTGATTAACAACAACTCATATTGTACTATGAGCAACTAATAACAAGTGTCATCGTGAAGTTTTACGTCTGCAAAATAAATATTAAAAAACTCTTACGTAAAACTTCTTAAAATCGGCTATCTAACATATTTTACGTTGTAGCAGAATTGTATTGCCAGTACAATTCTTATTAACGGCATGATTTTAACGTCCGCACGATCATAGTATTTGCAATTATCAGTACTAATTAGAACAATTGCCATTCTTCTTCTCCTGCATAAAAATACTACTTACGCCCCACATGCTTGTCATTTTCTGATGATCTAATAGTAAAAATATGCACTACCTTCACAGGCAATGCATATAAAAAGTATACTCCTGAACCAAAAAGAATTCTACTTTATAGAATCAGCTGGAGTAAGAGAGACTTCATTCCCTGGCGGTGTTTCTTCTTTTAAAACTGTTTTCACTTCAACCCTTTCAACATTCTTTGCATCAGGACCAGTTAATACAGGTTTAATTTGATTCGACACTTGAGTACTAATCCAATAGGATCTATTAGTATAATACTCGTTAACTATTGCTCTGTAATCTGCATCAGGCCCTAATTTATTTAGGATTCCTTCTACTATTACTACAGGCAATGAGAGATAAGTATCATATGCCTTAGTGTCTTCTACTTCAGCATTGAACTTATTCAGTCTCTCTTGAACTGTAGGTATTGCTACCTCAGTTTCTGTGCTAAAACCAACAGATTCCTTTACTTTCGTAAGAGGATTCTCTCCTTTTAGCCCTTGATACACAATACATAAAAGTAATAGTGTAACAATTGTGAGCAGTACTAATACTACTCCCTTCCAGACACCACCTACGGTGCCATCTCCTTTCTCATTCATTGATTGAATGTTTTAAATGTTAATAATGTTAGTTAACTCAAGGCTCCTAATAAGGAGTCTGTTTGATAGATGATAGATTCAATTCGTTTGCTAAAATAGCATACTACGAAACAATCTTCATCAATTTTCTTAGAATAGTAACTATAGTTTTCCATATATTTATGTTAAGAATAATCTTTTAAAAAGACCTATTACTTAGTATACGCTGGATTGACAACTCACTTTTCATAGGTCTTTTACTAAATAGAGCTTCACAGCGGTATTTAGGTAGTTGTTCTTTGAAAAGTACACATTCAACTATGTTCTTATTTCCTTATAGATGTCATCTTTTGGGTTACTTTTCCATAATACTTTTCCTCCTCTTGTATGCATTCCACATTGGAAAGGAGTGTATTTCAATAGGTCTAATTGTGCTGCTAAATTATGAACGTCATTGATTTCAGCATTAAACTTCTTTCGATGTAAATCTACATGAAGATAATATAGACCTGCATTTGTACTACTCTGGATAACGACATCCTGATGTAGTGTCGCATATGCAAGCTTTAAAGCATCATAGCGAGTTAGCTTTAAATGTTTTGTAAACATTTGTGCTATAGTGAATACACTTAACCATGTATTACCTTTTTTGATAATTAATCTAATCATTGTGATATTGTTTTTAGTTAAAAAATAAGAAAGACTAAGATTCGAACTTAGTATCTTTTTACATCCACTCTATATTTTTTATTTAAGTTTCAAGAGCGGCCCTAATAGAGATCAAAAGACCTATCTAATAAAGTTCTATATTACTTTATAGGCAAGCTTATTAAATAAAATATATAATATTCGCTGTAAACTATTCTGCCTTTTTCTATGTAACCCATAGAAATTGAACTACTTTCTTACTAATAGAAGTAAAATAAATTTAAAAACTTAAATTTAAATTTACAGTATTAATATTAAATTACTCCTAATCGCTCTAAATATCTCTTCAGGAGAATACTTTGCAGTTATTCTATCCATCATTGTATCAGAATATTTATTTGTAATTTTGTATTCTTCTGATACACTTTCTATCAAGATATTTGGTCTAGGGTAAATTAGGCACGGATGGTGATCCGCTTCGTGTAATCCCCATATAATATTACGACTTCTGTTAACCTCTAATATAGGAACAGATGGTCCTAAATATTTTGGAAACCATTCGACAAATACTGGTCCATACGCTGACACAAATTCAGGATCTTTTAATGAAAAAAACATCCTATCCTTTGGGCTTATTTCGTAAGGATGGTATCCGATTCTTTGTAAGAAATGAGGAAGACTTCTGTCCATACTAAGAATAGATTATGAGTTTATAAATACCTTGTAATCTTATTAAGACAATATTAATCATCCTAATTACATTTGTTTTAAAGTCTTCTAAACTAATATCCTCTTCATTTGTATTTAATAGAACTTGTACATCCATTAACAAACTTTTAGGTATTACATCATTTAGAGACTCTTTCTTTAATGAATCTCTTAAATATGCTAAATTAGTTAGAATACCAATAAAATCACTATTGACAATATTGCCTTTCATAATACGGCAATCTCTATCTATAGTATACAGATCATTTAGTATTTGTGCTCTTATCTTCTCCTTCTTTCTCTTCCGTAGTAACAGTATTATGCATACTATTACACAAGTTACGATCATCGCTTCTACAGTCATACTTTGCTCTTTGAATGAATATTGGTATAGATACTGCTAAATATAAGAAATATATTAGTGTATCTCCACATGATAATATAACTAATATAATTAGCCATATAACCCAACAAACTCCTTCTAACAGTCCGAGTATTATGCGCTTTGCTTGAAATTTCTTACGATTCCTTCTAAGGAACCTTTCAAGTCTAAGTATAACGCTTTGTACCTGCATAGCTCTTCGTACTCTTCTTTAGTTAATAACTTACAGTCAGTATTATACCATACTGCTTCTTGTGCTTTTTTGACTTCTTCTTTCATAAATTTGATATTTTTATTGTTAATATTTACTGTTTTTAAAAGCTATTAGCTTCGGTAGCCGTTAGCATTCGTTCAGCTCGGCAATTTAAACCTACTAGACCCTAGAACCCACTAACTTTGTATATTAACCAAACGCGCATGAAGTATTGTAGTTAGCTACGATGAGGTTGCTTTTACTCTAGGGAAAACTATATACGTATTTCACAATAGGTATATAGCAGCTGTGTTAAATTAAACACGTACAACAGCAAAAATGGAGAATATTAAACTCTCTATAAAACCGCCAATAAATTTTTATATGATTCTGTGGCAGGATTCGAACCTGCATTCGCCCTTAGCAGGGGATTCTACCATGTATTAGATACTTAAACTACACAGAATTACCACATACTTTTCCTCACTATTAGTATGAGATAGTAGCGAACTAATTACTTTTACTCGCAATAATTAGCTGAGGAAATTATGCCAAAAGAATATTAAATTAGATAAGAAAGTTGTGTATCACTTCATACACTGGATACGTACACATATCATTTATTCCTGTACTTTTTGTTAAATGTATCTACTGCTTGTTCTCTATTAGGAAAAGTAGTTATTACTAATCTTCCTTCTTTTTCAAGAATAATAGACCATTCGAAAGCGTGCTTTCCAACTAGGATAACTTTACGTCCTAGTGCATCTTCGACTATTGCCCTAACTGTGGCATCACAATTTGATTTGTGATATTTTCTTTTTTTATTCATTACACAGTGCTGCTTTTATCATCAACAACGTTTGTTCGGCTTTTAAAAGCTTCTCATATCTTTCCTGAGTAAGAATATATACTGAGCCTATCTTTGCAGTATCCAGATCTTGTACATTAATTTCTTGTAATACTGAAGTATTGCTAGGCATATTCTCTTCCTTGTCAAATATAGAAAGAGATATTACGTCTCTAAGTTCAACTTTTCTTTGATCTGCGCCTAAGGTAGATATACATACAGAATCTATCCTAATAAGAAGATCAACGAAATATTGTTGCATATCTATAGGATTATTTAAGCCATCTACTATATGTACATAACTCCCAGAGTCTACAATAGCTTTAGCTTCTTTTAAATTAAACCCAAAGACTACTTTCAGTATTTTCACCCAGTTAAGCCTACAAGTAGACTTTTTGAAATTGAATATAACTTTCATTGTATTGATTTTTTGTTTGATACTAATAAAAAGGGGTGAGTTTTCACCCACCCCCAACTCCCTAGTTACGAGCCGCTAGATTGTATGCTATAATAGCAAGTATTATATCACACAATATGAATGCCCCATGTACTCCTGTCTTTTCAGATAGGAATGGTAGAAACACATTAGCATGAATAAATACAGCTAGAATAAAATACACAATCTTTGGCTTGTTTTCATCTTTTCCTTCCATGATGAATGTTTTTAAAAGTTAATAATGTTAATTAACCCAAAACATCATATGCAGATGTTCGGGAGTTTTTGTTAAAACAGGTCTGCCGGTTACCCGGCAAATCCCTGTTATACTCTAGGCACTCTAATTCCTGCTTGTGCCCCCGGTCGTTTAGGTAGTGGATCTGGTTGAGATGTCTCTAGACCCTCTGGATCTCCAGCTGATTGTGCTCCCGCAAATGCATCAGCTCCTCCTACAGTTTGTCCAATATTATTATCTGGTATATCTGTACCTTCACCAATTGGTAAGATAGTACCATTCTCAATACCTCTACGCCAGCTAGATTCTAGTAGCTTTTCAGCATCTTCACCTCTTGCAGGTGTACCATCAGGTAATGTACGTATTACGACTTTGATGTCATTAAATACGATAGGATCACCTTTAGCATTGCAAACGATTTCACCTTGCATATGATTATTGCCATCTGTAGCCCATACTCTGTTAAATGGCTCAGGTGTCTGCATACGTATTTCCTGTAGATATATCTCTTTAGGAAATTTAGCTTCTAGAGCTGTTTTCATTGCATCTGTGATAAACATCACATAGTTAAATGATGCAGCCCACTCATCATTTGCAGGTCTTACTTCTAGTTTGCAATACAAGTTGCCTGTGTTTGCCTCTGCAAACTCATGTCCAATAATAATACATTTCATTTGTTTGTCCTCCTTAATTGTTTGATTTTTTAATTGTTTGATTGTTTATGTAAAGAATAAGGATACGCTATATATTATATGTATGCGTAAAAGGCAGCTATAAGCAATGTGATTAAAGGGCAGACTGAAAAGAGAGCAATAAACTTACAAACACTCTCTTGTCAACTACATACACATAAATCACAGCAGTATCCTATACTCCTCACAATATGCTAGAAGGGAAATTTGACTTGGTGCATTGTAAGAAGGAAAATAGGCTATTGCCTACTCCTTTGAATCGTGTATAACAGCAACACAAGAAAGATCAATGAGTACTTTATACTCACATTTGTTCTTCCTACTTAGGATAGCTGCTAACTCATTAGCATCTTTTTGCGTTTGTTCATCATGACCTTCGAACGCTTCTACTACTACTGGTAACGTGTGTTTGAAACATCTTACTACTGTTATCATAACATATAATTATTTACTGGTTATACAAATAGTTAGAGTATTTAATGCCGGTTTTCCATCCGGCTAAAGTATAAATACAATATACCTTCACAATCGGCTAAGAGGGAAATAAACTTGGTGCATGGTAGGATTAAAAAGGAAAGAGCCGAAGCTCTTCCCCTTTAGTTTGGTAGATCACCTGTAGCTCCCTCGTACGGGTCTACGTCTACCTCTACGATAAGCCCATCACGCAGCAGATTCCTGCGTAGCTTGTCTGCCATCGCTTGTGGCTCATCCACGTACTCTCCCTTGAACTGTCTGCATACAACAGACAGACTGGTAAATACGTTCTCTGAGATTGAACCGTCCTCAGATACCTTCTGGTACGGAGTAACCTCTACACGTACCTTCTGGAGTTCGATAGTCTCAGGTGCGTTGGCAGCTAGCTTGTTAGCTAGTGTTTCGCTACACCACATACGATACTTCAACTCCTCAGCAAACGGATCACCTTCCGGCTGTGCTAGGATGTTCACGTACCAATTACCGTTCTCTGCTTGCTTAACTTCTAGACTCATGATTGCACACTTCATAGTCGTCTCGGCTGTCTGCCCCTCAGCAGTAGTTCTACATTGCAACCGCCTTCCGTTACAACTGCTTGATTAATCACAATCAGCTGATAGATAAATTGATTTGATGCATAAGTACCGGGGGTGTTTCCTTGATGCATGATGGGGAGGGGTGTTTGTATATACTAGTTTCTATATTCACAATTATATCCCCCAATTTTTATTTTATAAATTTTTTATAACAATACCCCCTTATACGCGTTATCGTTAAAAACTTAATATTATGATATTTGAACAAGAATTAAAAGATAAAGGATTTGAGATTAGAGACAACCAGCTCTACTACGAGTTTAGTGATTTTGAACTATTAAGAGCTAGAGTAAGTGAATGGGATTGCGCTGATGGCTCTAAAGCTTTGAAAGTATCAGATCTAAGACTAATGAATCCTATGGAGGAAGGTATGGCTCATATGATGATTTCATATTCACTTTACTTTAGGGATATTAACAAATTTTATGAATTATTAACACTTTTAGGTTATAAAATAAGTTAAAAATAGTTAAATTATGTTAAAAGAATTAACAGTTAAAGAGGTAGAGGCTATCCTAAGTAAAGATAATAATGTGTATGGTATACATAGTATTGGTGATCATATGTATAAAATACCAGATTTAGGGTATACAGGACCTAAAGGAGCTACTAGATTTGTAAATGAATTAAGGCAAAAAGTTAATGAATTGTCTACGAAACTCTCGTAGATATGTTAAATAATCATAAATAATGTTAAAAAATTTTGATCTTTATAAGCTACCAGTATGGGTTGTTAGGTGGTTTTTCTCTAAGCAGAAGGCTAGAGAATGTGATAGAACTGTAGAAGATAATGGTTGTAAACACTGTTATTTACCATGTGTTTTTAATAAAAATCATCTATTAAGACCTAAGAAAAATCATTAATCTAGAGTAAACAGTAGAACAAAAATGAATACTGTAACGTTACTACACATACTTGTAGGTTAGTATATAGTAGTATAGTAAGAAATATATACTCCTACTCTGGATATAAAATATAAATACATAATAATAGTATTATGGATGATGACTTTTACTTTTTTAATGAATTCGAAGATGCATTAGATCCTACTGATGACGACGATCAGTATAATTATTAATCAAAAGAAAGGGATCAAAATATGTTTAGACAATATTTAATTGACGAGATTGAAAGGTATCAAGACAAAGAATCTTGTGAAGCATTTGAACAATGGTGTGAAGAGATGGAAGGATTAAAAGAATCTGCATTTAAAGCAGGATTTGAGGCTGCTTTAATTTGGATTAAAGAAATAATCATGGAGCGTACTGTTGAACAAAAAGCTGAAGAACATAATAAGTATTATTACAAATAATATGGGAGAACCAGAAGCTTATAAAGCCCTTGAAGAAGGGTATATTAGAGTTGATGGCAAAGTTTATAACATGGAAAAGCAGCCTCAAGGATGGTGTGATGGCTGCTGTTTCTATAACATGGAAATTTGTCCATCCATAGCAAAGAAAGTATGCTGCACAGGCGGCGTTATTTTTCATGAAAGGAAATAAAAATAGAACATTTAATACTAACAAACGTTATAGTAGAAAAATTTAAGTTATGGCAGAGAATACAAATAATGATAGTTCGGTACAAGTAGATGAGAAGATGATCATCGATGATATTCAGAAAGCGTTAAAGTTCGAGTTTACTCGAGATATTCTGATCAAACCGTTACCAGTTGAATACGTAGAAAAAGAGATTACTGAACCTGTTGCGACAGGAACAAAAGACAAAGATGGTGTTGATAAATATGACACTAAAACTGAAGTAAAGAAAGTACCAACAACATTTAGAAAAGGCATTGTTCTAGCAATTCCTTCAGGTTATGAATGGCAAGACAAAAATAATCATCCAGAAGTAGGTGATACCATAGCTTTCCCTGCTAAAGCAGCTGCTTATTTTGACTTGTTTAAAGATAGCCAATTAGTGAATCCATACAATGTAGTAGCTTTTATTAAGAAAAGCAATGCTTAGTAGATTTAGTTGGATTTTTAATATAAGCCTATAGTTAATCACTATAGGCTTTTTTATTGCATAAAATATACAACAAAATTAAATAAGGTCCGTTATATAGTCATGATTCAACAAATGATAAATAATCTTTTAGGTAAATATTCAGAGTTTGTTCAATTTCAACAAGATGGTACTGTTAAAGTATTCGTTCCAGAAGACCTTAATAGTCCTTCAAAAGAAGGAGCTACTGAGGTAGTTCTTACACAGAAAGAAGCTATGAATTTTATGGGTTTAGTAACCCAACCTAAGCAATATGCAATTGGAGACAGAGTAGTGCAGGAATCAGATCCAGAGTTTGATATAAACAAATGGATTAAATTAGCACTAGTAATTATTAAAAAATAATAAGGAATATGAGAACAGAATATAAAGTAGTTAAGCCTTTTGGTTGTGCAAAGAGAGATGATATCTTTAAAACAGAAGATGGTATTGAGTATGTAATGGAGAGTACAAATAGTAATGATAAGTACACTAACTCACGTTACATGATGATTACTGCAAATTATGTATTAGAACTTCTTAATGGTGGTAACCTAAAAGAATGGGGTGAAGAAATTGAAGATGAAACTAATACAGATGAAGAATATATTCCGTCTAATGCAGAATTAAAATTGATTGCACTTGAAGCTTTTTTAGATGATTGTACTAAGAAGTATCAAGACAATATTCAGAAGGTTAATGAAGATTATAAAAATGGTAAAATTCAACCTTGTGTAAAAGTTGAATCTGAAACAGTAAACTATAACTTACTGAAGTTCATTAAGGCGGTTAAACAAATCTTAGATGTAGATAAGACAAATGAATAAATTAGTAAAATCTGTAAACAAAAATGATCTTGTTACAGAGTTTCTAATTTCACTTAATGGTATTCTTCGGCTTACGGACAGAGAACTAGAACTAATGGCAGAGTTCATTAGACTTGATCTTAACTATAATAAACAACCAAATGAGAATAAGAATATAGCTAATAGAGCTAATAGAAAGCATATCATAAATACCTTAGGTATTACTAAGGATAATTTAAGTAGATATATCAAGTCCTTTAAACAAAAAGGTATTCTAGTAGCAGGTCCAGCCGAAGATGAATTAAGTGTCAATAAAGCTCTAATACCAGAGATCATTGGAGACAGGGTTCAAGTAACAATTATAATTAGGATAAATGATGAGACAATTAGTAATTAAACCTGGTTCAATAATGCTGTGGAAGAGTTATGGTAAATTAAAAAGATGGTGGTATAAATTTCTTGGTAAGAACCTACCATATAATAATGGAATCTTAATTCGTGATACACAAACTATTTTATATGGTATTAGTGAAGAACCTTTTAGTAAAGAATCTGAAGTAGTAATACTAGAACCTAGAAAACAGTATTCTAAAGTTGAAACAGCTTTTTTAAATTCTATAGTATATGCTTCATCTGATAATACAACATCAGGATTAGATAAGATAGGTATTGCAGCTAATAGTGTTAGACCTGAGACATTCGATATGTCTTCTCTTACTCTGGATAATATAATTAATAATAAGTACTATAAAGTGATTTATGGTTCCGCAAAATAAAACAAGTATTTATACAGAGTTATCACACAAATATAATATACCTTATCAAGTAGTAGAAGTAATTTGCAATCATCCTTTCAAATTTGCTCAAAATACAATTTCAGATGAGAAAGATATTAAGCCAATTATGTTTAGTTATTTGTTTAAGATTAAATTAAAAAAGAAATATGTTTGCAAAGAAAGAACCAAAAAATCCAATAGTAACGTATCCTAAACAAGGTTTAGCAGAGAATAGATATACAGCAGATGGGAAGATATGGGCAGCTTCAAACTTAGTTTCTTGGGTGAAAGAAAAGAACTATCCTGTATTTAAATTACCATTAGCTGGAGTAAACCTAGACCATTTGCCTTGGGAGATAAATAACTTAGATGATATAATTTGGCATAGTAAAAGGATACAAGACACGGATTTGAGTCACCCAATACTAATTGATCATTTAGGTAGAATATGTGATGGTTATCATAGAATTGTTAAAGCAATAATTGAAAATAAAACCGAAATAGATGCAATACGAATCGAAGAAATGCCAAGACCAGACGGGTATGAAGAATGATAAACTAGACGATAAGACTAGATGGGAGTTAATGCCGTTAGACTGTCTTGAGGACATTGCAAGAGTATATACAGAAGGTGCTAAGAAGTATGGTGATAATACTTGGCAAAATCTAGAGAATGGTTATGAAAGATACAAAGGTGCATTGTTAAGACATTTATACGCTGCTGAAAGTGAAACTTTTGATGAAGAAACTGGATGTAGACATCTAGCACAAGTAGCATGGAATGCTATTGCTTTACTTTGGTTAAGTAAACATTCACAATCACAAGAAGCAGATGTAGAAGCTGCACGCAAACAAAAACTGATAGATGATTTTTGGGAAGTAATGGATTCCTATAATGAAGTTATTAAAGCTGACTGCGATGCACGTTCAAGCAAAACTGAAAAGTATATGTTTACTGATAAACAAATTAATAAGGCTATCAAAAAATGTCCTCTTAAGAATATCAAAATATATTATAGAGAAATATTTAATTATGATGGTAAAGAAGAGGAAGCTAAGGAAAGAGATGGTAGATTTGTTTACACAGTAGAAGGATGGTATATAGGTGGGAATTAGTCAATTCCTTGAAGATTACGCTGCAAATTTAGCAGCACAAGCAACAGAAATAATATTAGGAAACAATATAGTAAGAAAATAATATGGAATTAAAATTTAAGAAATTACAAGAAGACGCAGTATTACCTAGTTATGCTAACCCTAATGATGCTGGTTTAGATTTAACAGCAGTTTCCTTTACTCAGGAATTTGATAAGAGTGGTAAGTTAGTATTAGTATATCATACAGGTTTGTCAGTAGAGATTCCTGAAGGTCATGTGGGTTTGATCTTTATGAGATCATCGGTTTCTCAGAAGTCTATGTCAATGTGCAATGCTGTAGCTGTTATAGATTGTGATTATAAAGGTGAGATTCTTCTTAAATTCAAGATTACTACAGATGCTCTTCCTACAATTTATCAGCCTGGTGAAAAGATTGCTCAGTTAGTAGTAATGCCTTATCCGAAGATGGAGCCTGTAATTGTAGAGGAATTAGCAGGCGAAGATCGTGGTGGTGGATTTGGTTCAACTGATAAAAAAGAAGAAAATGAGAATGCAGAACAGGGACGAGAAAGCGGAGCAACTGAGGGAGATAATCAATCAGTACAGTAAAAATCCAGAGTATGTTAATGCATTTTATACTCAACAAGAAGCAGTAGATGCATTGAATAGACATTATAGAAATAGATATATTAAAATAAATTTAGATTAATATGAATACATATATTTATGCTGGTAACAGCTCACTTTTGGCAATAAAAGACAATGATATTAATAGTGTTAGTTCTATTCGTAATCATTATTTGAACATCGACTGGGCTTGGGTAATTGAAGAAGACGGTATCCTTAAATTTAAGGGTAAAGAGTATGAGGTAAAAACTGGGGATGTTGTTCTTGTTCTGTATGCTTCTTATAATAGAAGCGATGATGATAGAGATATTGCTATTATAAAGAGTGAAGAATTATATAACAACTTTAAGCGAAATCTCGAATATGAGAAAAATAGACATAATGAATGTTGTGAAGCATGTTCCCCTAGCGATTGTTAATTAATACTAATGAAACTATTCGACATACTTGGTGGTAAAGTGATTATTCACAATGATGCTTTAGGTATCCCATGCTTTAAAAAGTTATGGGATGCTGATAAAGCAGATAAAGAAACAGCCACTAAACAAATAAGTTATATCGTACTCAAGAATAAATATGATAGTCCATATGTCCAAAGTATGAGTCCTGAAGAAATAGGGCCTAGACTAAGGAAAGAACTATTTGGAGATGCAAATTATAAATTACCAGTAGAGGTATTAGAGGCAGAACAAGCATATATTAACTTCAATGAAACCCTAATATTAGGACTACTTAAGAATGCAAGACTTAAATTAGATAGTGTATCTAGATATTATGCAGAGTCTTTACAAGATGAGTTAGATGATAAGAAAGTTCAATTAATATTAGCAGGTATGGAAAAGCTCGGTAATACTATTAAATCTCTTGATGCATTAGAAACTGCTGTGAGATCTGAAGAGATGGCAAGTAGTAGAGTTAGAGGTGGAGTAGAAGTTAATCCATATGAGCTATCAAATAGACAAGCTGTACGATAAGTAATACAATTTGAAACAAAATAAAACTAACTGCCGTTACAGGCAGTGTTAAAAATTAAGAACTATGACTAAGGAAAAGAAAACTACTAGCACAAAGAAAACAAGTAAGGCTAAACTAGTTAAAGTTGAAGAGAAACCGTTCGATTTGATTATTGATTTTGGCCCAGCTCATGAGAATGAGGCTAGAAAAGAAATCGAACTGGCTGAAGAAATTGCATATAGAGAAAAGAAAGAAGCTTATTCAAAATCTATGGATCTTAAACCAACTAAAGCACCTTGGTATAAGAGACTAGGTTTAAAGATCAAACAGTGGTTTAATCGATAACAATTATGATTGATTTCAATAAGAGAATCAAAAATAGCAATAATTAAAAATTACCCCATACTCAAAAGGTGTGGGGTATTATTATATAAAATCCTAAAGTATGATAGATTTTAATAAGAAGATCAAAAACTCTGATAAATTTCGTCAGCCTGCATTAAACTTTATCAGTACTGGCTCTTATTGTGCTTACCCTAAAGGCACAACTGAATACTATAGCTTTTGGGATCAAGAAGTAGAAAAATGTATATATGGTTATACTGCAGAAGATGGTGACTTTATCACAGGCTACCATTATTTTTATTTAAATTATTGTCCTATAGTAAGACAAGTATATAGGGAGGTAACTAATAGGAAAACTGGTTTAAAAGAATGGAAATCTGTTAGTGAACGTACATTCCCAGATTTCTATGACTATGATTACTATTACTTTCAAGCAATAGAGGAAGCACAAGAACAAGGTAAACACTTATGTGTAGCAAAAGCTAGGCGTAAGGGTTATTCATATAAGGGTGGTGCTATGCTTTGTCGTAATTTCTTCCTTATACCAGAATCAAAATCATATGTATATGCATCAAATAAACAATATCTTACAGACGATGGGATCCTTACCAAGGCTTGGGATTATATGGATTTTATTGATGAATATACTGCATGGGGTAAAAAACGTCAAGCAGTAAATACATCTATGAGACGTAGAGCATCTATGTGGGTTACTGATGATTATGGTAATAAAACTGAAGCAGGTTATAAATCTGAAATCATTGGTGTATCATTAAAAGATAATCCTGATGCAGTACGTGGTAAAAGAGGTGTACTTATACTCTGGGAAGAGGCAGGTACATTTGCTGAATTAAAAGCAGCATGGCAAATTGCAAGACCATCTGTAGAACATGATGGTGTAGCATTTGGACTTATGATCATGTTTGGTACTGGTGGTGATCAAGGTGATGCAGTAGCCCCATTACGTGAAGCATTTTATGATCCTGAATCCTATAACTGCTTAGGTTTCCCTAATATATGGGATGATTGTGCAATAGGTGGTAAATACTGCGGATTCTTTATTCCACAACATACTAATCTAGATTCAAGAGATGAAAATGGAAATCGTATGTTTATGGATAATGACGGTAACACTAATCATGAAGCATCAAGAAAATACATACTATCATTAAGAGAGCAAGAGCTTAAGAATGCAAAAACAATGCAAGCTATTGATAGATATGTAGCTGAGCATGCTGAAACTCCTGCAGAAGCATTTACAGAGCTTACTGGTAATATCTTCCCTAAAAGAGATTTACAAAAACAATTAGCTCGTATTAGAACTAATAAGAAATTACAAAATCATAAACAAATAGGTGATCTTACTTGGGATGGTGGTACTGTAAAATGGAGTATTAAAAAGACAGGTGATATTACACAATACCCATTACCAAAAGAAGCGAATCCTGAAGGCTCTATAGTAATATGGGAGCACCCATGTCCTGAAGCACCTATAGGTTTATATATAGCAGGTTGTGACCCTTATGATCATGACCAATCTGGTACTAATTCATTAGGATCTGTATTTATATACAAACGTATACAGAACTTTGAATCATATAGTGATATCCTAGTTGCTGAATATACTGGTAGACCAAAAACATCAGAAGAGTTCTATGAAAATGTAAGAAAGTTACTAGTATACTATAATGCAAGATTAATGTGTGAAAATCAAAATACAGGTTTATTTGTTTATTTTAACAATAAACATTGTGACTACTTATTAGCAGATCAACCAGATATTATTAAAGACATTGTAAGAGACTCCAAAGTAAACAGAAGGAAAGGCTGTCATATGAACAAGGAAATTAAACTTTGGGGAGAAGGTAAAATTAAAGAATGGCTAGAGGAAGAAGTAGAATCTGGTCATATGAGACTTGAGTCTATATTATCAGAACCATTACTTGAGGAATTAATACAATATAATGATAAAGGTAACTTTGACCGTGTAATGGCATTAATGCAAGTAATGATATATAGGGAACAATTATATACAGCTCAAGTAAAACAAAAACAAGAAATAGAAAAGAAGCAAAGATTGTTTGATACACCAATATTTACAGATAGATGGTTTGAACAGGATACTTCTGATTCTACAAATAAATTATTTGATTCAAATATATTAACATTTTCATTTTAAAATATGGAACGCACAGTAAATAGCTTTCCTATACAAAAAATACCTTTTAGCCAAAAGAGTGAAGAATGGAAAAAAACATGTGTAGACTATATCATAGGACAATCTCAATTAAGTAATGGTAGTTCAATACCTACTGATGAAGAGATGCAAACATACTATGATTTATATAATAGTGTATACAGTGAAAAGGATTTAAAATATGTTACAAATCCTTTTAATCAAGATGATGGATTTCCAGCAGTAGCTCAGGACTATAATATTATTAGACCTAAAATAGATTTATTAATTGGTGAAGAAACTAAAAGACCATTTAATTTCAAGGTATGTAGGACTAGTGATGCAGCTGCAGGTGAGATGCAGGAAAAAGCTAAACAAATGTTGCTTGACTATGTTCAAGCATCTATTATGGCTAAGATGGGTCCTGAAGAACAGGCTAGGTATGAGGAAGCATTATCTTCTGGTGAAATACAAACCCCAGAGCAAATACAGGAATACCTTACTAAGGAATATAAAGACGTGGCAGAAGTTACTGCTTATCATACACTAAACTATCTAAAACACTCTTTGAATATTGATCATGAGTTTGTAAAAACTTGGAAAGATGGTTTAATTGCTGGTGAAGAAGTAATATATGTAGGCATCAGGAATGGGGAACCTTGTTTAAATAGAGTCAACCCAAAGAACTTTTGGTTTGATGATGCTGAAGGAATTGAGTTTATTCATGAAGCTTCAATGTGTTGTTATAAAATGCTTATGCCATATACTCAAGTATATGATGAGTTTTATGATAAACTTGATGAGAAACAGCTTAATCAATTATTAGAGAAGTTTGGTCAGTATGGTAAAGGTGCTAAGAATTGGTTAGGTGATAAGAACATGGTAGATGATTGGAATCATATCGATACAAAAATCTATAGTAAGTACCCTGATCACAATCCTTATGGAGATGCAGAGGATGTAGTAGTGTATCATGTATGTTGGAAATCTTTTAAAAAGATTGGTTTTGTTACTGTAATTAATCCTGAAACTGGAGAAGAGGAAGAATTCGTAGTAGATGAGTATTACAAGTCTACTGGTAATGAAGTAAATGTTGAATGGGATTGGATTATTGAAGTATGGGAAGGGTATAACGCTGATGATCTTTACTTTGGAATTCAACCTATTGAATACCAATATATTACAAGTAAGAATCTTAATTCTCAACGATTACCATATACAGGGATTGTCTATAGTAACACCAATAGTGCTCCTAAGTCTTTAGTTAGCATTATGAAACCTTTACAGTATTTATACATTACGACATTCTATAGAATGGAATTAGCAATGGCAAGAGATAAAGGTAAAGTTCCTGTAATGGATGTTACTCAGATACCAAAAGGTTTAGGTATTGATACTGCTAAATGGATGCATTATTTAAGTGCACTAGGAGTAGCATTCATTAACCCGTATGATGAAGGTTGGGACATACCGGGTAGAGAAGGAGGTAGACCATCTAATTTTAATGGGTTTACTACTTGGGATCTTACTATGGGTAATGTTATTGCTCAATATATTCAATTACTAGATAAAATTGAATCGATGGCTTCAGAGTTATCTGGAGTAACACCACAAAGACAAGGAGCTATATCTAGTACTGAATTAGTAGGCAATGTAGAACGTTCAGTTATACAATCTGCACATATTACAGAACCATTATTCTGGATGCATAATCAGGTTAAAAGACAAGCATTACTTATGTTATTGAATACTGCTAAAGCTGCATGGAAGGATAGTGATAAACAGTATTTAAATTATATATTTGATGACACTACTAGAGCATTCATAACATTAGCTGATAATTTCCCTTATGAAGATTTCGATATCTTTGTAACTGATAGTACTAAAGAAGTACAGGCTATTGAACAACTTAGAGCATTAATTCAACCTGCTATGCAGAATGGTGCAAGTTTAGTAGATGCTGCTGAAATGTATACTATGGATAATCTATCATTAATCAAGAGTAAACTACAAGAACTTGAACAACAAAGATTATCACAACAGCAAGCAATGCAACAGCAAGAAGCTGAACAGCAACAACAATTAATACAGATGCAGAATCAAGTTAAAGAGCAAGAACTTATGCTTAAAGAAGCTGAGCTTGATCTTGAAAAATATAAGATTGATCAAGATAATGCTACTAAGATTACTGTAGCTCAATTGAATGCATATAGAGGATCTGAGAATATGGATCAAGATATGAATGGTATACCAGATGTAATTGAGATTGGTAATCAAGAAATAGCTAGACAAAAAGCTGTATCTGATGCTATGAGCAAACAAATGGATTTAGCAAACAAAGCCAGAGCTGAAGAAAATAAGAAAGAACTTGAAAAGCGTAAAATTGCTGCACAAGAAAAAGCTGACAAATTAAAGGCCACCATCGAGAAAGAGAAAATAGCTCTTGAAAATAGAAAATTACAAGAAGCTAAAAGATTGCAGAAGATGAAAGATGATGCAGCTTATAAGAGAGAACAATTAAAAGCAAAGACTGCTCTTAAAAACAAAACAAATGCTGAAGCAGCTAGATCTAAAAAGAAATGAAGAATATAAGAATAAATCTAAAAAATAGGAGGACTAATTATGGCATGTAAAGGAGGCTCTAAAAAGGGCGGAAAAGGTAAACCAGGTAAGACAGGTAAGTAAATATTACTAGTATGAAATGGAAAGATTTATCTCTTAAAGAGAGAAAACAAATATACGATAGTGTCAGGGTGAATAACCCTGATGCTACGTATCTTGATATCAAGCAACAATTTGATTCTATTCCTACATATGAAGAGGGAACTTCGTCTACAAACTTAAACGAACAGTGGAGGAAACCAGTAGGTGGTGGAATGCCTCATTGGGAAAAAGCAAACGAAGATGCTAAAAAGTTATTATCTGGTTTAAATAAAACAATAGGTACAGCTCTTACTGGTGCATCATTGGCTACTATGGGTGTATGGAATGCAGCTAGATTGCTTAATATTGGTAAAGGTAGTAGTTGGAGGTTAGCTGCAGCTGAAAACGCATTGACAGGATCAAAAGCTGGTTTAGTTGCAGATATTGGAAGTTTTATGGAAGACCCTAGTGTAACTAATGCGACACAAGTTGGACTATCAAAAGTTGGTTCCAAAGATTTGACTACAACTTCAAATAAAATCATAAATACTGTATCTTCTGGTTTCGATTTTGATGATCTTACGAAAGTTCCTGCGTATGAGGATGGTAAAGGTAAAACCATAAATAAAGCAGATTTACCACCAGAATATAGAACTGGTACTCCTGAATACTTTGAAAGACAAAGGAAAATATCAGGTGCAGTTAATGCAGTTCAACCAGAAGCTTATATTACTCCAGCTGGATATATTAAAGATGCAGTTAACTTCATTGAAGATTTAGGCAAAGGAGATTATGCTGGAGCTGCCATTGATGCTGCATTAAATCTAATACCTTGGGGAGTTGGTAAAACTATAAAGAAAATAAAAAAGAAAGTAGGAAGAGCAATTGAAGGAACAGACGCATATACTGCAGAATCCTATGCTGAGCCTTTTACTCCTACAATCACTAAAAAGAAGAAGGGTAAAAAGGTTAAAACTGAAGCTGATTATGATCAAGAGTTTGCTGAAGTAAAGAGAAAATATAATAACATGCAGGAGTATGATAAGGAACTTAGTAAGATTACTAATGATTTATTTATGCCTACTGATGGTAGTGTAGAAACTCTTGAAAAGGTTGATAAAGCTTATGGTACAAATTATAAGAAAGCTGCATCTGCCATTGCTTTTCAGGATATGGCTAATAGAGGTGAGTACGTTAAGCATCAACAAATGTATGATAGTGCTGGGAATCCTATATATGGTAGAACTACCGGTAAAGTAGATCAGCCTACTATAGAAGATATGACAATTAGTCTTAATCCAGATTATTATCTGGAAGGGACAGCAAATCATGAAATCAGTCACTTAGCAGATGCTTTAGTTAATAGAGTACATAATGCAGATGCTACGAATAACTATATGGAGTATCTACTAGATAGAGACAACATAATGAGTTATAATGAAATAAGACAGAGTTTGATGGATGTTAACCCTAACACGTATAGATACTTAACTACACCTAGTGAAAATAAAGCTCACATGATTCAGCTTAAAAGGGGTATGCAAAAAGAAGGTCTTATTAATAATTGGACATATCCTATTACTCAGGATAAAATTGAAGAATATTTATCTTATCGTAGTAAATATGCAAATAGGGTCAATCCAGTATTACGAACTCTATATGATATTCGACCAGATAAACAAGGTTTTGTAAATAGAATGAATAATCTTACTCCAATCGAATGGGCAGTTCCATTAGGATTACCTATGTTCTTTGGAGAAGAACAAGAAAACAAATAATCAATATGAAAGAGTTAGAAGGAGTATACCCACTATATCCTGTACCAAGTTATAAGAATGGTGGAATACATATCAAGAAAAGCAAGAGAGGTACATTTAAAGCTGCAGCTAAGAAAGCTGGTATGGGTGTACAAGAATATGCAAATAAAGTATTAAAGAAAGGTAGTAAAGCAAGTCCGGCTATGAAGAAAAAAGCTAACTTTGCTAGGAACGCCGCTAAATGGAAACATTAATAAATCTAATTAAATATAATTATGGATAACAATAGTAATACACTATTAGGTTGGGAAGCAGTAGCAGATGCATTGTCATCTGAAACATTAAATAATCCTCTAGTAACAGGTACGTTTAGTACAGGTAATGATGATATATCTGATGATGAAATTAAACGTTTACAAAGAACTAATAGAGGGCCTTCAGTAAAGGAAGTATTTGGAGTAGATGCTTCTAAAGAAGAAAAAGGTACTGAGGTTGAAGAAACTGAAGAAACTGAAGAGGAAACAGAAGTAGAAGAAAAGGAAGTAGAAGTTGAAGAACCTAAAAAGAAAGGTAAACAAACTAAAGAAGTAGAAAATGTTGAGGAAACATCTACTGAAGAGGAAGAGTTAGATAATGAAGGTATTCAAGTTAGTGCTTTCTTTGATGCTATTACTGAGGAATTAGGGTTAGATTTTGAAGAGGATGAAGAAGTACAGAAACCTAAAACAGTAGAAGAATTATGTGAATACTTCAAAGATTTAATTGAGGAAAATTCAACTCCTGAGTATTCAAGTGAAGAGGTTGCTAAGATTGATGAATTTGTTCGTAATGGTGGTAAACTAGAAGATTATTTTCAAGTTAGTGCTGCTATTGATTTTGATAACTTTGACACTTCAATTGAGAGTAATCAAAAGCAAATCATTCGTGAATTGTTGTTAGAAAAAGGGTTTAGTGAGAAGAGAATCCAGAGTAAACTAGAGAAGTATGAAGATGCTGGTATTCTAGAAGATGAAGCAGAGGAAGCTCTTGAACTAATGAAGGAGATTACTGAAAAGAAGAAGGAACAGCTATTGATTGATCAGGAAAAGCAAAATGAGGCAAGAATCGAGCGCCAACAAAAATTTGTTGACGACGTTGTCACCAACATTAAATCGCTGAAAGATATCAGAGGTATTGCTATTCCTGAAAAGGATAAAAAAGCTTTATTGAATTATATCTTTAAAGCGGACTCAGATGGTCTTACTCAATATCAGAAAGACTATTCTAAGAGTGTAAAAAATTTAATTGAGTCTGCCTATTTTACTATGAAGGGAGACACTTTGCTAGATACTGCAAAAAAAATTGGAACTAGCTCTGCTATAAAGACCTTGAAACAAAGTTTAAAGACAACAGGTGCTACGAAAGGCACTAAAAGAATTCACACTAGTTCATCAAACTCTATATGGAGTATCGCAGCACGAAGTTTAAACAATAATTAAAGATTATAAATTAATTTATGGATAACGGAATTCTGAATAATTTACAGATCGGTAAAAGTAGATGGTTTTCAGATCTTATTGACGAGAATAAGATTTCAGAAGCAATGTTGTCAAGACCGTATGAAGTAGAACGTATTGTTTCTTACGTATTTGCCGCAAAAGACGGTGCTTATGGTACTTCCATTGATGCTATCACAGGTGGTCTTGGTAACGTAATGACTATTGATCAAAGTACATACGAATGGTATGTTGAAATTGATACCGATAGAGCTGTAACAATTCGCTCTGCAAAATGGCAGGGTACTGAAATTACTGCTAATACTGCTGACACGATCACGGCTGGTATTGGCAACACACCTATCCAAGTATGGGTAGAAGATAAATGGTTTGGTCCGGGTGCTATTGTAGTACTTGATGACAAAGAATATCAATTACGTATTCAAGGTGCTCCTGTACAGGATGGTAACTTGTGGTGTTATACTATGTTCATCGCTGATGGTCAGTCTAGTTCATACGTTCCGGGTAAGTATTTGTTAGCTGGTCGTGAAATGTCACGTCTTGGTTCTGCTTACGAGGAGTACAGTGAAGAGGCAGATATCCTGAACTACAATACTCAACTCAAGATGCGTAACTACTTATTCACAACTCGTTTGAGTTATGATATTACAGGTACAGCTTATGCAACTGTATTGTGGATTGCATTAAAGGATCCTAAAACAGGTAAGAAATCTTATTTGTGGTCTGACTATCAAGAATGGGTGGCAATGCGTGAATGGAGAAAACGTTGTGAGATGATGATGGTTTACTCTAAGTCAAATCGTAACGCTGATGGTACTTTCTCTTTGAAAGGTACTAATGGTCGTCCTGTTTACTTGCCAGCTGGTTTGCTTGAGCAGATTGCACCGTCTAATAGACGTTATTACACTGAGTTGACAGCAGAGTTGCTTGAAGACTTCTTGTTTGATCTGTCTTACAATATTCTTGGTACTAATGAGCGTAAGTTCGTAGCCTTAACTGGTGAAATGGGTATTCGTGAGTTTGACCGTGTATTGAAGCAAAAAGCTGCTACGATGAATGTAATTGATACTAAGTTTATCAGTGGTAGCGGTCAAGAGTTAACTTTAGGTGGTCAGTTTGTAACATACAAGATGACTAATGGTATTGAGTTGACATTGAAACACTTCCCGTTGTATGACAACACTACATTTAATCGTTTGTTACACCCGCTTTCTGGTAAGCCGCTTGAGTCTTATCGTTTTACATTCTTGGATGTAAGTCGTAGAGATGGCGAAGCAAACATTGTTAAGGTAGTACGTAAGGGTCGTGAATTCATGCAGTGGTATACTGGTGGTTCTATTTCTCCTGCTGGTCCTGCTAAATCTATCAACACTTTGCGTTCTAATGCAAAAGACGGTTACTCTGTTCACTTCTTAGGTGAGATGGGTATCATGTTGAGAGATCCGCGTGGCTGTGGTGAGTTGATCATGGACGCTGAGGGTTAATCCACGTATTTAAACAAGTACGCCAATATTATACAATATAACTTATAGGGGCGTAATAGCCCCTATATTTTTTATTAACAGGTTTAAAATCTATATTTAATTAAGAATATATGGAAGCAACGTTAAGATTTATTAGAACTAACCCTTGGGTTGGTATTTCAAAGTTTAAAAATTGTGGTGATTATATTGGTCCGTATTGGACTAGATCAGGAAACAGATATACTGGTTTAACAGAGGAAGATGCTCGTAGACTTGAAAAAGCTATTGGTTATCCAGAAGGTCATTTAGCACCATATAGTTCATTCTGGGCTACTTATTCAATTAAGTTAGGTAACAAGGATTTATATATACATACTGAAAAACCAGAGGATGAATTAAAGTACTTATTCTTAAAAAATCATAAAAGAGTAGCATTTGGTACTAGTAATATTACACCAAGTACTGACTACTTATTAAGTAATTCTCAAGCAGAAGCAGAAGAGAATAATAAGAAATTTAAAGTTAAACGTGAGGCTTATTCAGCATTTACTAAGATGTCTCTTGAAGAGATGCGTAAGTGTCTTAGACTTTATGGTATTAAGTCAGATTCAATTAGTAATGAGTTAGTTGAAAGTAAGCTGAACGAACTTATTGAAAATGATCCACAAAGATATCTGTTGTTGTGGGTAAATAATAAGAATAAAGAAACTCAATACTTGATCGAAGCAGCTATTAGTAAAAATATTATTCGTAAGAATAAGAATATGTATTACTATGGTACTGATGTAATCGGTCGGAGTATGGATGAAGCTGTACTGATGCTTGATGATAAAAAGAATCAAGATATAAGACTAGCGATCATGCAAGAAATAGAATCTAAGTAATATGACAGTATTAGAAGCACATGTAGCATTTAAGATTGAAGCAGATAAAAATGCCGTTAATATTGGTATATCTGGTTGTCCATCTTTCTTACCTGAGGAAATTGATTATTGGTTATATACAGCATATCTAAGTAAGATAGCTACTAAAGCTACTGGTAATAATACTCTTAGAATACCATTTGAAGGTAATGTAAAAAGAGTAGCAGACTTAGAAGGTTTAGTAAAAACTGATAAAGGATTGTCTTTACTAAGTGAACCTATAAGTAATAGGCTCACTATGAATAATTTCAAATCTAGTATTACTTATGGTGATGATACTCAAGATAAGCGTATGTACTTCTTAGAAGGAATTTTACATTTTGGTAGTAATAAAATAGCTACAGTAAAACTTATTAGTCACGAACAAGCTACTAGATTCTTAGAAACTTATAATAATAAACCTTGGATTGAAGAACCTGTAGCAATACTAGAGGATAATAAGTTAATAGTATTTATAGATAGGGATCTCATGGTAGGTCCCTACACTATAGATATTACTTATCTAGCATATCCAAGAAAGATTAATAATCAAGATATTACGTCTACTCTAGATGAAATTCCAGAGTATATGCAATATGAAGTAGTTAAATTAGCTGCTGACATGGCAATTGAGAATATTGAATCTCCAAGAACTCAAACACATCCACAGTACGTAGCACAATTATCAGAATAGGAGGTAATATGCTAGCCAAAGAAATGCAAATGGAATTTGAACGCAGGATACAGTTAATAGATCCTACTCTTACTATAGACCAAAAGCCTAACTCTGATCTTATATTTTCAATACTAAATGAAGCTCAAGATAGGTATGTAATGATGAATTACGTTGGTGATGACCAAATGGAAACTGAAACTAACATACATACTAGAAATGCAGACTCTATTAAAAGTTTATTAGTAGAAAAAGAGTTGACCGCAACAGGTACTACTCTTAATGGTTTTACAAGATACAGATTACCATATGTATCTACTGAAGAATATTTCTTATACGTACATTCCTTTAGTAAGGTAAAGGGTACTTATAAACAATATAAAGATTTTGTTAGAGTAGATAATCAATTGGTTAAGTATAGAGATCTTGGTAAGTTTATTAAAACAGCATACAATACTCCTATTATTAGACAACCTGCTGTTGCATTAGTATCAGATCCTACTACTAAATATAACTATATAGAAGTAGCAGTAGATGCATATACTACATTAGGTAATGTTACATTAACTTACTATAGGAAACCATTAAGATTTAATACTACTGATGGAGCTAGTAAATGTGAACTACCAGAATCAATTCATAGTGAAATTGTAGATTTAGCAGTTAATATGTTTATTACTGAAGGTAAATATAGATTACAAGTAAAACAACCAAATAATCAACAATAATGAGGTACATTGACTTACAAGAAGCATTTGAATTAGAAATAGCTCAGTTAGATAGCAATCTAACGAAACCTACTACTTCAGATATTGAATATTGGTTAACGGCTGGTTTAATTAAGTTTATTAAAACCAGATATTCTGGTATTAATTTTAAGCAAACCGGTTTTGAACAGGATCAAAAGAGAATTGATGATCTTCGTAGTTTGGTTACAAGAAAGTCTTATCAGTTTACAACCTATCCAGAAGAGTATGCAGTTACTCTTCCAGAAGATTATATGACTACTTTAGGTGAAACAGCTGTGATATTTAGTTATGATCATTGTTGGCCTGTAGGACCAAGTGGTCAACCAAGAACTAAAAATACAGATGTGCTAGAGGCTACTGTAGAAAATATCGATAGACAAAGACAAAATACCTTGTCAGAATATAGATTACATGGTAGATCTGCTAGACCATTAAGACTATATGAAGGTAATACTATTCATTTGTATACAGATGGTAATTACCATATAAGAAATTATATTCTCACATACTTGAGAATGCCCAATAAGATTAGCCTCACTGATGCTCCGTTTGAGGAGTATAAGGAAATGCCAGCATCAACTCACGATGAGATAGTAAAGTTAGCGGTTGAGTTGTATTTGGAGAATGAGGCTAATCCTAGATATCAATCGTATATTAACGAAGTAAATAGTATGGAGTAATATACGAAACAGTTTAGTTTAACGAGGAAATGCGAAAGCAAAGTAGAAGAACTAAAATAAGTTAAACTGAGCTCAATGTTTAACTATTAAAAATTAAATAAAATGTTACAACACGTAAATAAAGTACTTATCGCTAAGACAGTTCCGGTTTCTTATACTGCTGTAGACGATTTAGTTGATGGTAATATTGCTTTGTTCAATGAGAACAAAGCAATTGTTAGATCTGCTTCTGAGGCAGAAACTGCCACTGCACTTTACATTGGTGTTTGTGTTGGTAAGGAAGATGTATACGATCAAAAAGGTACGAAATCTACAAAATCGGTTATTAACTATAGTATGCCGATTCAGAAAGGTTCTAAACCGTCTATGGTATTCACTAAGTTTGTTAATAAAGCTGAAGATAAAGTAGTAATTACTGCAACTGCTGTTACTCCTGAAGTAGGACATCGCTATGTATTGCGCATTGTTTACAATGACATTCATGAAGCTCCGGGTCAGTTTACTCATACTTATGAGGTAATTGCTAAAACTACTAATGCAATAGATTTGATTACTTCTTTCAAGAATAAGATCAATAACCATAAACAGGCTAGAGTAGTAGCTACTAGTTCTGATGGAGTATTAACATTAACTGCAAAGGAAATTCCGTACAATCAGGGAATTACTTTAGATGCTGGTTATTGCCAAGTATCTATGAATGTTTTCATGTGGAAAACGATTCCTTCTGGTTTGTTAAGCAATGTAAGGTATCCTATTTCTAATTTGATGATTACTAAGACTCAGGGTACTCCGGGTTGTGGTAATGCTTATATCGTAAGAGATCGTGAGAATTGGAATCTTGGTTACGAAGGTATTCAGTACCGTGCTAATGCTATCTATCCGTATATTGCTCCTGAATTTAGATCAGATTTGAGTGCAGAATACGATACTCTTACTTTAGAGTGGGATAACTTGTATTTGAGCAATGATAATCAGTACATCAAAACTACTCCGCTATCTGCAGAGATTTATGTTAATAAAGATCAAATTTCTAATTCTGTTTTTGAAGAAGCATTGAAAGCATTTGTTGCTAAGGCCTAACTTTTAAACTTATTAACTCACAAGGGGGCTTGGGGTATTCCCCCATGCTCCCTTTTTTATTTTAAAAATATGGAAGAATCATTATATTTAGCGGAAGTAAAATTACTTACTAGATATTGTCATAATTGTCTTGATAACAAAATGAAAGAGCGTATTATGATGTTCTTATTTAAGAAGGAATTATATGACAATGCAACGAACTTAGGCTTAACAGAAGATGCTGATATGTATTATAAAGAAATGTTAAACCTACTTGGTATGAGAACCTGTAATTGTACAATAAATTGTAATACTTGTAAAAACTGTAGTAATGGATCATGCACAATATGTAAATGAGGTAGGTAAACAGATTAATGATTCTACCAAAATGAATGTTGATATTGATAATACATCTGTTACTAATATCGTACTTATTCCTCATTTAGAAGTTATATATAATCAACTTGAATCTGACTTAAAGAAAAATGATCCAGATTTTCCTTTTACTCAGGAAGATTTGATTAAGATTGGTGGATACATTAACTGTTTAAAGAAACAAATAAATTTCTATGAAATACAAGACATTGATAATGATTGTATTCTTACAGAAATTGAAGAACATATAATCCAAGAGTAATATGAATAAAAAGATATCACAATTTGAACTAACAACTAAACTGCAAGAGCAAGACCTCATTACCCTTGTACAAGATGGTAGTAATAAAAATATTACTAGTGGAAGTTTTACTACATCACTATCAGGTACATTTGCCACTAATGAGAGAGTAGATGCTGTAGAAGAAGATGTTGAGATACTAGATACTAAAGTAAATGATAATTATAAAGATCTTAGTAATAAGATAGTAGAAGGAGATACTAGTGTAACTACTAATCTTAATAGTACTATCACTAGTTACTATGATGTGTTAAATAATAAGATCATTACATTAGATACTAAGCATGACACCGATATGTCAGAGATTGGTGGTACTATGCAAGAATGGATAGATGATATTGATAATAGATCTACATTACAACAATTACAGGATGCTCTCAATAGACTCACAGTAGCTGAGAATACTATTACAGCATTATCTGAACTTATTGCAAATGGGGGTGGTAGTGGATCTGCTCCAGGCTATCATACCCAAAGTACAGCAACTATATTTCCACTATCTGGTTATTATAAAGGTAGTAGTGCGGCTCCATTAACTACTACAGATACATTAAACCAAGCATTATCTAAACTTGAGAATCAAGTAGAAGCAGTTGCAAGTAGTTCTGGTTCTTTACCTGTAATCAAGTATGGAGAAAGTACTCCTCCTGCAGATAACTTCTTATATACTTCTTTAAAGACTGCAGAAGATTATTTAAATAAGCATGGGGATACTGCGGATGGTAAAATAACAATATTACAAGGTTTACAAGCAGGAAACACATTTCGTTCTGGTTGGGATGGGGTTGGAGCTAGTTTATATCCATTAGGTTCCAAATGGAATATGGAATTAGACAATCTGTTTGTTAGAGGTAATATGACAATAAATGAACTTACAGTAAATGAGATTAAAGCTGTAGGTGGTGATATTCTAGTTACTGTAGCAGATATGAAATGTATCGAAGTAGAAGAATTGGCGGATTCTTATAAATGCTACTTTGATGATCAAGAAGGTACTAAGTATAATCAATTTATAGTTAATGACTTAGCGATATGCCAAAAATTTGATGGTAAAAATGTTAAGAGATATTGGCGTAAAGTAAATGCTACTGGTAGTAATTATATCACGTTGTCTAAAGATGTATGTGAGCCAGGTAGTGGTAAGCCAGAAGCAGATGATGAAATATTACAATTAGGTCATATGTACGAATCTGATCCAGACTACAATTTACAAATGGATGAGAGACGTAATGCAATTTTTATTAGTGCTAAAGGTGATAATGCCCCTAGAATCTCTTACTATAAGAATATTGATACTTTTTCTCTAGCTGATGAGGATGGTGTAGTTCGTGAAAGAGTTGTAATTGGTGGTGATCAAACTAAATTTGTAGGTACAATTTATCAAACTTCTGACACAGGAATCGTTAGAGTACCTGTATATAGAGGTATTTGGGTTTCTGGCAACACTTACTATTATTATGACCAAGTAAGTCACAAAGGTAGTTTATGGATCTGTATGGACCCTAATGGTACTAAAGATGAACCAAATGAGAATGATGATCAATGGCAAAAGCAAATTTCAAAAGGTGAAGATGGTAAGTCAGGGGATGACAAAGCTAAATGGGTAGAAATTGTAGGCGATCGGTTATTTTTATTTGATACTCCCGATTTCTCAGGAACTCCTACTCCAAGAACTATTCATTTAACTGCAAATGTATATGGGATGGAAAATCCTACATACGAATGGAAAATGCTTAATGCAGAAGGAACCAAATTGTCTGCACAAAGTTCTATAGACTTTCCATATACAGCAATGCCGACAGATTCCCGTACATTAAGTATTCGTTGTACTGTTACAAATTCTGATGGTACTACTTACTATGATGATACTCAATTAGCTAAATTATCAAATGGTGCAGAAGGTCTAGATGCGTATTATATTGATTTAAGTAATGGTACGGTTGCTGTACCATTCGATGCAGATGGAGTTACACCATTAGTAGATTTATCTACTATTACTACAGATGTTTACGCATATCATGGTATTAATCCAATTGCTATTAAAAGTATAACATATTCTACTACTTCTGGTGGAGCTACTGTAAGTATAACTGGTTCTAAAGTAACCCTTACTTCAATAAGTCAGAAACAGGCTAGTATAGATTTAAATGTAACATTAGAAGATGGAGTATCTATAGTTAAGACATGGTACGTTAATAAAGTATCTAATGGTGAGAATGGTTTTAATGGAGAAGATGCAGCATATGTATATATGTCTGGAGAACAATTCTTTCACTATAAAACAGGTAAAACTGTTCCCGAAAACACTACAATCACTCTTACTGCAGATTCATTTAATATAATTAATCCATCTTATAAATGGTATTGGGCGATAGCTGGTACATACGATTGGCAATTGTTAGCTAATGAAACAAATAGTACATTAGTAGTTAGTTATAATGGTATCTATTTCACTAGTACAAAAAAAGATGAAATTAGTTTTAAATGTGTGGTATCAGGAGCAGGAGCAGAATTTTCAGATTTCATGACTATTAATAATGTTCGTGATGGTGAAAATGTATATAGAGGTATCCTTACAAATGAAAATACTGGCGTACCAGCAGATTCAGGTGGAGTAGTAACAGATTATTCTACAGCTACTACTACAGCTAGATTGAAATATGGTTCTCAAGATGTTACTGATTTTAAACTTACTACTTCTTTACAAACTGGTACTGGTAGTGTAACTTATACCCAAAGTACACAAACAATTAAGTGTACATCATTGACTTCTGATTCTGCCATGTGGAGGGTAGATTTTATATCACCAGCAAGTAGTAATAAGGTAGTAGATAGTGTTGATTTTGTTGTCACTAAATCTAAAGCAGGAGTAAACGGTGATGTAGGCAATAGTCCTATACAAATATTCTGTAATACTTCGAGTGCTAGTAATAAACCTAGTAGACCTACATTTACATATAGACCCTCTTCTGGTGGTGCAACTTCTGGAGGATATATATGGTATCCAGATCCAAAATACAGTTCATCTCAAACTACTTGGATTAGTTCAGGTAATTATGATCCAAATGCTGGAAAAATGGCTTACGATGAAAGTATAGGTGGATACTGGACTGATCCATTACCACATTCTGGTAAAGATGGTGAAAAGGGTGATAAAGGAGATAAAGGGGATAAAGGAAATACTGGAGCACCTGGTTCAGATGGATGGAATGGTCCATCTTTAAGTTATCGTGGAGAATACAGTTCTAGTAAGTATTATGCATGGACAGTTAACCCTGATGTAAGAGATGTCGTTAAATATGGTAGTGTCTATTATATGGTTGCTAATGGAAGAAGAGGTTTATCATCTTTTAAGAATGTAACCCCAGGAAGTAACACATCATATTGGTCTTCATTTGGAGCATCTTTTGAATCTATAGCTACTGGGCTATTGTTTGCGGAAAAAGCTACTATTGCAGGTATGGATTTTTATAACAATTGTATTGCAGCTAGTAGTGGTAGATTTTTCTTAGATGGTAGATATGAATCCGATATAACTAACAAATGGCCAATTATGTCATTTGGTAACAATGCCGTAACAGATGGAAGACCAAGTAACCGTGCAGCATTAAAGATCTATGGTGGAGGAACAATAACCGTAGGAGATGGAGAAGTTTCAGCTAATGCAGGTATTACTGGTGGAGGAACTGGTAGTAATGCTGTAAGATTTTGGGCAGGAAATATTTTTGATAATAGGGGGTCTGCTCCGTTTAGAGTAACTCAATCAGGATATGTGTATGCTAGTAATGCTAGCATTACTGGTACTATTTCTGCATCCACTGCTACCTTTACAGGAAACGTATCAGTAGGTTCATTAAGTGGATGGAATATCCCAGGTGTTAAAACTATTTGTCATTATGGTAGTAATTTAAGAGGAACAATTTATTCTCAAGGAGGATGTCAAGTTAGTTCTATAAACAGAAGTGGTACTGGAGAATATATAGTATATCACAATATTGGTCATACAAATTATGTAGTTTTATGGCAAGGGCAAGCACGAAATAATTATCCTTATTCAGATACTGCTGGATTTAGAGGAACTGTGGGAATAACTTCTACATCTTCTAGTTCATTTAAAATGGTTTGTGTGGATACAGATAATAATAGACATGACGTTGGTAATCATAATGATGCAATAGATTTAGTAATTATCGGTTATGCTCAATAATATGGAAGAAAAGATATATTTACTTTGTTCAGGTGGAATGATAGAAGCTCCAGAGGATTGGTACAAAGGATTAAAAGAAAGTGAATTTGTAGATTCTTACGAAGGATTACTTCAAGGAGGTTACATGCATCCGTCTAGTGAACAAATAGAATTTAATTTAGCCAATCCTAATCTAGATTTATATAATGCTTTTTATATGATTCCTAGAGATACAGCTGTAGTTAATGAAGAAATAAGAAAGCGTAGAGAGAATTTATATAATACTAGTACAGATAGATTGTATATGGCTTATGTAAAGTACAGAGAATTTGGAGAGGAAGAGAAAGCCGCAGCAGCATATCAAGAATGGAGAGAAGCAGTAGAAAAAATAAAACAAGATAATCCATACTCATTATAATATGATTAAGAATAATGTATATTATGAATGGTTTGCAAGTATAACCGTACCCAATCCAGATCAGGTTGGGTACTGGGTTGACTTGGGAGCAGATTCAAAAGGTAGAGTAATTAAAGTTTACAATCGTGATATAGAAAAATGGGTTGTACTCTTTGATGTAAGTAAAGATGACTATGTACCACCATTTATTGGTTCTAATGGCAACTGGTGGGTAGACAATAGAGATACTGGAGTAAAAGCTACTGCAGAGACTCCATATATAGGTGAGAACGATCATTGGTTTACTTATGATCCTATCAACAAAGTATATGTAGATACAGGTATAGAAGCTCGTGGTCTTAGTGCTTATGATATTGCAGTTAAATTAGGTTTCGAAGGTAGTGAACAAGATTGGATTGATAGTTTAAGTAAAGCATCTGAAGATGCAGCTGTTGCTGCACTAGATGCAGCTAACAAAGCAAATGAAGCTGCAGATAAAGCCAATCAAGCTGTAGAAGAAATTGATGGTATAGTTGATGATGCTATCGCTGCTACTGATAAAGCTGAAGAAATTGCTAGTAACCCACCAAAGATCGTAGATAATGATTGGTGGATCTATGACTATGATACTAAACAATATGTTAATACTGGTATAGCTGCTATTGGTGATGCTTTCACTTACAAGAAGGAATATCCTTCAGTAGAAGCAATGGAAGCTGATTGGGGTACTGCTGATGTAAAGTTAGGTGAGTACGTACTTATTAATACTAATGATGTAGAAGATCCTGATGATGCTAAAGTTTACTTAAAGACTCAAGAAGGCTGGAAGTTTATTGTTGACTTATCTGGTATACAAGGTATTCAAGGTTGGTCAGCATATGAAGTTGCAGTAAAACATGGTTTCGTAGGTACTGAAGAAGAGTGGGTTCAGTCATTAAAACAACCTGCATTAGATGCAGCAGCAGAAGCATTAGAAGCTAAAGCTCAAGTAGAAGCTACTGAAAAAGCTGTTAAAGAAGCAGAAGCATTACGTGTTACTGCGGAACAAGGTAGAGTCAATGCTGAAAATACCAGAGTAAGTAATGAGAATACACGCATCTCTAATGAAGACAGTAGGAAAGCAGAAGAGTCTAAAAGGGTAACTGCTGAGAATGAGCGTATTGCTGCAGAGAACTCTAGAAAGTCTGAAGAGGATATTCGTAAAACTAATGAAGCTAATCGTATATCTGCTGAAAGTGCTAGAGCTAGTGCAGAAACATTAAGAGCATCTGCTGAAGTTGAACGCAATACAAATGAACAGAAAAGAATTGAGGAAGAAACAAAGAGAATCAGTTCTGAAGAGGGAAGAGTTGCAGCTGAAACTAAACGTGTAGATAACGAAGATGCTAGAATAGCAGCTGAAACAGCTCGTGATACAGCAGAACAGGAAAGGGAATCAAATGAAGCCACTAGACAGGCAAATGAGGCGATTAGAGAGACTCAAGAGACTGCAAGGGAAAAGAATACATCTGATGCTATAACTGCCGTAAATGAGGCTAAAACAGCTGCACAACAGGCTACTACAAATGCAACTACTGCTGCTAATAATGCTAATACTCAAGCAAACAGAGCTAAAGAATATGCAGACAATCCTCCCAAAGTAGGAGAAGATGGTTATTGGTATCTTTGGGATGAAGTTAATGATGTATATGTAAATACTGGTTGGCCATCCTCAGGTATTATCTTAAAAGGTAGTCTTGATAGTCCAGAAGATTTAGATACTATAGTAGATCCACAACTTAGTGATTCTTATATTGTTGGTACAGACTTATACTTTTGGAATGGTACTGAATGGGTTAATATGGGTAGATTCCAAGGACCTCAAGGAGAACCCGGTAAAGATGCTGAACTTAGTAAAGCAGCTATTGAAGCTGTATTAGTAGGTGAAGTAACTACTCATACTCATGATACTAGGTATTATACTAAGGATCAAACTGATGCTAATATAAAGGTAGTAGCAGATGACCTTGCTAACAATTACTATAATAAATCCCAAGTAGACAATAAGTTTACTTCTGTATATATTTTCAAAGGATCTGTAGATACGATTGAAGATTTACCTACTGAGGGTAATGTTATTGGTGATGTATGGAATGTTCGTAAAAATGATACTAACTATGCATGGACAAGTGAAGGTTGGGATGCATTAGGTGGTATTGCTGAATTAGCTTCATTAACATCTAATGGTTTGATGTCTAAAGAAGACTTTGCAAAGCTACAAGGTATTGAAGCAGGTGCACAAGTTAATAAGATTGAAACCATTACCAAAAGGGTACTTTTGAATGCTGTAGATAAGAATGTAACTATACCAGAGGATATTAAGATCTCAGATACTGAACCTACTGAGGAAGAGATCATATGGTTAGATCCTAGTGAAAACTATGATTTCACATTTGATGGTTATAGTCAAGCACAAGCCGATGAGTTATTTGTAAAGAAGGAAGCAGGTAAAGGTTTATCTACTAAAGACTATACAGCTGAAGATAAAAAGAAAGTAACTAACTTAGGTAGTTATGTGTCTAATGCTACAGGTGCTACTGCTGATGCTAATGCTGTTGCTATTACTCTGGAAAAGAAAGATCCTACAACAGGTACAGCAGATAGTAGTGCAATAACTATTGATAAAGCTACTACTAGTAAAGCTGGTGCAATGTCTGCTGCTGATAAGACTAAACTTGATGGGTTGAGTAATTATGATGATTCTACAATTACTCAGGACATTACCAATATAAAAGCAAACAAACTTGAGACAATTGAAGTAACCGGTACAGGTAATGTAATTACTACAGCTACTAAGAATGGTACAAAAATAGCTTTTGCTAAAGGCATCACAGCAATGACACAAGATACTAGCGATGCTAGATATGTGAAAAAGACTGGTGATACCATGAGTGCCAGATTAAACATAAAAACGCCAAAAAGTACAGGCTTTACTTTATCTTTAGCTAAAGAAGCTAGTGATACTCCGGAAAATGATGAAATATTTATTCGTATGGATATTGGTGACAACAATAAAGGCTCATTTGGTTATCACAATACTCACGGTACAAGTATGTACAATTATGGATCCTCTAGTAGATTTCACATTGCAAATGATGGAGAATTAAAATACTTAACAAATGGTGTAGACAGAAAAGTATGGCATGCTGGTAATGATGGTTCAGGTAGTGGACTAGATGCTGATTTGTTAGATGGAATACAAAGTGATAGAATTATATATGGGGACAATGCAAAAGGAACTACAAATATAGGGGTTGAATCAGAAGATACTGAAAAAGCAAATTCAATTAACAAATCAGGTTTTTATAGAACTAATCAAGATATATCAGACAATGGAAAAACATTTGCAAATTTATTAATTCATTGTAATCATCCTACTGGGAATAGTTCGTTCCAAATTGGAACAGATTATGAAAATGGTCCATTAAAATGGAGACATTATAATGGAATAGAAAGTAAATGGGAATCTGCCAGGACTTTGGTAGATACTTCTAATCTAGAAGATACTCTAGCATACTGGTATGAAAACAATGAAAATGCTTCGTCTACAACATGTTCGACAGGTGGTAATAGAAATGTAATTGAATCATTAAGAAGTAAATTCAAGAGATGTATTGCTAAACCGTATGGAGATGATGCTGCATTGATTAGTTACTTAAACGAAACAGATAGTAATAAATGGCCTGATGGTACAGGTGCTACTTACGAAACCGTTAGAAAGGAGAGTTTAATGGTACATTTCCCTAAATACTATCACAAAACTATAGAAAGAAGCCCAGGTATTTGGAGAACATACATATCAGAACAACAAATTGATAATGACTACATTGAGGAACCAGAATTATTATTAGGTACATTTGAAGGAATAATTTCAGATGAAAATGGAGGAGCGTTGACTAGTACTGGGTCTTCTATATCAATAGCATCTAAAACTATAGCACAGTTCGTTGCAGCAGCAAAGGTAAATGGTTCAATGTATGGTATTGGTGATTATAGGTCTCATGCTACTATAGCTAGAATGTTTTGTGCTTACTATAAGACTACTAACATTGGTACAAGCAATAGTGCTATTCCTTGTTCAGGAGGTACTAAGAGATATGACTACGGTTGGACTGGTGGAACAAAGACTTTAGGTAATAGAGATGGGAAAGCAGCTGTAAATAATGATGCTGGATATTACTCAACTAACTTCTTAGGACTTGAAGACTGCTATTACAGTAAGTGGGAGTTTGTACAAGGAATAAACATTTTAAAAGGTAAATACGTTGTATATGACGGAGGTTCATTCCCAGATAAGGATGTAGCAGATCTTGAAGCAGCAGGTGCTACTAATATCAGAGTTGTAGGATATGAACCTAATCCAGCTGCAACAGGAGCATATAATGGATGGATTAAAGCCATAGCTCAAGGTAAATATGGTGATGTAGTTCCTACAGCACATGGTGGATCTGAAACCACTTACTATTCCGATCATAGCTGGTTTAATCCAACAGCAAATAGAATCTTTCTACGGTCGGGTTGTTCGGCTAATGGTTCTCACTGCGGAGTCTTCGTGGCTGCTGCTCATAATGTATCCTCGGCTTCATGGGCGAGTATCGGTGCAAGATTAGCCTTTTACGGTAAGATCGTTGTAG